>Ga0233425_10007294_pt1 | contig 15639 bp, 15 predicted proteins | sample Watercolumn_Towu_2_FD_181712 | JGI IMG/M metagenome (GOLD analysis project Ga0233425, IMG submission 181712) | Freshwater microbial communities from Lake Towuti, South Sulawesi, Indonesia - Watercolumn_Towuti2014_140_MG | ecosystem: Environmental > Aquatic > Freshwater > Lake | place...
GCTTCAGCTGCTCGTAGCGCTTGTAGAACTCGTCCGCAATATCGATGTAATTGGCGCCGGGCTGCGGCACCAAGGCCAGGCCCACCATCGGCGTGCCCGATTCCTTCAGGATGGTCTCTTCGTTCTCCGCTCCCAGCTCTACCTTCGCCACATCGCGCAGGCGAACGATGTTTCCGGCCTCCTCTTTCAGGATCATCCCTTCAAACTCCGGAATCGTGGACAAGCGGCCGATGGTATTCACGGTGAGCTCGGTCATATTCCCTTCGATCTTGCCGGAAGGAAGATCCACGTTCTCCTTATCGAGCGCCGTTCTTACATCGAGCGGCGTCAGGTTGTAGCTGGCCAGCTTTTCAGGCATCAGGCGGATCCGCATCGAGTAGCGGCGCTGCCCCCAGATCTGCACGGCGCTCACGCCCGAGATGGTCTGCAGGTTCTGCGCAAGCACATTCTCGGCATAGTCGCTTACTTCCAGCAGCGAGCGCGTATCGCTCACCAGCGTCATGGAAATGATCGGATCGGAGTTGGCATCCGCCTTCGAGACTACCGGCGGCGCATCGATATCCTGCGGCAATTGCCTCAGGCCCTGCGATACCTTGTCCCGCACGTCGTTGGCAGCCGCTTCGAGGTTGGCGCTGAGGTTGAACTCCACGGTGATCACACTCGAGCCCTGGTTGGAGGAAGAGGAGATGGTACGGATTCCGTCGATCCCGTTGATCACTTTTTCCAGGGGCTCGGTGATCTGCGACTGGATGACATCGGCATTGGCACCGGTGTAGCTGGTCCTTACCGTAATCACCGGCGGATCCACCGATGGAAATTCCCGGATCCCCAGGTATTTGTAGCCGATGGCGCCGAACAGCACAATGATGATCGACATCACACAGGCCAGTACAGGGCGCTTGACGCTAAGTGAAGCTAAATCCATTACCTGCTTTGTTTTAAGAGTTTGAGTTTAGCATCTTTCTTGACAGACAGCAATCCGGTGGTGACGATGGTATCTCCGGGCTGCAGGCCTTCCAGCACCTGGATCTTCGTATCGGTTCTCACACCGATGGTCACCGGCACTTCCGTGGCCGTATTATTTTTCACGACAAATACTTTCTGCCCTTTCAGCGTCGGGATCACGCACTGTGTTGGCACCAGCAGGGCGTTCTTAACCTGCCCCAGCTCCGCAAACACCTTCACAAAGCTGCCTGGGTAAAAAGAGCTGTTTCCGTCGTACATGGCCCTGGCACGGATGGTTTTGGTATTCTCGTCCACCATCGGCTCAATGGCGTAGATTCTGGCTTTCTCCGCTTTGTCCGTCACCTGGTTGTCGTTCGAAAATTTCACGTCGATGCCTTTCGAAAACAGGGCGCTGTATTTTTCAGGCACCGAAAACTCCACGTACAAAGGCTTTACCTGAACCAGCGTAGCAATGGGCGTGAGTGATGATACAAAAGAACCTTCGCTGATATTTTTAAGACCAACCACGCCGGTAAAAGGGGCAACGATGTTGGTCTTGGCGATCTGCGCCAGGATGTAAGCCTGGTCTGCTTTATAGGAGCTCAGTTCGTTCTGCTGCGCATCGAGCTCCTCCTGGCTGATGCCATTGATGGCGATCAGCTTTTGCAGCCTGCCCAGCTTCAGCTCCGACAGCTCCATCTGTGTTTTAGCCTTGAGCAGCTGCGCCTGCAGGTCGGCATCGTTCAGCTTCACCATCAGGCTGCCTTTGGTCACAGTTTCGCCCTCCTTAAAGTGGATGGAGGTAACTTTGCCACTGACCTCTGGCAGGATCTCGATCTGGTTGAAAGCGCCGATCTTACCGGTGGCAAACACATCGTTGCTGAACGTATCGGGCTGCAACACATAATAGTTGACAGCCACCGGCGCATTGCCTTTTCCTTTGGCCGCCGCGGCCGGATCCTCTTTCTTGTTAAAGAATAAAAACTTGGAACCGATCAACAATCCAAGGATCACAAGAACGATAAGCCAATTCGGTATTTTTTTCATATAAAGATGTATTGCGGATAACTATTTAACCTGGGAGGTAGCGATTTGCTTTCGCTTTTTTCTGCCTGTCTTTTTATAATTGAAGAACAGGTCGGTAGACGGCATCTGCTTCAGATGGGATGTCAGATGAGTGAGCACGGCCTCAAAGGTATCGCGGTCCTCCGGCGTGATGCCTTCAAAGATCTCCTCATCCAGGGCCTTAAATGAATTGACAATCTCCTCCGTTTGCTTCAGGCCTTTTTTGGTCAGCACAATAAAATGCTCGCGCCTGTCCTCGGGGTTCACATTCCGGTCTACAAAGCCTGCCTTGATGAGGTAATCAATGACCTTCACCATAGCGGTTTTATCGATGGCCAGGTTATTGCAAATGTATTGCTGGTTGCAGCCGTTGTTCTCATACAGGAAGTTGAGAATGGAATAATAGCGCTCCACATCCAGGTTTTCCAGGTTCTTGCTCAGGACGCTGTAATACAGCTTGGAAAGAATAAGAGCACGGGTGCCGACCGGGATGCTGGTTTCTTCATTTAATTTCATATCACCTGTTATTAAAGATGTTTCAGTTTTATACATCGGATCTGGGTCTTTGGTGAGGCAATCTCTGGAAAACGCATTTCGCTTCCCCTTATTGTCAATAAGCATAAACACAACTGTTTAAAAAGACAATAGTTTGCGAATGTAACTATTATTTTAATCGCCGAAACTGAGGTTTAACGCTTTTTAACGTGCGCCCGGAAACTTGTTTTGCCGGTACGAAACGGAAATTATTTGTACCTTAGAGCTTCTCACAGGGCTGTTTATGAAACACTACTCCACCTATGCCATCGAACAACTGTGCAGCCACATCCAGGGCGATGTCGCGGCATTCAACTGGCTCGTCAACAATAATTACAAGGAGCTGCTCGCTGTGCTCGATGCGATCCGAGACGATAAGAAAGCCTTTAAATTTCTGATCGAAAGCAAGCAGTTCGTCCTGGCGGCATTTGTGAATGCCATCTGGGACGATGCCAAGGCCTTTAAGTTCCTGATCGATGCCAAAGCCTTCGACTGGGCGGCCTGTGCCAACATCATCAACGGCGACGACAAGGCGGAAGAAGCCTTAAAAAGGGCCGGTAAGCATCATTTTATCGCCCTCGCCAAGGCCATCCTGGGCCGCATCCATGAAGACGGCGACCGGGCCACAACGCCGATGGGCGTTTTGAAAAACCTGTTGAACTTTAAAAAAGCCTTTGAAAAAGACTAATCCCGCTTATGCGCATCATTGATTCTATTCCCCACCCATCCATGACGATCTCCATCTTCCAGATGAATGATAAGTTCATCCTGAAGTTTGAAGCGGGACCAATGGAGCAGGCCTTTAAATTCCATATAGAAGACGTGAGGTCCGTTGAGGGCCTGAAAGCCCTCGCAAACGAGGCGTTTATCGAAACGGTCAGGCAGCGCTTCAACGATATGTTCATGCAGATGAAGGCTGCCCAGGCCTGATCGCTTCTTTTTTTTAATTCCTAAGCATGAGCTTCCCACCCAAAAAGATCCTGGCCATTTGCGGCAGCACACGGCAGGTATCGGCCAACCTGCAGATCATTAAAGCCCTGGAAGCCCTTGCCGGAAAGGCCTGGGAGCTGACACTTTATACAGGCCTGACGGAGCTTCCCTATTTCAACCAGGATGTCAGGGATGAGCAGACGCCGCAGGCCGTGAAGGATTTCAGAAAAGCCATAGACAGCGCGGATGCGGTTCTGATCTGTACACCCGAATATGTCTTCAGCTTACCCGGCATTCTGAAGAATGCCCTGGAATGGATGGTATCCACAACGGTATTTTCCGATAAGCCTACGGCTTTAATCACCGCTTCCAGCTCGGGAGAGAAGGCGCATGAGTCTTTACTGCTGGTGATGAAAACCCTGGGCGTGAAAACCAGCGACGATGCCTGCTTATGGATTCCCGGTGTGAAATCGAAACTGGACGCAGAAGGCCGCGTGACTGATGAAGCGCTCACCACGCGATTGAAAAGCCTGGTGGCTGCACTCAACCAGCTATAAGCTCCTTACAGAGCGCCGGCGTAGTACCTTAGCAGCAGAAAATACAGCAGGAAAAGAATAATGAGGATAAAGACCGGGTGCATGGTAGTACCGCCTTTGTTACTTAAATAACTCAACACCTCTTCTTTGTTGGCCGATTGGCTTTTGGCAAACTCCACTTCGGTAATCGCTTTCCGCATGTAGAGGTAATTTCCAAACACACCGTAAGACAGGTTCAGCAGGATTGTCACCATAAAGCCGATAGACTGCTGGTGTGCTGCGATGGAAGGAATTTTGAAAAAGTAAGTTTGCATCAAGCCTAACAAGGCGGAAATAGCAAAAAACATCAGCGCTTCGCGGTACATTTTCCGGAAGAGGAACCACATCAGGCCCAGCAGCAATGCATAGGGATTAAAGACGAACTGTTGCCCGCTTCTGAACCTCTCCAGCACCTCGAGGTAATAATCGGCGCTCCGTCCGAAATACGCGGCATACAAGTCTTTGTCGTCTTCCATGAAGCAAAGGTAAGCTTATTTGCACAGACCACACAGGCTTAGCGAATTTTACAGGAGGTTTCATTAAACACCACGCTGCCGTAATTCTGGTTGTAGTAATCCTCGCATTTCTGCTCGGCGCGCTTCTTCGTGTCTTTGGTGCGGAAAGCCGTGAGCGTGCCGCCGGGGTTCGTACATTCGCACACATATTCTTTTTTGCAGGAAGAAAATAAAGCGGCGGCTATAAAGATGGACAGGATAAGGAAGGCTTTCATGAGTACGCTGTTTTAGCTGGTTTATAAATGGTTTACTCAAATCTGCTGCCAGGGCGCTATCCCTGTCTTTTTCGGGCTCCGCGATTCATTCAGCGTGTTTCGCGGTTAGAACACCATCACACCGGACAACAGGGGGGCAAAGCTCCGAAATGCAGCAAATGCAGAGCTCCAGCGAAACAAAATCCTCAATGATCCATCCCCTAAAAACCAAAAACCCCTCACGGGATCGTGAAGGGCTTCGGCTCTCAAAAACTAAAAACCATGGCGTGATTTTTAGTATTTCTCATTAGGCAACCCGTGCCAGATGATTGTCTTTTAAAACAGCGGCGCTTCGGCTATGCTCAGCAACCGCTGCTTTTTAGGGCTTGTCGGTCGGATTATTTACCTTCCATTTTATCTTTCAGTGCAGATAAGGCAGAGATATCACCTAAAGTGGTTTTCTCCTGGTTATCTTTCACTTTTTTCACTGCTTTTTTGGTTTCTTCAGAATCAGCAGCTTTAGAAGCTTTGTCGGCTTTTCTTGCTTCTTCTTTCACTTCCTCGTGCAGACGGGCGTGAGAAACAACAATGCGTTTTGCTTCCTTGCTGAATTCGATCACTTTGAAATCAAGCACTTCGTCCATTTTAGCGGTAGTACCGTCGGCTTTCACCAGGTGACGTGCAGGGCAGAAACCTTCCACACCGTAAGTTAAGCTTACTGTAGCGCCTTTGTCATTTACCGAAGTGATGGTTCCCTGGTGGATCGAGTCAATGGTGAACACTGTCTCGAAAACATCCCAAGGATTATCTTCCAGCTGTTTGTGGCCTAAAGACAGACGACGGTTCTCGCCATCGATTTCCAGAACAACCACATCCATTTTGTCGCCTACTTTGCAGAACTCGGAAGGATGCTTGATTTTTTTGCTCCATGATAAATCAGAGATGTGCACCAAGCCGTCAACACCTTCTTCCAGCTCAACAAATACACCGAAGTTGGTGAAGTTGCGAACAGTTCCTGTGTGTTTAGAACCTTTGGCATATTTATCAATGATCATGTTCCAAGGATCAGGCGTTAATTGCTTAACACCTAAGCTCATTTTACGCTCTTCGCGGTCTAAGGTCAACACCTGTGCTTCCACCTCGTCGCCTACTTTCAGGAACTCCTGAGCAGAGCGTAAGTGCTGCGACCATGACATTTCAGATACGTGGATCAGGCCTTCCACACCCGGTGCGATCTCTACGAATGCACCGTAGTCAGCCAATACAACCACTTTACCTTTTACCTTGTCGCCCACTTTGATATCAGAGCTTAACGCTTCCCAAGGATGAGCAGATAATTGCTTCAGACCTAAAGCGATGCGTTTTTTGTCGTCATCGAAGTCCAGAATTACCACCTGGATCTTCTCGTCTAACTTAACGATCTCCTCAGGGTGGTTAATGCGGCCCCATGATAAGTCTGTAATGTGGATCAGACCGTCAACACCACCTAAATCGATGAACACACCGTAAGACGTGATGTTTTTCACCACACCTTCCAATACCTGTCCTTTTTCCAGTTTAGAGATGATGTCACGTTTCTGAGTCTCGATCTCAGCTTCAATTAAAGCTTTGTGAGAAACGACCACGTTTTTGAACTCGTTGTTGATTTTCACCACTTTGAATTCCATGGTTTTTCCAACGTAGATATCGTAATCGCGGATAGGCTTCACATCGATCTGAGAGCCCGGTAAGAATGCTTCGATACCGAACACGTCCACGATCAAACCACCTTTTGTGCGGCATTTCACGAAGCCTTTGATGATCTCGTCATTGTTAAGCGCCTCGTTCACGCGATCCCATGATTTACCTGCACGTGCTTTTTTGTGAGATAAGATCAGCTGACCGTTTGTATCTTCTGCTTTTTCAATAAACACTTCGATAGAATCGCCTACTTTCAGATCAGGATTGTAGCGGAATTCTGATAAAGCCACCACACCGTCTGATTTGTAACCGATGTTCACAACTACTTCGCGGTTGTTTTTAGCAACCACAGTACCTTGCATGGTTTGTGAGTCGGTGATTGAGCTCAGCGATTTACCATACATCTCATCCAATTTGTTGCGTTCTTCAGATGAATAATTGTCGTTCTTTTTTCCAATAGAGTTCCAGTCAAAGTCCGGATTTCCAACTTGGGCATTTTTGTCTGCCATTTTTGTTTTTGTTAATTGTATCCGGTAAATTAAGGTTACCGAAGAGGTTAGTTTATGGTTTTGGTACCGACTTTTACCTTAATTAAAAATCGGGCTACAAATATACGCCTTTTCAGGGGAAATCCGGACCGGAAAGGAAATAATTTTTATTTTTAAAACACTGATTTACAGATGTTTAATTTCGTTAAAACTATTGTAAATCTATCAGAGAAAGCCTATATTATTATTAATTTTAGACGACGCAGCACAGTATTTCAGATCAGAAGCCATGGCATACAGTTATTTTCCATTACAGAGCTTTGTAAGCAAATATAAAAAGACGAGGGTCCTCCATAAAGCGGTTCCGGAAAGCACGCATGCCTATCTGGAAGGCCTGAATAAGGATTATGCCGGCTTTATCCGCGATGAAGGAGGATTCTGCACTTATGCCGGCGGCCTGTTTTCTACCGTCGACCCTTTTGACTATGCGGATATGCTCGATCTGCCCGGCATTACCGAAACCAACGCCACCCGGAAACGCATGGAAGAGGGCTGGTCGGTGCCGCTGATCAAAACAGGCTTCGGTGATTTTTTGTTCTGCGATCTGAAAACCGATGCGGGCAACGATATTTACCACTCCTTTTACAACGAGCGCTACAACATGGGAAGCGGTATCGGCTACCTCTTTACGATGAGGCTGACGGATACCGGCTTTTTAAACAAAAGCCTCAAAAAACGATTATTTACCCAGGCCGTGAAAAAATACGGCGAGCCCAAAGCGGATGAAAACTTCGGTTTTCCGATGGATTTTCCCTGGGCCGGGGAAAAGGATCTGGAAAAGATTGAGCACGTATTGCTTTATAAAACGGCCGACTATTATGCGCTGCTGTCGGAAAAACACAAGAACTGATTTAAACCTTCGTAAGATGATGAACTGCATTACCAACGGCATAGAGATCTCTGTAAAAACCAGCTATTACGCTCCGCAATCGGACCCTAAGGCGAGCTATTATTTTTTTGTATACGAGATCACGATCACGAACAAAAGCGACTATACGGTGAAGCTCATGAAACGGCATTGGGATATTACCGATGCCCTGGGCGAAAAACGCGAAGTGGAGGGCGAAGGCGTGGTTGGAGAAACACCAACCCTCGAGCCCAACGAAAGCTTTACCTACAACAGCGGCTGCAATTTCTCGACCGAGATCGGCAAGATGAGCGGCTACTACACCATGCAAAAGCTGATCGACCGCTCTTCCTTCGAGGTGGCTATTCCGGAATTTGTGATGGTGCTGCCGGCGAAACTGAATTAGAAACGCTGGCTTCGGCTACACGCCACCATCGGGTACCATGCTCTTACGTCTCTTCTCCCTTCCTGTTAAACTTTTAAAACTCTGCGTTTGGCCGCTTTGCTTATCCCAAAATAAATAAGATATTTGAAGCTCATTAAAACGTCTATCACCGAATGAAACCTCTTTTTTATGCCCTGGCTGTTTCAGCTGTTTTGTATTCCTGCTCCGGTTCCAAAAATACTTCCGGCTTCGAGCTGAAAGGAAACCTTCAGAACTCAAAAGGCGAAAGTGTATACCTTGAAAAGCTATCCCAGTCGGGGACTGTGGTGGTTGACAGCGGTGTGATCGACGACAAGGGCGATTTCCTGTTAAACAATTATTCTCCATCCGTGGGCTTTTACAGGCTCAGGATCAGCAATGCCAACTTCGCCATGCTGGTGCTGGACTCCGCGCAAAAAGTGGTGCTCAAAGGCGATGCGCGTGACCTCGGCAATACCTTCAGCACTGAAGGATCTCCCGATACCAAGCTTTTTCTCGAATACAGCCTGATGGGGCAGCATCAGAAACGCCGCACCGATTCCCTGGAAAATATTTTCAGAACGGCCCTCATCACCCAGAAAATGGATTCGCTGACCGCCGACTCTTTATCCAAAGAGCTGCAAAAGCCGTATGAGACCATGATCGCTCAATACAGCGACAAGGTGGCGCAAAAGATCAGGGAGAACACCGGCTCTTTTGCTTCCATTATGGCCATACAGCAACTGAGGCCCGAGAACTATATGGACGTCTACAAAGCGCTGGATCAGGGACTGCAGCAAAAATACCCGAACAGCGACGAGGTAAGGGCCTTCCATGCGATGGTGCAGCAAACGCAGATGATGGTGGCACGCGCCGAAGCTACCAAAGTAGGCAATGAAGCGCCCGAGCTGATCCTTCCGACTCCTGACAATAAAGAGCTTGCCTTGTCCTCTCTCCGTGGCAAGGTGGTGCTCATCGATTTCTGGGCAAGCTGGTGCGGCCCATGCCGCAAGGAAATGCCCAATGTGAAACTGGTGTATCAAAAATACAAGGATAAAGGCTTCGAGATCTATGGCGTATCCCTGGATAAAGACCGCAACGCCTGGCTGGAAGCCATTGAGAAAGACGGGCTGAAATGGCCGCAGGTAAGCGACCTGAAGTTCTGGCAAAGCGAAGCGGCCCAGACCTATGCCGTGCAATCCATTCCGCATACCGTGCTGATCGGCAAAGACGGAAAGATCCTGGCTTCAGGGCTCAGAGGTGCCGAGCTGGAAAGTAAGCTGGCTGAGGTGCTGAAATAATACGGTTCCTGCGAAGATTACGAATGCGGGTAGAAACCGTAATCGGAGAACATTCGTATATTCGTACCAATTCGTAACCGCTAACCAGGAAAACAATGCCGGGATTCAAATCTGCTTTACTATTTTTCAGTTGCTTTTCTTTCCAACTCTTTTCCCAGCAAAATTATTTTCAGCAGGAGGTAAATTATAAGATCGATGTGTCGCTCCATGACGAGACGCACGAGCTCAGCGCTTTCGAGAAGATCGAATACATCAACAATTCGAGCACGGCCCTTACTTACATTTATTTCCATCTATGGCCCAATGCCTATAAGAATAACGAAACGGCACTGGCCAAACAGCTGCTGAGCCTTGGTGAAACCACCATGTACTTTGCCAGGCCCGAAGACCTGGGCTATATCGATAGCCTGAACTTTATGATCGGCGGGAAGCCTGCCAGGTGGGAATACGATAAGGAGCACATCGACATCTGCAAGCTGTATCTTGACGAGCCTCTCAGTCCCTGGGATACGATCACCATCACCACGCCTTTCCATGTGAAGCTTCCGAGCGCCGCCATCTCCCGCCTGGGGCATATCGGGCAGGCCTATGCCATCACGCAGTGGTACCCAAAGCCGGCCGTGTTCGATAAATACGGCTGGCACCAGATGCCCTACCTGAATCAGGGCGAGTTTTACAGCGAGTTCGGCTCCTTCGACGTGAGCATTACCCTGCCGAAGAATTACCTGCTGGCGGCTACAGGCGACCGGATCGACGAACGCGAAGAAGAGGAATGGCTCGCGGCAAAGGTTGAGGAAACTGAAAAAATGATCGCGGATAAAAACTATTCCAACGACAACTCCTTTCCTCCCTCCAGCGCCACGTTCAAAACCATCCGCTTCAGACAATACCGTGTACACGATTTTGCCTGGTTTGCCGACAAGCGGTTTCACGTGCTCAAAGGAAAGGTGTACCTTCCTTATTCGGGCAATACGATAGACTCCTGGGCTTTCTTCACCAATAATGAGCCGAAGCTGTGGAGCAAGGCCCTGGAATACATCCACGATGCCACGGCCTTTTACTCGGAGCTCAATGGCGATTATCCCTACAACCATGTGACGGCAGTAGACGGCACCATCAGCGCCGGAGGAGGCATGGAGTATCCCAACATTACCATCATCGGCGAGAGCAACGATGCCTTTACCCTGGAAACGACTATTATGCACGAGGTGGGGCACAACTGGTATTATGGGATCCTGGGAAGCAATGAACGCGAATTTGCCTTTATGGACGAGGGCCTCAACTCATTTTACGAGATGCGTTACATCCGCACCAAATACCCGGAGAAAACGCTGGCCAGCATCATCGGAAGAGACAGCACCTTTAAATTCTTCGGTCTGAATAAATTCAGGCACAAAGCGCAATACGAGTTCTCGTACCTGCTGGCTGCCCGGAAAAATACCGATCAGCCCATCATGACGCCGGCCCAGTATTTCACCAATTACAACTACGGGGCGATCGTATACAGCAAATCGGCCATTACCTTCGATTACCTGATGAACTATGTGGGCCGTGAAAAATTTGACGAGGCCATGAAATTCTACAACGAGCAGTGGAAGTTCAAGCATCCCTATCCCGAGGACCTGATTAAAACCCTGCAGTACTATTTCAATGCCGACCTGAACTGGTTTGTGGCCGACCTGCTGGTGAGCAAAAAGAAGATAGACTACAAGATCTTAAAACATAAGCAGTTTGAAGACCACAGCCATGCCATCCTGATCAAAAATGTGAAGAAGGTGTCAGCGCCGGTATCAGTGTCCGGCCTTAAGGATGGCAAGCTGGTGGGGACCGTATGGTATAACGGCATCCCGGACAAAACCAAGCGTGTCATCGAATTTCCGCCATCGGAGATTGATGAGTTCAGGATCGATTATGGCGGATTTATCCCGGAGATCAACCGGAAGAACAATTCCATGCGCACACGCGGATTATTAAAAAAAGCGGAGCCACTGAAATTAAGCTTTGCAGGAAGTGTCGACAATCCCCGCTACAATCAGCTGAACTACCTGCCGATCGCCGGTTACAATACGCACAATAAGTTCATGCTGGGCTGTGCGTTTTACAATTACAGCTTCCTGCAAAAGAAAGTGGAGTTTACCCTCGCGCCGATGTATGCCTTTGGCACCAGGACACCGGTGGGCTTTGCTGAGATCGCCTGGAATATCCTGCCACGCAAAACATGGATCCGGCAGATAACGCTGAGCTCCAAAGCCAAAACCTTTGCCTATCAGCGCTATGATGCCTCCTACCTCAATGAGGCTTATGGCACGCACTTCGGCTCGCAGGACCTGAACTATTACAAGGTGGCAGGCACTGTGGATATAGAATTCAAAAAGAAAAATCCACTCAGCAAGATCGGCCAGCACATCGGCTATACCACCAACGTGCTGATGACCGATCAAATCAGCACCGAAGTGAAGCCGGCATCCATCGTTCTGACCAATGCCCTGAACACTACTGTTATTAATAACCTGTATTATACCATCGGGAACAAGCGCGTCATCAATCCCTTTTATGCCATCATCGGCGCGCAGCACAACGACCGCTTTGTAAAGCTGAGCGGAGAGATTAACTACGCGCTCACGTTCGCCAGGAACAACAGCCTGGATATTCGCCTGTTTGCAGGGGCTTTTGCCTATAAGGCCGGTAATTTCCACGACGATTACCGTTTCCGGATGAGCGGCTACAGCGGCTCCCAGGATTACCTCTACGATTACAATTACATTGGCCGTAACGAGATCAATGGTCTTCCCTTTGCGCAGTTCGTGGAAGGCGACGGCGCTTTCAAAACCTTCACCTACCTTGGCCAATCCTCCAAATGGCTGCTGGCCCTCAACCTCAAATCACCAACGGTGAAAAAAATTCCGTTGAGGCTGTTCGTGGATATCGGCGCCAGCGAGTTCAACGAGAGCATGCTGAACCAGCGGGTTCTGTACGATGCGGGAATCAATCTCTGCCTGTGGAAGAATATTTTCGAGATCTATGTTCCGGTGATATACAGCAGCGACATCAAAACCAACCTGAAAGCGATCGGCAAGGATAAATTTTTTGATACCATACGATTTACATTAAATTTGCACAATATAAAACCGCATCAGTTTATTTCCGGTTTTCTGCAATGACGCCTGGTAAAAAAATATATTTCGCATCCGATTTCCACCTGGGTGTTCCTACGCTTGAGCTAAGCCTTGCCCGTGAGAAAAAAGTAGTCCGCTGGCTCGACTCCATCAAAGCAACTGCTGAGGAAATTTACCTGGTAGGCGACATCTTCGATTTCTGGTGGGAATACAAATACACCATACCCAAAGGGCAGACGCGCCTGCTGGGCAAGATCGCCGAAATTACCGACAGCGGGATCCCGGTTCATTTTTTCACAGGCAACCACGACTTGTGGATGCGCGATTACTTTGGCCAGGAGCTGAATGTGCAGGTGCACCATAAGCCCATTGAAAAGGTCTACAACCATAAGGTATTTTTTATCGGCCACGGCGATGGCCTCGGCCCGGGAGACAAGTGGTACAAGTTCCTGAAAAAATGCTTTACGAATCCTTTCCTGATCTGGTGCTTCGACAGGCTTCATCCTAACCTGGGCTTCTGGATCGCCCGACGCTCCAGCCGCCGCAGCCGCATTACCACCGGCGATTCCGACAAGCATTTTCTTGGCGAGGAGAACGAATGGCTGTTCAGCTTCAGCAAGGAAGAGATCAAAAAACGCCACGTGGATTATTTCATCTTCGGGCACAGGCACCTGCCCCTCGATCTGAAGGTATCTGAAACCTCGCGCTACGTCAACCTGGGCGAATGGTTCAACTACTGCACCTATGCCGAGTTCGACGGGGAGAAGCTCGAGCTGAAAACCTTTGAGGGGTAATTTAGCGTCGTTGTAAGCGATACCATCTCCCGCTATTGAAAAATGGCTTCGTCGCAGAAGCTCCCCGCAATGACGTGTTGTTAATAAAAATCCTGGGTATCGATCAGATCCTGCACATCGGAAGGCCTGACATTCTTCGCTTTTTTGTACCTGGCCGGAATTTGCGAATTGCCATTGCTGATGTTATCCGCATCCTTGTTGTTGAGGTCCTGCGCATCGTAGAGGTTGTAATTGTTGTAAATGGATTTCACCCTGCCGAACTTAAAGACCAGCCCGAAATTCACGTAAATACTGTTACCGATCTTTTCCTTGTAAAAAGGGTCCAGGCTGCCTTTGTTCCGGCGGTTGAAGGTTTCGGAGTAAAAGCCGATGTAATTCTGCGTGGTAAAGCCGGCGCTCACATAGAAATTAAAGACGTTCACAGGAAGCACGTCCACCCTTAGCCCTCCGATAAATTCATAGCGCCCGAAGTTGATGCTCTGATCATTGTTGAGGTAATACAACGAATCCACATTGGCAAAGGAATACAAACCACCCAGAGGCTTCGTGTATAAGCTCGTCTTCACATATTTGCCCACCGGCACATTAAAGGTGATGCTTCGCGGGAACTGCACGCTGAAATTCACACCATCCATTCTCCCGACCCTGATGCCGATGTAGGGCAGGCGGTTTCTGTTCCCAAAGATAAAGGAGCGTGTAAAGCCCAGGCGGAAGCTGAAATAGGGGTTCACCGTGCAGTTATACAATACCGTGGTCGCAAAGCGGTACTTCTGCGTATAGCGGTAGCCATTGTCGAGCGTTGTGAAGGGCGTGAGCTCCATATAAAAAATACTTTTGCGCCCCGTATTATAAATCGCCCTGAGCCCTATCGAGGTTTTGCTTAAGCGATGCCTCGTCTGGATCCCGTCGAACTCGGGGGCAACCGCGGCATAGCTCCCGGTAAGCAGGAAGTGAAGATTGGAAATGCGCGTGCTATCCTTGCGGTAAAAGTCCTGGGTAAACACCGGTGCGTTGAAGCCCAGCGTGAACTGGTTGCTGCGGTAGGTTTTCAGCTTATCCGACACAAAGGTTTTCCCGGAGAGGTCGCGGTTTCCGGTTCCATAAACATCCGTGTAGATCGTCGTTTTGAAATAGTGCCGGGCAGGCTTTGCGGTTTTCAGGCTATCGCGCTGAAACGCCAAAAGGCCTGTATGAGAGCATACAAGGCCACTTAGCAAACATCCTATCAAAAGAGTGCGGCTCATTGTTCCGTAGCATTTGCTTTGATGTTCCGGATGAGCTCTTTCCGGAACTCTTCCTCTGCCCTTCGGAGTAAGGCTACTTTTTTGACCGGTAGTACTTTCCTGAACTTTTCGAAATATTCCTTATACAGCTCATATTCCTTTTGCTTGAGGCTGAGCTCTCCATTGAGATAGGTTTCCGCATCCTTATCGGAGAGTGTTGTAAAATCGATAGTCTTCACACATTGCTGCCGGAAGGATTTACGCGCCTGATCGATCTTATCGTTATACTCATTATAGAGCGGCCAGAAAGCCTGGGCCTCCGCCGCGGTAAAATTCACCTTCTCGTTGATAAATGTCACACGCAGGGCATCGATCTTATCGCGCTTGCTCACAGGCTGCGCCAGGGCCGATAAGCTCATCAGGCAGCATAAAGCTATCAGTAAATATGTGCAGATCCTTTTCATTTATAAAGCATCCAATAATTCATCCGTATCTGTATCCTGAAGGATCACCTCTTTAACGCTTAGCGAATCGGTTTTAGCGATGTCCAGGTTCAGCTGCCTGCCCAGTGAGTTCACATCCACGAGATCTATCAGCTGCTCCTCATCAAAAGTATTGATCGCCTTGTTGTTCAGGATCTCGTTCTTTTCGAGGCAGGCCAGTGTTTTGCAATCGCCGGCTTCAGCCAGGGTTTCCGTTCTTTGCCCGAAGTAGAAGGCAAGCCCTATGATCAAGGCCAGCCCGAATGCCCAGGCTGTTCTAGGGCCGAATACAACATGCCATACGCTGTCCCAGACGGAGAGCCGCTCTGTCTTCTCCGGATGGATCCGCTCTTTCACGCGCCCGGCAAGCGAGTCGAAATAAGCATCAGCCACCGTAAAGGCATTCACCTTATCCAGGCTGTGAAGCGCAGGATAGGCTTTCAGCTCATCCGCCAGCTCTGCCTTATCGCTCAGCGAGGCGATCAGC
>Ga0233425_10007295_pt1 | contig 15637 bp, 6 predicted proteins | sample Watercolumn_Towu_2_FD_181712 | JGI IMG/M metagenome (GOLD analysis project Ga0233425, IMG submission 181712) | Freshwater microbial communities from Lake Towuti, South Sulawesi, Indonesia - Watercolumn_Towuti2014_140_MG | ecosystem: Environmental > Aquatic > Freshwater > Lake | place: Indonesia...
ACCTTCGAGTCCTTCAAGACCGATTTCCTGGCCCATGGCGGGAAAGTCGAGGCCGTCAGCGCGGTGTCCATGGACCTGTCGAAAGCTTACCGGGCAGGGGCGACCCAGGTCTTCCCCGAGGCAGCGCAGTGCTTCGATGCGTTTCATGTCTCCAAGCTCGTACACGAAGCCCTGGAGGCGGTACGGCGCACGGACGTGAAGGACGTGCCCGACCTCAAGGGGACTCGCTGGGGCACCTTGAAAGCGCCGGAGGATTGGACGTACAAACAGATCAACGACATGCACTGGCTACAACGCTCCGGACTGAAGACCGCCAGGGCGTGGCGCATGAAAGAGCGCTTCAAGGAAATCCATCGGCTCGCCAGTGCCGGCGAACCGCCAGAGCCTCTCTACCGGGCCTGGATCAGTTGGGCCAGGCGCAGCCGGTTGGAGCCGTTCAAGAAACTGGGAAAAACCCTGAAGGACCATCTGCCGGGCATTCTGGCGGCCTATGCGCACAAGCTGACCAATGCGTCCGCCGAATCCATCAACAGCCAAGTACAAGCCGCCATCGTCCGTGGCCGTGGTTTCCGCAATCTCCGTCACCTGCTGAACATCATTTACCTGACCACAGGCAAACTCTCCCACCTCCCGGCTCCTCCCTTCGCCTCTGCCCAGGCCTGATGGCTTCACTCGGTTTCCACACAAAAACGAACAGACCCGATTTTCGGAAGCCATAACAGAACCCCTACTCACTGAACAGCCGAAGGATAACCAGCATATGGAGATAGCCACGCGGTTACTTTCCTACCATTCTCTTGGCGCAATGAGTTCTTCAATATCCGCAGCGAATCCATAGGCTTTTGCAATTTCAAAGATGTCGCTCCCGATATTCTCACGAGCTGCCGTTTCGATCTCGCTCCCCTCCCGCTCGAACTCTTCGCCGAGTACATTGAACTGTTCCGTCGCCAGGTGAGTCAACGCATAGAGTTCAGGAAGCGAAGTTGGCTTTGTCGCCTCAATGCTCTCGCATAGACCGGCCAATATTGATTGTCCCTTTTCTACCAAGCGAGGCGGGAAATATGAATCTTCCGCCATTTCCTTGAGAAAGGAATATGCAGACATCTCCTGATTTGTGATGGTCATGGCGGTTTTCTAATTATAAAAACAATGTGAGAAGGGTTTCTCTCTGGCGTAGGTGCGTCCATTATTGTACTGCACCCATACATCACGGAAGGCGTCCACCAGCCACAAGCAGCCATGCGGACAGCCTACCGATCGGACGTACGAGTGGCCGCAGCACCCAGGAAGCTGACCTTCCCGCGGCTTCCACGGGCGGCAAAAAGTCGGCCAAAGGAGCCACTCATGCCTGCGGTCCATCGTGCATTTTGAATGACAGGTTTGCAGGAATGATCGAGTGCTCGTGCCGGAGATACCAAAAACCGTTCCCGACGGTTTTAGGCTCCGCACCGCGCACTACCTTGCCTTCGGCGGCCCTGGCCGTCCCCGCTCGCTCATCCAAGTGACATTAAAGCCGTCACTTGCATTCGCTCTCAGATGACTGACGCCGTTTCGTTCCACCTTGCAAGTTTCCTATCGGAAACCCGCCCGGCGGCTACGGCTACCAGGGGGCATGGAAAACATCCCGCTCTTGGCTCTTCGAGCCTCGAGCTTTGTTTTCCAGCCAAGTAGTTCACCGGTCGCTGCTAAATACAATCTGCTTAGCACCTGTAACATAGTTCTGTCTAGTAATGATTCCGGCAACCATGATGCGGGGCTGGCGGAGTCGGTTTCGAGCCGCGCCGCACGCCTGAGCACGATTACGAACAACCTCACGGTTTGCGTGGCACCGGAACCACTTATTATCGAGTCGATAGATATCGCCTTCCCGCCAGCTCCGTTCACTAAGCGCATTGCCCTTACACCGTAAATGGGAGCTCCGACGCCAAGCTAACCCTGTTCGTCAAGGGCACCAACCTGCTCAACGAAAACATCCGCAATTCCACGTCCTACCTCCGCAACTTCACGCTAGAACTGGGACGGGGTAGGGAGATTGGCGTACGCTTGAGTTACTGACGAACAAGAACGCCTCGATCATGTCCATACCCGATGAAAAGCCAGTACCGCCTCGCGCTTACGATCCCGCCACCCTGCGGCGTCTGGCACGGAATGCTTGCCGATTTTGGTTGTTTTTCGTTGTGGCAATGGCGGCATTTGAGTTCTTTGCGGAATCCGATTTCCTGCTGTTCGAGTTCCATTTTCCCTCTGTGCTCGCCACCCTGCGCCGAACTTGGGAAATTTTGGTCCCCAGCCTGTTTTTCATGGTGGGCCCGGTCGTCATCTATGGGGGCTTGGCCCCCCTAGTTTTCACCTTCCTCAAGGACGAGACAGCACCCCACTGGGAGTGGCGCGAACTCGCGGCGGTCGGTTTACGTATGGGCCTGATCAGCATCAGCGGCCTCGCCGTAATCTGGAGCATCCTCGGCGGCCTACGGGCCTTGGACAATCAGAACCCCTGGGACGCCCTGCCGTTCGTCAGCCCAACCCACGTCGACGACTTCGCGACCAATAATCCAGGCTACTCGGTCAGCGGCACACTCGGTGCCGGGCTCGTTCACGTCTACGACCACAAAGGCCACTCCGCCTGGATCGACGAACGCCGATTGCAGCACGCCAAGATCGAACTGCTGCCCTGTCCCGATCCTTTTCCAGCGGAAGGTTTGGCTGGACTGCCCCTCTATCCGGGGTCCCACTGCGAGCTTCTCATTAAAATCCGCCGCGCCGACGTCGCGGACGACAGCTACGTCTTTTCCGTGCCCGGCAGAGCCAGCCCCGACGACATCGGACAGCACTACCGACACTGGGCGGACAGTATCGGCGCCTCTAGCGGCTTTTACGGCAGCGGCAACTATTTCTTCGAAGCTCAAAAGGAAGAGCGCCGGTGGAATTGGTGGTTACGCTACGACAGGTACAAACCCACAGAGCTATACCTACCTCAGGGCGGCTACGAGCCACCTCTGGGCTAGCGTGGCTCAATGGAGCCCGCCATGCTGCCTCTGCTGAGATTGATCTGGACCCTAATCAAGATTGGACTCGGGCTCGTGCTCGGCTTGATCCTGCTGGTCGGCTATGGAATCTATGCCAACGGAGCCGCTGAACGAAACGGCAGGGAGTTTTGCGACAGCTTGGTCTCCACCGGCAACTTCGAAGCCGCATTGGCCCAAGCCCAGCGAGAAGGTATCCGCTTCTATAAAACTGAGCAGCCCGAAAGTTATCGCTTCGTGTTTCAAGGCTGGGTATTCAATGCCGGCATTTGCCAGGCCGAAGTCGAAGGAACCGCGATTCGATCGGTGCGGTTTTGGATGGAGACGGATTAAGCGCTGGTGGCGGTGCCACCAATTCGATCTGACGTGACGTATCAGTTAGCCGGCGTAACCGATAGGTTAACGCCTTATGTTTCGCGGCTCATAAGGCTGATCAACCGGCGTCTACCGTCCGATGCAGGTGGATATATTTCTGAGCCATAGCTGCCATTCACAGTTGGCGAGCGGCCGGGTTTCCAGGACAAACCCGGCAGCCTCACTTACCGATTCAATCGACTTCAGCAGCCACTCCTGTGCCTCACGTAACGCCTTGAGTGGCTTGTAAAGATCGTTGTCGAGTTGGATCTGGTATTTGGCCAGTTTCTCGCGCTGCTCACAGGGCAACATGGCGCGCCGATCCCGCACCAACTCCGCGATCGCCAAGACTTCGGGGCGCAGTTCCGCAACCTTCAACTGCCGTCGGCACCACGCCAAAAGATCTTGGAAATACCCCACGGTGCCGCCAGCATCTTTCAAATAGGCGGACACCGAGGCGTATTCACCTTCTTCGACATCCTCCAGCAACTGGGCATAGGACAAAGGCGCGGTGGCTTTGAGCTCATCCAACTTGGTCGATTTCTTTACGAGGTCCGCAGGTTCGATCTCCTCGATGACGGATTGGCGCCACCGGAGCTGTTCCTCGTCGGAGGACTGAAGATCTTCAGCCGTCTTCGCGTCGTCATGGTAAGGCGCGATGCCCATGGCCACAGAGACCGCTTTGGCGATGTCGCGGGGCTGCCGGTGTAGTTCCAGTCCGGCGGTCTCGGCACGGACCAGCCGCTGCTGCCGCCAGAGGGAAAGAGCCACTCGCTCAACCAAGGACGTCTCCAGGCGGCCGACCGGCTTCAGTTCGCTCACCAAATCCATGAGCAATTGGTCGTACTCGCGGGGGTCTTCACCCTGCAGCACGACACCCCTGGAAAAGATACCATGGCGCAGGGCGTTGGTGCGGTTGGCGTCGACCTGTGCTGGAGATGCAGTCATGACCCATCTCGGCAGATAGCCTATTGATATAGAAACCATTTTACCATAACGCAAAGTGCCACCCGCTTGATCAAATGGATTTTGAGTTTTGCCGTCTTAAGTCTGCACCAGACTGGGTTTCGACAGCGAGTAGCGACCGCCGCACGAGGAGGTTCAGCGAGAGGGACACGAGCCAGGACAAGAGCAAGGAGCAAATGCGTGCCATTTGCCCCATGCCGAACGGGCAAAAGTCTGAGAAGCGGTCTGGTAAAAGGGTGCCCGCAAATTGCCAGGGTCAAATGTGACCACTTGTGACGAGGAGATTGCGATGACTGATCTTCTACGCCCGGCCCATGAGGGATTACGCATATGTGGCGGCCAATTTTTGGCGTTTTCAACATATTGACTTTGTGGTGATTTATTTTTCAAGACAACTTCTGAGCCTGGCCGGGCAAGGCGTCCATGCGATCGCAAGTGATTCGGTCACCGTACTTGCACGGCCTCCAACAGCCGGCCAGTTCTGAGAACCCTTCTCACTTGACAGGATGTGCCGGCGCTTTCACTATGCCGCTTCAGGGCAATGATCAACCGGGTCTACGAGGTCTTTATGCCATCCGCACACGCCAAGCAGCAGTTGCATCGCTTCACTCTGGACCCTAGGGGCTGCATCGTCATACTGGTTTTGCTGGCCGCCATACTCCCCCCGTGCGTCCATGCGGTCGCCACCATCGGCGGCGTCAAGCTCACCGCAACCAAACCGGCCCTCAACGCATATACCCAGACCTATGACAGCCGGATCAGCGTCACCAATACCAGAGCGAAAGCGATCAAAGGCCCTTTGGCCATCCTGATCAGCGGCATCACCCGCAGAACTGTGGTGGTGGCCAATTCCACCGGCAAAATCAGGAAGAACGCCTACGTACATATTCCTCTGCCAACCGGAGTCTTGGTGCCGGGCCAGACCATCGGCACCAGCGTGGTGGCATTCACCAATCCCACTGCAAAGAACTTCAACTTCGCCGCCAAGGTCATCAGCAAAATCCCCGGCGCCATCCCCGTCGCCCCCAATCGCATGCCGGTCGCGGACGCGGGAGCGGATCGCCTGGTGGTGGCCGGCCAGCCGGTCCAGCTCAACGCGGCGGCTTCCACCGATCCGGACGGCGATCCTCTCAGCTACCACTGGAGTCTGGTCAGCCAACCGGAAGGTAGCTCGGCGAGCCTGACCGGCAGCGACGCCGTCCACGCCGCACTGACTCCCGATCAAAGCGGTCGCTACCAGGTGCAGTTGACCGTGCACGACGGCCAGATCGACAGTTTCCCCGAAACCCTGCTGCTCGATACCACGGCCGTGCGGCCGGTCGCCGAGGCGGGCGATCCGATCGTGGCGGTGCTCGGCGAACCGGTCGCGCTGGACGGCAGCCATTCCTTGGGGACCACGAGTTCACTCAGCTATGACTGGGTGCTACTGCGCAAACCCAAAAAGAGCAAGGCAGCACTCACCGACGCCCAAACCTCGGCGCCCGGCCTGGTTCCGGACAAGGCCGGCGATTACGTGGCCCGGCTGATGGTGACGGAAAACACCATTCCCAGTACCCCCGATACGGTCACCGTCAGCACCAGGGGTGTCCTGCCTGTCGCGCGCACCGGCGCCACCCCGAGCAATCCCGCGGTCAGCCAGACGGTGACCTTGGACGGCAGCGTTTCTGCCGATGCGGCCGGCGACGCCCTGAGCTACCGCTGGGCGCTGCTGACCAAGCCGGCCGGCAGTGCGGCGCAACTGAGCGATCCCGCCGCAGTTCAGCCTCAGTTCACGGTAGATCAGGCCGGGGTTTATGTGGCCCAACTGGTGGTCAACGACGGCCGCTATGACAGCGACCCGAACGCCATCGAGATCAACGCCGGCAACGCCAATGGCGGCAATCGGAATCCGCAGATCACCTCGACGCCGGTCGCCGCCGCCAGCGCCGGTGTGGCATATTCCTACGACGTCAACGCCACCGACCCGGACGGTGATACCCCCAGCTTCAGCCTGACCACCCGGCCGACCGGCATGACGATCAACAGCACCAGCGGCGTCATTTCCTGGCCCTCGCCCGCGGCCGGCACCCATCCGGTGACCGTGGCCATCAGCGACGGCCACGGCGGCCAGGCAACCCAGAGCTTCGACCTGGTGGTCGGTACCCAGAACGCTGGAGATCCACAGATCACCACCCAGCCGGTGGTTGCCGGCACCACCGGCCTTGCTTATGAATACGACGTCAACGCCACGGTCGCCGATGGCGCAACAGCCACCTTCAGTCTGGTCACAAAACCAACCGGCATGGCCATCAACAGCGGTACCGGGCTGGTCACCTGGCCGACGCCGACGGTCGGCACCCATGCGGTGTCTGTCAAACTCGACGATGGCAACGGCGGCAGCGCCAGTCAGAGCTTCGATCTGACGGTGGCGGCCCCGGTCGCGGCGACGCCCCCTGCCAACGGCATCGTCGGCGATTTCACCGGCCGGGTGGGCTTTCTGTACGGCGCCGGCGGCAGCCAGGGCGGCGTCGCCCAGGGCGCCATCAAGCCTGCCACGGTGGGGGTGATCCGCGGCCGCGCCACAGACACCGCCGACGCACCGCTGGCAGGCGTCCGGGTCAGCCTGTTGGACCACGCGGAACTGGGCTGGACCCTGACGCGGGCGGACGGCGGTTTCGACCTGGCGGTCAACGGCGGCAGCGGCTATGCCGTGCGCTTCACCAAGGCAGGCTACCTGGAAGTGCAGAGAACGCTGCCGGTCATTGCTGCCCACGACTGGACTCAGGCCCCGAAGGTGGTACTGACCGCCCTCGACGGTGCGGTAACCGCAGTCAGCGCGGGCGCGGCCACGGTCCAGATCGCCCAGGGCTCGCCGGTGACCGACGAAGACGGCTCGCGCCGGGCGACGCTGCTGTTCCCCGCGGGCACCACGGCCGAGATGGTGCTGCCGGACGGCTCGGCCCAACCCCTGTCCACCCTGCACGTGCGGGCCACCGAATTCACAGTGGGCACCCGCCGCGACGACGCCATGCCGGGGCCGCTGCCGCCGGAATCCGCCTACACCTACGCGGCCGACTACACCGTGGACGAGGCCCTGGCAGCCGGCGCAGACACAGTTCGCTTTTCCAAACCCGTCGCCGTCTATACCGACAACTTCCTAGGTTTCGCCACCGGCACCCGCGTCCCCTTCGCCTATTACGACCGCAAGCAGGCGAGCTGGCAGGGACTGCCCGACGGCGTCGTGCTCAAGCTGCTTTCGGTCACCGATGGTCAGGCCGATCTGGATCTGGACGGCGACGGCAGCGCCGACACCACAGCCACCCTGGAAGCCTGGGGCATCGACGCGGCGGAACGGGAGAAACTGGCGCAGCTGTATACGCCGGGTGCCACTTTCTGGCGCGCCCGGATCTCCCATTTCACCCCCGGCGATCTGAACTTCCTGAAGAAGTACCCCCAGTTTTTTCCGCCGGATCATCGCCGCCGCCGCCGACCCGAGTTGAACGGCAAGGACTATCCCTGTTATCAGAAAGGCTCGCTGATCGCCTGCGAATCCCAGTCGGTGGGCGAGGCGGTCGAAATCGTCGGCACGCCCTTCGCGTTGCATTACAACAGCCTGTGGGCCAAGACCCGCAGTGCTCCGGCCATGCAGATTCCCCTCACCGGCGCCACCCTGCCCGACCGGCTCGCCGTGGTGCGGGTCGAGCTGAGCGTGGCGGGCCGCCGCTTCGAATTCGAAAATTCGACGCCCACGCCCAACATGGTTTACGCGCTGGACTGGGACGGCACCGATGTCTATGGCCAGCCGGTGTCGGGCATCACCAGGCTCAGCGGCCGCATCCGCTATGGTTATCAGCCGGAAATCGTCAGTTACGCCGTCAGCGGCGGAGGCGGAGCGCAAGACGTCGGCTGGGGCGGCAGCCGCGCCGGCGGCGGGGTTTCGGTGGTCGGGGACATGAGCCGCAACCTGATTTGGATGGACCGCCCCATCGACGACGAGATCACCCCGCCGGGACATGCGGATCCCCACGGTGTCGGGCTCGGCAACTGGACGCTGAACGTGCACCACCGCTTCGACGTCAACACCCTCGCCGTCTACGAGGGCAACGGCCGGCAGCGCCACGGCGCGGACCAGGCGGTGTTCGCCGTCGCCGGCAACGGCACCAACGGCACCAACGGCGGCCCCAGCACCGGCCCCGCCAACGAGGTCTCCTTTCCCTATCCGGGCCCCATCATGCCCAGCCCGGACGGCGGTTATTACGTCGCCCCGCTGCGCCATGTGGACGGCGCCGGCATCGTCTCCATGCTCGACTGCCAGACCGAGCCCTGCCCCTTCTCCACCTACGACACCGGCGCCGACGGCAAGCCGCTGAGCCAGGTGAGCTTCAGCGCCCCCGACTTCTACGACGTCGACACCCTGGGGCGGCTCTACTTCATGTCGTTCAATGCCATCTGGCGGGTGGATGCGGACCAGACCGTGCGCCTGCTGGGCGGCGTGCCGGGACAACGCGTCGAGGGCAATCTGCCGGCGGACGGCACCGCGGCCAAGGGCACGCCCATGGCGCCCTTCAACGTTGCTGCGGGGCCTGACGGCAGCGTTTACTTTCTGCAGTACCATGACGCCCCATCATCGAATCTCGGCGACCTCGGTCTAAACCAGGTCTACAAGATCACCCCCGACGGCCGACTGATCCACGTGGCCGGGACCGGCGTTCCGGGCACCGATTTCAGCGGTGCCGAGGGCGATGCCCGGCTGGCTACCTTCGGCTCCATCACCTCGCTGCGGGTGGACTCCGCCGGCTTTCTGTTCATCACCGACTTCACCGGCAGCCGGGTGCTGCGGGTGGATCCGGACGGTGTAATCCACCTGTTCGCCGGCACCGGCCAGCGCTCCTGCATCGGCAAGCCGGTGCTGGACGGCGTCGATCCCCTGACCCTCTGCGTGGCCCCGGGCCCCCTGCAGATCGGTCCCGACCAGACGCCCTACATTGGGCTGCAGAGCAACTCCGGCCGCGCCATCGTGCGGCTGGGAGAGAAGACCACGCTGATCGCCGGCGGCGCGGCCGGAGCCGGGATTCCCAACGGCAGTCCGTTGCGGGGCGCCACCAGCATCGGTGGCGACTTCGGCTGGGACGGCGCCGGCCACATGCTCATCGGCGACTCGATCCAGCACCGGATTTATCAGGTGACCATGGCCCAGCCCACCGGCGAGGTCTGGCACATCCCCAGCCGGTCCGGCGACGAGGTGTATCTGTTCGACGCCAGCGGCCGCCACCTGCAGACCCGCCACCGTCTGACCGATGCTCCAGTCTACGGTTTCGGCTACGACAGCGCGGGGCGTTTGGCGACCATCACCGACGGCGCCGGCAACGTGACCACCATCGAGCACGACGTCAACGGCAATCCCACAGGCATAGTCGCCCCCGGCGGCCAGCGAACCGTGCTGAACGTCGACGCCCAGGGCCAGCTGACCCGCATCGAGAACCCCAAGGGCGAAGCCCATGTCTTCTCCTGGCACGGCGCCGCCACCGGCTACCCCGCCGACAGCGGCCTGCTGGCTTCCTTCAAGCTGCCGGGGGGCGGCACCACCGCTTTCGAATACGACCCCTACGGCCGGCTGCTCAAGGAAACCAACGCCCTAGGGGGTGTCATCAGCCTGGCCCGGACCGAACTCGGTGACGGCTTCGAGATCGCCATAACCTCGCCCACCGGGCTGGTGACCACGCGGCGGGTCGTCGAGAACGACCAGGGCGACGTGGTCCGTACCAACACCAGCCCCAGCGGCGCGGTCGGCAGCGTCGTCTACCATCCCAATTTCAGCAATACCGTGACCCTCGCCGACGGTACCGTGGTGGATAGCGTGCTCGGACCCGATCCCCAGTTCGGCATGCTGGCGCCCTATGTGCAGAACCTCAGCATCAAGAAGGGCGGGATCACCGGGACCATGGCCGTCACCCACGGCCTGTCCCTGGACGCAGCCGGCGGCCATCTGGGTTTCGGCAAGCTCACCAGCACCCAGAACATCAACTCGCGCACCTACACCGCGGAGTTCGACGGCGTCGCCCGCCAGGTGCGCCGCAAGACGCCCCTGGGGCGGCAGCGCTCGGCGGATTTCGACAGCGGCGGACGCCTGCTGCACTACACCATCCCCGGCATCACCCCGCTGGAACTGACCTGGGGCGAGCGCGGGCTGCTGAGTGCGGCGTCCCAGGGCAGCAGCGGATGGACCTACAGCTACGACAACAGGAACCGCATCACCCAGGTCGCCGACGCCGGCGGCCACAGCCAGCAGTACAGCTTCGATCTGGCCGACCGTCCCACCGTGGCGACCTTCGCGGCAGGCGAGGAGGTAGCCTTGGGCTATGACGCCGACGGCCATACCGCCTCGTTCGCCCCCTCCGGCGGCGGCACCCATAGCATCGTCAGCGACGCCCTGGGCAACCGCACCGCGTACACGCCGCCGGGCCAGGCCAGCGGCTACCAGCGCCAGTACCTGCTGGACGGCAGCATCGACAAGCTGACCCTGCCCGGCGGCCGCGTCCAACAATACAGCTACGACAGCGGCGGCCGCATCGACGCCATCACTTATCCCGAAGCCACCGTCGCCTTCAGCTACGGCAGCGCTACGGACGTTCCGGCGACCCTCAGCCGGACGCCGGTGTCGGGCAACACCCACACCCTCGGCTTCACCAGCAACACCGGCCTCATCACCGCAGTGGCGGCAAGCGGGGCGTCGGCCGGCACGTACAGCTACGGCTACGACAAGAACTTTCAGCTGACCCAGATGAATTTGCAGAGCAGCCCGCAGACGGTAAACCACGCCATCAGCCGCAACAACGACAACCAGGTGACCGCCTGGGGGCCCCTCAGCTTCACCCGCGGCGGACCGGACGGGCGGGTCAGCGCCATCACCAGCGGGAATGCCCAGTTGGGCTTCGGCTACACGGCGGAAGGCCGGCTCGCCAGCCGCAGCCTGACGGTGGCCGCCGATCCCAAATACCAGTCGACCCTCACTTGGGACAGTGCCGGCCTGCTGACCGGCCGCAACGAAACCGTCGCCGGTGAGACCCATGCCTTCGGCTACGGCTACGACAGCCGCGGCCGGCTGGTTTCGGTGCAGCAGGACGGGGGGGAGACCGAACACTATGCCTGGGACGTCGACGGCAACCGCATCAGCAGCGCCTTGAACGGCAATGCGGCGGTGACCGCCACCTTCGATGCCCAGGACCGCATCCTGAGCCGCGGCGGGATTGCCTACACGGTGGACGACGACGGCTTTCTGAACCAGATCGGCGGCGACAGCTTCGTCTACAGCAGCACCGGCGAACTGTTGCAGGCTACGGTGGGCGGCACTGCGGTCAGCTACGACTACGACGGGCTGCGGCGCCGGGTACGGCGCACCGAAGGCACGGCGGTGACCCAGTATTTCTATGGCAACCCTGGCGATCCCTTCCGGATGACCGCCTACCGCGCCGCCGATGGCAGCCTCACCACCCTGTTGTACGACGAACTGGGCATGCTGGCGGCGCTGCAGCGGAGCGGCCAGCTCTATTTCGTCGCCGTCGACCCGGTGGGCAGCCCCCGGGTGGTGACCGACGCCACCGGCGCCATTATCCGCACCGCCGAATACGACGCCTTCGGCCGCCCCGGGGCGGTCACCGGCAGCTTCGAACTGGCGGTGGGCTTCGCCGGCGGCCTGGCCGACCCCGTCACCGGCCTGGTCCGCTTCGGTCTGCGCGACTACGACCCGGTGACCGGTCGCTGGACGGCGCGCGATCCCATCTTCCTGTCCGGCAAGCAGTTCAACCTCTACCAGTATGTCGCCGGCAATCCGGTGAGCCTGCGCGACCCTTCCGGGCTGTTCTGCGTCGGCGCCAGCGGCTTCTCCGTGGTCGGCGGCGGCGGCAAGCTGTGCTTGAACAAGGACGGGTTCTCGGCCTGCGGCGAACTGGGCGTGGGGGTGGGCGGCTCCACCGACCTCAACCCCTGGGGCGGGCTGGACAACACCTTTCAGGGCCTCAACGTCGCCGCCACCGCCAAGGCTGGCCCCCTGGCCAGCCTGTCGGCGGAGGCCGACATCGGCAATTACGGCGATCCCTATGAAGGGGGTAGCCAGCTCTGTACCCGGGCCAATTTCCAGCTGAAGGGCTCGATTGGCCCCATAGAGATGAGTTCCGCCAATCTGGGTGACCCGAAGTTTGACTTCAACACTTACGGCGAATTGAAAGATGCCTACGAAGCCGGTTCTCTAGACGCCAAGGCCGCACTGGAAGCCAAGGCGACCTACAAGGTCTGCGGACAGCGGGGGTGGGGCAACCTTTTTTGAGGCGATGCCTGCGAGCCTCAGCGATGCTGGTGGATTTTGCACCTGAGCCATCCAATGCTGCTGGCCGGGCAGTCGGAGTCGGCGACGACTACATCTGGTCAGGCGTCAGGCATGCGCAGCGGCAACCGGCCAGGCGGGGGCTGACACAGTAAAATGACCACCGGGGCGACCACAGTCGGCACCATCAGGGGTCTCCGCGTATCCGGACAGCGCAGGGGTTTCGAACTGCGCCACCGGATGCGCGGAGCAATTCAAGGAAGGCGGTGCGCAGGCCCTGGCCGCCGAACGCAAGGCTGGTCACGTTCGGCAGCAACTGAGCTGTAAATCAGCATCGCCGTTTTTCCACTATTTCGCATGACACCCAATTCCTGAGCAGGCTTTCAGATCCGGCCATAACGATAGCGATAGACGGTGGTGTAACGGAACGCCAAGCGTGTAAATCAGCATCGCCGTTTTTCCACCTTTCAGTATGACTGTTGCCAGTTTGGCTGCACCTAACGTATTGAAAATACGATTGATGGATGAGCTAAACGGAAAAAAACTGATGCTGACGCTGGAAAAATCCGCATGCTGATTGACAGCCTTGTGCGTTCAGGAGTCATGCTTGCGTCCGACGGGGCGGCTCCCTAGCGGAAACTGCGTGCCATGTCGGTCGTTTGTTATTGGACCATTTCGCATACCGGGGCGATGAGACGTGCGGAATCAGTGGTGCGGCGGCCAGCGCGGTCGATCGTCGTCCACAATGCGGATGCGCGCGGAAGACGAGAGGCTCGGCGTCGAAGCGGGGCCAGACAGTACCGTCACGTCTACCGTCTCCGATCCCTCGGAGTCGAAGTCGTTTACCAGTTGTATCGATGCTGTCGCCGAACGCTTCTTCGCCGGTATCGTTAGTTCACCGGGCAGCATGACGAAGTCAACGCCATTGGTTGACGTGCCGCCGATCGCATAGGGGACCGTCAATTCCGACGATGTGTCGCCTTTGCGTGTAAATCGGAGAACAGCCGTTGGTTTGGTTCGTTTTTCGCTGATTTTCTTCACCAGCGCTTTGACGCTCACAGTCGGCAACGCCACCGCATCTTCCGTCGCGGTGAGTGTGAGTGAGCCGCTGTTTGTTCCCGACTCGAATTGCCCTGAAGTGAGACCACGCGTTTCCACGGTGGCAAATTCTCCGGTCGTCACACCGCCAACCTGCAGGACTTCAAACGACATTCCCTTTTTCGGAGCAAAACCATTCTTGAACTGAAGCACGAGCTTTCCGTCCAGCGATGCGTTTCCGGTCACGACGAGCCGGTCCGCGGTCAGATTCGCCGCCTGCGTCTCGACGGTGCCCTGCGGGCCGATGACAAGGTTACCCTCTACGGTCAGAGTTCCTGTCCGGGGTGCTGCGCTCAATTTTTCTGCGGTGGAAAACGGCGTTCGAATGGCGGGTGTGGTAATGACAGAGCCACCCACCACGGCGACTCCGGGAGCCAAGATTCCACCTTCGACATGAACGTCTCCGGCAACGATCAGATTTCCCGTACCGAGAATCGTACCGCCGGTGGACACCACGATATCGGAGATGGCGTTTACGTTCCCGCCGGAGAGTACGAGGGTCCCATGACTCTGATCGCCGCCAATCTCGAGGAGACCTAAACCCCAGCGTGCGCCATCGGTGACAAGCACCGCGCCAGTGCCGGTGCGGGTTCCCAGAAAAGCATCGCCGGTGTCGATCTGCGCACCGTTCGTGACCTCCATGCGGCCTATGCCACCGGTGCCCCCGCCAACATCGAGCAGCGCGTCCGTGACCACCGCCGTCGGTTCGCCGGTTGGACTTCGTCCCTCGACGATCAGAGTTCCCGGCCCGCCGAGCGAGCCGATGCCGACAGGCAGGTTGAAGTGCGCCTTTGCGCCGCTGGTGATGGCCATTTGCCCTTCGCGGAGATCGAGTGATTGGGAAGTAAGGGTGGTCGGCCCGACCGCGCCCCGAGTGCCTCCATCGATATTGAGCTCTCCTCCGCGGAAGGTGATGGAATTCATCGTCATCGTCCCGCCGTCAATCACTTGCGCTTCGATCAGGTGAGGTCCGAGTTCGAGTGCTCCGCCGGTCCAACTGGATGCGGTGCCGCCCGGGTCAGCGCCAGCCACGGTGATGAAGGTATCGCTCCCCAATCCGGCCTGCACCACCCCGCTGGCGACACGGGCGCCGCCAGCGACATCGACCTTGCCGGGACTCGAGAACCCGACGGCAATATTGCCCGTCGTCCAGGAAGACCCGGTTCCGTCCACGAGAACGTGACCCGGTTGCGCTCCGCCCGCCCCGATCCTTGACTCGGCACTGGATACTCCGGCGCCATCGGTGATCAGCAACTCTCCGGAACCGGCATCGCCGTCCGACCCACCGACTCGGAGACGTCCCAACTCATCCCAGCGCGAATCCGGGCCATTGACGACGATTTTCGCGCCGACGGCATGAAGGTCGCCGATCGTTGCGCTATTCGACGTGATCTGTCCGCTCGCCAGGGTCAGTTTTCCGGTGTCCACCCGCAGCGACGGCCGCGCCAAATCCAATTCGTCCACTTTCAGGTTCGCATGGGTCAGCGTGACATCGCCCTGCAACACTTCAAGACGATTTGCGGTTCGCTGGGCGCCCAGGTCAATCGCAAGCGCGTTTTGAGCGGAGAAGTCGACCACATAACGGCGGCGCAGATCGAAGATTGCGTTATCCGAGCGGGTTGCGTCCTTTAAGGGAACCGACTGCGGATTCCAATTCGCGTCGGTATCGAACGATCCACCGGACCGTTTGGTCCAGAAGTGGTCCTCGCTGGTCTCTCCCACAGGGATGACGTCGAAAGTGAAGTTCCAATGGGAGCGGCCGGAGGTCACACTAGTAGTTCGTTCCGTTAAATAGTTTACAAACTAGCGATTGTTCGGCATGCTGGGTTCGGGACTAAGACCGGGATCGAACATGGCGAGAGAAACAGGGCGTGCTGCGTTGATATTGTCGGACGAG
>Ga0233425_10007296_pt1 | contig 15636 bp, 12 predicted proteins | sample Watercolumn_Towu_2_FD_181712 | JGI IMG/M metagenome (GOLD analysis project Ga0233425, IMG submission 181712) | Freshwater microbial communities from Lake Towuti, South Sulawesi, Indonesia - Watercolumn_Towuti2014_140_MG | ecosystem: Environmental > Aquatic > Freshwater > Lake | place...
GCTGCCGCCGTGCGCATGTCATCGCAGCGCCGCGGCAGGTGGCTCGTGTATCGGCGCCTGCTCATCTCGCCCTCGATGGAGGTCCGGCGCGAGGCCGAGCCGACGCTGGTCGTGCACTACGAGGTCGAGCTGCGGCCGGATGCTCCCGCGGCGATCGCGGTCCGTGAGGACGACGTGACGCCGTACCTCCAGCTCCCGCCGCTCGATCCCCGGATCGGTGAGATGGCGAGAGAGGCGACGTCCGCGACCCGCGGCGATGCCCTGCGGTCCGCGGCGGCCGTGGCCGAGCACCTCAGGGCCGGCTACCGCTACAGCCTCGACCTGCGCGGGACCTCCGACGAGCGTCCGCTCGAGGACTTCCTGCTCCGGCGGAGGTCCGGGCACTGCGAGTTCTTCTCGACCGCCATGGCGGTCATGCTCCGGACCGTGGGCGTCCCGACGAGGAACGTGACGGGGTTCCTCGGGGGCCGGTTGAACCGCTACGGCAGCGACGGCGCCTACTACGTCGTCACGCAGTCCGACGCGCATAGCTGGGTCGAGGTCTACGATCCCGCGGCCGGCTGGGTGACCTTCGATCCGACCCCGCCCGCCCAGGGGCCGCAGGTGGCGCCTTCCCCCTGGGCGTTCCTCCGTGAGCTGCTCGACGCCACCGAGCTCGCCTGGGAGAAGAACGTGGTCGCATACGACCTCGACGCGCAGATCGGCCTGTTCGGCTCGACCTACCTCCGGGCGAGGGCCTTGCGCCACGAGCTCCGCCGGACCGACGTCCCCCGGGCGGTCCGGGAGAGCCTGTCCACCCCGTGGGTCCTGGCCGCCGTGTTCGCGGCGCTCGCGCTGGGCATCGTGGCGTACGCGCTCCGGCGGCGTCGCGCTCTCGGGATGGCGGCTCGCCGTCCGCGAGCCGCTCCCAGCCTCGCGAAGGCCGCGGCGCTGCTCAGGAGCCTGGACCGGGCCCTCGCCAGGCGAGGGCTGTCGAGACCGCCCTGGCGGACGCCCGCGGAGCACGTCGAGGTGCTCCGCGATCAGCGAGCCCCGGCCGTCGACCTCGTCCAGGATGTCGTCACACGGTACAACGACGTGCGGTTCGGTGGACGGGAGTTCCGGGACGGCGAGCTGGCCGAGCTCCAGGCCGCGGTCCGGGAGATCTCGTCGCGTTCCGTGTAGGAAACGCACGAGCACCTCACATCAGGGCTTGCGACGAGGGGGAGTGACGTGCTAATGAGGTGCGCTTTCGAGACCGAGGTGGTGTGATGAGGCTTTCACCACTGCAGCGAGCCAAAGAGAAGTTCAGCGGCACGTCCGCGGCGAGCCGGGCCGAGGCCCGCAAGGCCGCCAAGAGCGATCTCATCGATGCCGTGCGCGCGCACGTGAAGAAGGGTGAGCTCCTCGAGGACGACTTCTCCGACAAGGGGATGGAGCGCGTGAGCAACCGCAAGCTCCTCAGGCTCCTCGACGTGATCGAGCGAGTCCAGCAGGAGTTCGGCTCGCGCCAGGCGATGGTCGATGCGGCCCTCGAGGCCGAGGGCCGGAGCAAGGACGACGGGTACCGTCAGCGGCTCGAGAGCTTCCGCTTGCCGAAGCTCCTCGATCATTGCGCGGCCGCCCTCGCGCGCTCCCGCTCCCGCTGATCCACCCCCGCTACCGCACCGTCGTGGTCAGCCGCGCCGTCCCGGCGTTCCGCGCGCGGTCGAGCGCCCTGACCGCGACGACGTACGATCCCGGGGCGAGGTCGGACGGGAGGTCGAAGGCGAAGCGCTCCTCCGTCGCGTCGAAGATGCCGTCGTCGGATGAGACCGGCAGCCAGCTCCTGCCGTCCAGCGAGTACTCGAGCGCCGCGATGGGGCTGAAGTCGTCGATCGCCCGTCCGCCGATCTTCCGCGCGGCCGCGGTCAGCCCCTCGAGCCTCGGCGGCTGGTTGTCCACGACCACGGGCGGCGACACCTTCTCGTGGCGCAGCACGACGCCCGCCGGGTTCTCCAGCTCGTCCGACACCTCGACCTTGACGAGGTAGTACCCGGCCGGCACGGCCTCGGTGCTCCAGTCGTAGGACGCGGACGTCAGCACGAGGTCCGACGGCAGGATCGGCCGCCACACCTTCTCGGACTCCTCACGGAACGAGAGCCGGTACCGGACCGGGTCGCCGTCCGGGTTGTCGACCTTCCACGTCACCTTGAGCACGCTCGATCGCTTCTCCTGGGCATCCGCCGAGCCGCGCCCGGCCTTGGACCCCGCGCCGCCCCCCTCGGCGGACTTCTCGGCGGGACGGTCCACCTCGAACGGCGTGTCCACCGAGACCTCGGTGATCACGGCCCGCTGGTTGTGGGGCACGTGGAACACCCCGAGCGCGCGGAGCACGGCGCCCGGGTCGCGGCTCCAGCGCACCCTGATCTGCAAGTAGCGAGCGGCCGGGCTCCCGATCGGCGATCCCGAGCTCGGGACGGGCGCGGACCAGTCGCTCCACGTCTCGTCGGGCTCCTTGGTGTGCCCCGAGCGGGTCTGGAGCACGAGCTGTCCCTCGCCGCGCCACTCGAGACTTCCCCAGCGCGAGACGAAGCCCGCGTCGAGCGGCGCGCTCCGGTACTCGGCGAGGCCCGGCGCGGCCTTGTCCGCCCGGTACACCGCGCCGGCGTCGCCGGTGGCGATGATCGGCTGGTCGCCGGCGAGCGACACGGCGAGCACCTGTCGCTCATCGACGTCCATCATCACGAAGGACACCCTGTCGTCGTCCACCGCAACGACCCGGCCCTTGTTCCCTGTCCCGGCGTAGACCAGCCCGTCGCCCGGCGCTTCGATCGAGGTGAGGTGGCCGTCGCCGAACTCGAGGAGCGGCTCGATGCTGCCGTCGGGCCGGCGCCGGAAGATCTTGCCCTTGCCCGGCTTGGGCCGGCTCGCGCCCTTGGCCTTGGCCTCCGTCGATGACGACTGCGGCTCCGTCTTGACCGCCGGCGACGGGAAGGCGTTGACCGCAAGATAAAGGTCGCCGCCTGTGCCCTCGGCAATCCCCTTGACCTCTGTGTCGTCGAAGTCGTGCAGCGCGACGGCCCGGCCCGGCCCCGTGACCCGCAGCAGGAGCGCCTTGGGGCTTGTCCCGGCCAGGAGGTCGCCGCCCGGCTCCTCGAGCAGGAGGCTGAGAACGTGGTCGTCGGCGGAGTCGTAGTAGACCTCCGCGCGACCGGTGCGGTCGATGGAGTAGACGACACCCTCGGGGCCAGTGGCCGCGAAGAGCACCTTGCGCTTCGTGTCGTACTGCAAGGCCCAGACGTGATCTGCCTTCTCCAGATCGACGAGCTGCTCGACCTTCGCCGGTCCGCCGGTCCCTGGCTCGAGCCGGAAGACTTTCCCCGACGGGAGCGTGCCGGCGTAGATCGTGCCCGGCTCGCCGAACGTCAGCGCGGTGACGACGAGGCAGTCGAGCTTGGCGATCTCCCTGGCGTGCGTGCCCTCGAGCTGGAACACCTTGCCGTTGTTGCCGGTCCCGAGGACCACCGCTCCACCCGGCCCGCGAGCCAGCGACCAGACGAGCGCGACGTCCTGGAGGTCGACCCTCGTGAGCCGGGACCCGAGCTTGATGCCGCCGAGCGAGGAGACGACGACCTGATCCAGCTCGCCTTCCTCGAACTGCTCCGCCGTATCGATCTGCCACAGGACGGTCCCGAAGCCGTGCGCCGCGACCGCCGGCACGAGCACGGCGAGGGTCGCGAGCGGCGCCCACACGAACAGGGCCTTCATCGCGTTCTCCATTCAGTTCTCGGGCTGCCCGGCCCTGAGGCCGAGGTTCGCGGCGCCCGAGAGCACCCAGCCCGTGGGCGCGGTCACCTGCGCGACGGTCCGGAGCTGCCGCTCCCCCGTGTCGAGCGCCAGGGGGCGCAGCGAGTCGAGCGCGCTCGGCGGCAGGTTCTCGGCCACGTGACCCCTGACCGAGACTCCGGGAGCCAGCCGCTGGAGCGTGACGACGATCGAAGTCGACGGAAATGTCTGTTGCAGGTTGTGGATCACGTCATCGAGCGACCGGGGCTCGGGCGTCGGCGGCGAGGTGTCACGCCCTCCCGTGATCCGCAGCTCGAGCTGCTCGCCCGCGACCCCGGCGGGGACCTCCACCCGGACGATCCGGACCTCCTCGGGGCCGGCGTAGGGACGCAGGACCACGTGGACCGGCACCTCGGTCCCTGGCTCCGGCTCCTCGGTCGTGACGTACGCGCCGATGATCTCGGCCTCGTTCCGGCCGAACGTCAGCGAGACCTCGAGGTCCACGCGCTCGATCTCGGCGTGCTCGAACCCGTTATCGAGGATCCGCCGGAGCGCGGCGACGGGCCGGACCGCGACGAGCGTCCCGCGATCGGTCGCTCCCGCGTCCGTGAAGACCTGGTCCTCGAGGGTGAGCGGACCCCGTCCGGCCGGGTGGATCGTGCCGCGTACCGTGACGGTGAGGTCCGCCCGGTCCGACGCGAAGCGGTCCAGCATCGCGGCCAGGGACGAGAGGCCCAGCACCGGCAGCAGGAACCGGTCGCGCGCGACCTCGAACCGGTACCGGTCGCGCCGGCCCGTGGTCCGGTCGTCGACCCGGACGTCGAAGGGGGTCATCGGCCCGGTCCGAGTCGTGTCGGCGACGATGCAGGGCTGCCGGTCCTGGACGAGCGCGCCCGCCTCGGCCTCGGGCTCCCCGATCTTGAACGACCGGCGGGCGCTCGCCAGGATGTGGAGGATCCTGGCGTTGACCACGGGGAAATGCTGCTGGCCCTGGTCGAACATCGGGTGTCCGAAGGCCAGGACCCGCGATCCGCGCACGGCCGTCACCGTGCCGATGGCCGTTGCCGAGAGGTCGCCTCGCACGAGCTGGACCCCGAGCGGCGCCCCGGGGACGAACGGACGCGCCTCGCCCGCATCGCGGCCTCTCCCTCCTCCACCGGCCTCGACCGGGACCATCGAGAACTCGTCGAGGAGCTCACCGAGCAGGCGCTGGGCACGCGAGGAAAATCCTCCGACGAGCAGCGGGGTCAACGCCGGGACCGGGCCGTCGCTCCCGCGAAAGCGCTCGAAGTATGCGGTCGTCGGGGGCGCGAGCAACGAGCCGGCCTCGAACGATGCGCCGCGGCTCGGCCCAGGACGCCGGCGCCCGGGCAAGGGCGAGCCGACCACGGGCGGCGCCCGGAGCGGCCGGTCGAGCTCCTCGAGCATCGTCTCGATCGGCGTCACGCCCGCGATGGGGTCCAGCGCGAACATCCAGCCGTACGCGAGAGCTCCGATCAGGCGGTCGCCGATGTAGATGGGGCTCCCGCTCATCCCGCCCACCGTGCCCGAATGCTCCAGCACGGGGTGGTGCATCCGGATCAGGATGAGGTCCTGGCGCGGCATGAAACCGTGGAGCACGTCGATGACCTCGATGTCGAAGCGCTCCGGGTTCGTTCCCTGGAACACCGTGAGGCCGTGGCCGCGCATCCCGGCCCGCACCTCGCTCAAGGGCATGATCGCCTCCGCGCCGACCGGACGCGGGATGAAGGAAAGCGTGGCGAAAACGATCAGCAGTCGTCGAAGCATGGGCCGTGGAAGAGCGGAGTATTCCACCGGCGTCGAGCCGAGTCAAAGGTCGAGGCTGCCCTGACTATCCCATCACACGGATGCGCTCGAGCCGCCACTGGCCTTGCTGGAGGGTGAGGTTGAGGCGCAGGGCCACGTAGTGCCCTTCATCGACCTCGATGTTCAGCACGGCCGTCGCGTCGTCGTCCCGGACCGTCACCTGTCGCTGGCACAGACGCACTCGCTGGGCGCTGGTGATGCCCGTCGTCTCGTCGAGGAGCCGGGCGGCCTCCTCGCGCTGTGTCAGGTCGAAGCGCCGGTGGTCCGACCCGGCCGAGATCTCGAGACCGCCGTCGTCGAAGGTCGCCGCCTCGAGCAGCGCGTCCATGCGCTCGTCCTCGACGCTCGCGATCAATCCCTCGATCTGGTCCTCGTCGGTCTCGATCAGGACGGCGGCGAGAACGCCCGCGGGCACGGACACGGCGAGGAACAGCAAGGCGTAGAAGGTAACCCGATGCATGGTCTCACGTCTCGATCGAGGACGAAGCAATCACCAGGCCACCTCACGCCCCGTGGACCTCTGCTCCGTGATCCGGTGACGCTGTCTGCACGAGATCATTCGGTTTCGACAGCGTCTGCGACAACGTCGGCGTCAGCGGTCCTGACCTCTTCAACCCGAAGCGGCCGCCCCCCCGGCGAAGCTCGTCTGTCACGTCTGACACGGGTTCGTGTCATTTTGACAATCGGATCGTCCAGCCTATGATGGGCCGCCATGAGCGGCGACCTCGGGTTCTGGAAATATCAGGGGCTCGGCAATGACTTCGTCATAGTCGCCGAGGCGCTCGGGGGTGAAGCGGCGAAAGCGCTCTGCGACCGGCGCCTCGGCATCGGAGCCGACGGCCTGCTCGAGGTGACCAGGCCCGGTCCGGACGGAGCCGACGCCGCGATCGTCGTCTGGAACTCCGACGGCTCGCCGGCCCAGATCTGCGGCAACGGTCTCCGCTGCGCGGCGCTCCACCTGACCGAGGTCGGGCACGTGCGCTCGCCCATGGTCCTCGCCACGGGCGCGGGGCCGCGCCGCTGCATGGTCACCGCGCACCCCGGCCGGGGCGAGGCCGAGGTCGCCGTCGAGATGGGCCGCGGGTGCCTCGATCGCGCGATGATCCCCGTCGCGGGAGCAGGGACGATGATCGAGGAGCCGCTCGAGGTCCTCGGGCACGTGCTCAGGCTCACCGCGGTCGGCATGGGGAACCCACATGCCGTGACCTTCGATCCCGTCTCGAGGGACGACGTGGCCCGGTTCGGGCCGGCGATCGAGCGTGACCCGCGCTTCCCCGAGGGAGTGAACGTGGGCTTCGCCCGGATGATCGATCCCGGCTCGATGGTCCTGGTCGTGTGGGAACGCGGCGCCGGCCTGACCGGCGCCTGCGGCAGCGGCGCCTGCGCGGCGGCGGTGGCGGCGTGCTCGACGGGTCGTGCGCACCGGGGTTCGACGATCTTCGTCGAGCAACCAGGGGGAGAGCTCGCCGTGACGGTCGGGCCCGACGGCCACGTGGTCATGACAGGGCGAGCACGGCGCGTGTTCACCGGGACGATCGACCGACCTACCTGCCTCGTCTCGCGGCCGTGAGCGCCTCGCGCAGCGCGGCTGGATCGATGGGCTTGGCGAACACCGCGTCGATCGACGGGAGCCCCTCGAGCTCCTGCGTGTCGTCTCCGGTCATCAGGGCGGCGTACCGGATCGTCCGCCAGCGTGCGCGCCACAGACGGATGACCTCCTCGCCCCTCGTGGACTCGGAGAGGTTGCGGTCGCACAGCACGTGCGTGACCTGGTGCGTCCTGAGCAGCTCCTCGGCCTGTTGAGTGCTCTGCGCCACGAGCATCTCGTAGAATGTTCCCTTCAGCACTCGTTTCAGGGACCGGAGGTTGAAGGTGTCATCGTCCAGCACGAGCAGCGTGTCTATCATCGTCGTGTCGGAACGCGACCGGGAGCTTGGACCGGTGACGCGTTGACGACAATATATCGAAGATCCTGCGTGGCGACACACTTGTCGTTCGCCCGAGGCGGAGCTCAGAGCCCGAGCTCCTCGGTGAGGTCGGACCCCGCTCCAGGCTCCGCGTCCGGCGGTCCAGCATCCGGGGCCGGCTCGACCGGCGGGGGCGCGGGCTCCTCGAGTACGGACAAGGGGGTCGAGGGGTTGCACGTCGCGGGCTCGACGGTGAACCCCGCAGGGCACGTCGTGCGCCAGGCGCGGTCGGGGAGCTCGACGCCGACCTCGATGTGGCGCCACTCGACGCGCAGCTCGGCCTCGGATCGCGGCATCCGGATGACCATGCGCCGCGCCACGATCAGGTCTCCCGCCGGCGCGTGCCCCGCGAGGTCCATCTCGAGCACGACCCCGTCCCGGTCCCTGATGACGGCATGCACCGGGACGAGGCGCCCGTCGATCGGAGCCAGCCGGATGCGCTCCGACCAGCCCTCCGCCTCGCCCCGGAGCTCCACCTCGTACCACCCGCATTCGTTCCAGCGCGACGTCGCGTCCTGGTGTCTGAGGATGGGGATGCCCCCGGTCAGCGTGGTCGCCACCTGGACGGCCGAGAGCTCGACACCCACGGCCTGACCGACGAGGCAGGGGTCTGCTCGACCCTCGAGACACCGTCGACTCTCCTGATCCACGATCGAGAGATGCTCGCCGTCCACGGCCATCGTCCTGACCGGTGTATCGAGGGGGCTGACCGCCTCCAGGCGCAGCCGCCCCCCGGCGGCGGAGAAGGCGTAGACCTTGCCCGCGATGCGCCCCTCCGGAGCGAAGTGATCGACCTGGAGCTCGCCGCGCGCGGTCGGCTGGGCCTGGTTCCGGGCGCGAAGCAGGTCCACGAGGGCCGATGTCGAGTCCGCGCCCATCGAGGGTCGAGGCACGTGACAGCAGCTCGGGATCATGAGCGAGAAAACGACGATCATCGTGCGCACGAACGTCACCGTAGCATGCGCCGTGGGGCGTCCACCACCCCTCGGACGTGTGGGCGCCTGCTGTGCATTTCACGGAAAGACTTGGTATGACGTGAGAGGGACTCGTGCGAGGTGGAGCCATTGGACGTGCCGCTGCTCTCGGTGTCCGATCTCACCGTGGCCTTCCCAACGGACCGAGGGCTCCTCGTCGTCGTGGACCACGTCTCGTTCGACGTCCGCGAGGGCCGGACGCTCTGCATCGTCGGCGAGAGCGGCTGCGGCAAGAGCCTCACTGCGGCCGCGCTGCTCGACCTCGTGCCGGTCCCGGGGAAGATCCTCTCCGGGCGGGTTGAGTACCAGGGGCGCGACATCCTCGCGCTCTCCGAGAACGACCTCCGGCAGCTCAGGGGGAACGAGATCTCGATCGTCTTCCAAGAGCCGGCGTCGGCGCTCAACCCCGTTCTGACCGTCGGGTACCAGGTCGTGGAGGTGATCCGTGCTCACCAGGGGCTTGGCCGGGCGGCTGCCCGGGCCAAGGCCGTCCAGGTCCTGGAGATGGTGGGCATGCCCGGCGCGTCGGACCGGCTCGACGCGTATCCCCACGAGCTCTCCGGCGGAATGCGGCAACGCGTGATGATCGCCGTCGCGCTCGCGTGTCGGCCAGCGCTCCTCGTCGCCGACGAGCCGACGACGGCCCTGGACGTCACGATCCAGGCCCAGATCCTGGACCTCCTGACCCGCCTCCAGACCGACCTGGGGATGGCGCTGGTCCTGATCACCCACGACCTCGGCGTCGTGGCCGAGACGGCCGACGAGGTGATCGTCATGTACGCGGGGCAGGTGGTGGAGTCAGCCACGTCGGTCTCGCTCTTCAGTCACCCGCGGCATCCCTATACCCAGGCGCTGTTGCGCTCCATCCCGTCCTACGCGATGGGCCGTCTCCAGCGACTGAACGTGATCCCAGGGGGCGTGCCGGGCCTTACGGCGCCGCCCTCCGGGTGCCGTTTCGCCGACCGCTGCCCTGTTGCCGTCGAGCCCTGCCGAACGGTCGATCCCGACCTCCGGCAGCTCGAGGCCGGGCACGATGTCAGGTGTCACCTGGTGAAGTCATGACACGTGACCGGCAACGCGACGGGACGCCGTCGGTGGTGCCGTCGCCAGGCGAGGCGCTCGTCAGGCTCGAGCACGTGACCAAGGTCTATGCCTCGGGGGGGAGGCGGTGGGGCAGGCCGACCGGACGCGTCGTGGCCGTGGACGACGTGTCGCTCGAGGTCGCCGCGGGCGAGACCCTCGGGCTCGTCGGCGAGAGCGGCTGTGGCAAGTCCACCATCGGGCGCCTCGCGCTGCGCTTGACGGAGCCGACGAAGGGCCGGATCCACTTCCGGGGCAAAGACGTCGGCAGGCTCTCGCCAGCGCAGCTCCGACGCGCCCGCCGACACATGCAGATCATCTTCCAGGACCCGCTGGCGTCGCTCAACCCCAGGATGACCGTGCGCGACATCGTCGGCGAGCCGATCACGGTCCACGGCCTGGCGAAGGGCGGAGACGAGACCGCGGAGCGCGTGGTGGACCTCCTGCTTCAGGTGGGGCTCGGTCCGGAGCACCTCCACCGGTACCCGCACGAGTTCTCGGGCGGACAGCGCCAGCGGGTCTGCATCGCCCGCGCGCTCGCGTCCAACCCGTCATTCATCGTCGCGGACGAGCCGTTGAGCGCGCTCGACGTCTCGATCCAGGCCCAGATCGTCAACCTGCTCATGTCGCTCCAGGAAGAGCTCGGGTTGGCGTTCCTCTTCATTTCGCACGATCTGAACATCGTCGGTCTGCTCGCCGGCAGGGTCGCGGTCATGTATTTCGGCTGGCTGGTCGAGGTGGCTCCGGCCATCGACCTCTTCGAGGTGCCGCTCCACCCCTACTCCCGTGCGTTGCTCGCCGCGATCCCGGTCGCCGATCCTTCCCGGCGGGGACGGCCCAGGCCCCTGCTCGGCGGAGAGCTCCCCAATCCCCACGAGCCGCCGACCGGATGCAGCTTCCATCCCCGGTGTCCGATCCAGGTGCTCGGGTGCCACGACGAACGCCCCGAGCTGCGCGAGGTCGCGCCCGGCCGCTGGGTCCGCTGCCACCTCGTCGGCGCCGGGTGAGCTTCACCCCGTGATCCGCGTGTGGTTTCGTGGGGCTGATGCTGGTGTGCGTGGGTCCGGGACGAGTCGGGGCTGGCGATACAGGAACGGCTTAATTGGCGTCACACCTCGTCGTCCGGTCCGCCCGGCACTCGTCGTGGCATACCCCCGACTGCTCGCAGATCTCCTCGCAGTGGAAGCCCTCGGCGCAGCAGCCGCCTTCCTGGATGAGGGCCAGGCCGCACCCGTAGCGATATTCGTGGCCTGGGTCCTCGGCGCAGTCGGCCGCGATCAGGTCGCAGCTCGACGCGAGCGTGGGCGAGCACCGCGCGCAGGCACCACCCTCCGCTGCGGTGCAGATCGCGTCGCTGTTGTGGCGCACGCACCGACCGCCGCCGCCGCATGCCCCTTCTTCATTTGGGTTGCAGCTCTCGTCCGAGAGAGCGTCCGGGCACTGTCGCCGCAGAGGGCACAGCGCGGTCCGGCACTCGAACCGCACGTCGCTCAGGTCGCTCGTGATATCGGGGCTCGTGAACCGCACCTGGCCGAACTCGCAGTTCGGGTCGTCGTTATCGTAGAACCAGCCCTGGAGCGCCGAGGTGCCCGGACCGAAGGCCTCGGCCGCGCATTGCTCGGGAGTGATCCCGTCGGGGCAGCCGTCTCCGTCGTAGTCGGCGGCGAGGATCTCGCACTGCCGGAATCCCTCGTCGTTCACGCCGAGGTCCATGTGCCATCCGCTGGTCCGATCCCCGCCGACCCCGTTCGCCGGGTAGGGGCAGGCCGCGTCGGTGTTGAGCGTCTCGATGACGCGACACACGCCGGGATCGGTCGAGGCGAGCTGTCGCGTCATGCAGGCGCCCGTCAGCTTGCTCTGGATCTTGCGCGTGATGGCCTCGAGCGCGGGTCGCCAGTCGCTCTGGCAGATCGATGCGAGGATGCCGTTGTTGCCGAAGCTGTAGACGAGCTCGACGATGCGTACGGGCGGGAAGGCCATCCCCATCCCCGTCTGGCAGCTCGTGAGCAGCTCGTTGGGGTTGCTCGGGTTGACCTGCTGCATGTCGCGCAAGCCCTGGATGTCGTCGCCGGGGTTCCACGACCCGTCGACGGGGATGCCCGTGATGGCCGCGACCACGACGAGGTCCTCGTTGCCCGGCCGGAGCCCGACGAACGCGTCGTGGTACCGCGAGATCTCGTAGAGCTGGGTCGGGTTCAACGCGCAGCGGACGTTCATCGGCCCGAAGTCCTCTCGGGTCGGGTTGAACATCTCCCCGTTGCCCGTGGAGCAGTCGTCCTCGTCCGTCACGTAGATGATGGCGATCAGCGAGTCGGGTCGGATGAACCCCTCGTTGGGGCGCCCCGGCTCGGCCTGGGTGGTCACCGCGACGAGCGACGCCTCGAGCTGCTGCTCGAAGCCGCACCCGCCCGTTCCCAGGGTGGCGATGCACCCGAAGTCATCCCAGATCGGCGGGTTGGACGGGTCGGTCCCGTCGTCGGGCGCGTCGGCGGAGTGCTCCAGCCACGGGCACTCGGCGCGCGAGCAGTCGCGCGCGCTGTACGTGGGCTGGCAGCCCGGCAGGCGGCCGATGTTCTGGAGCACGCCGTTGTCGCCGTTCATGGGGTTGTTGCAGGTCATGATGGAGTAGCCGTGAGTCCCCATGTCGCTCGTGATGATGCCGATGTGGAGGTCCTGGACCGCGGGCGGCGCATCCGGGCCCTCGCCGCTCGGGTGGATCAGCTCCTGGGTCAACACGACGATCTGCTCGGCCAGGACCGTCTGCTCCTCCTGCATGGAGTTCGAATTATCGACCATGAACAAGAGATCGACTTTCGTGGTCCCGGTCTGCGTGATCTCCACGAACACGCCCGACTGCGTGCTCGGATCGGCGGGCGCGAGATCGCGGTTCAGGCAGCCGATGGCAGTGACCCCAAGGATGAGGAACCCTGCCAGTAAAAGCCACAGAGACGTTCGGTTGCGCATCGGTATCCTCCTCGACGGCTGATTCGGCTCGGCCATTATATGAGTCGACTCCGGGGAAGACAACTGCAACTTGCCGGCCACCGACCCGCTGGTTCGGACCCGGTCCAACCATCGAAGATCTCGATGATGCCGCCCTGGGCTCCCTCGGAGTCATGCCAACGCAGTTGGCAATCCGGACAACTTCGTTGACCTGCGTCTGGCTCCGTGCTAGCCAGACCCCATGAAGCGCGTGCTGGCCGTTGACGACGAGGAGAGCATCCGCGTGATGCTCCGGGCTCTGCTGCGCAAGCGAGGCTACGAAGTGGCCATCGCCTCGAACGGCCTCGAAGCCCTCGAGGAGATGGAGCGAGAGGTCCCGGACGTCTGCTTCGTCGATGTGAAGATGCCGAAGGTGGGCGGCATCGAGCTCATCACGGAGATGCGCAAGCGGGGGTTCGAATCCGTGGTGATCGTGATGAGCGCGTACGGCACGCTCGAGACCGCGATGGAGGCGATGAAGGCCGGAGCGTACGACTACATCACGAAACCCTTCAAGACCGACGAGGTCGTGCTGACCCTGCTCAAGGTCGAGGAGCGGGAGCGGCTGCGCCAGGAGAACCGGGAGCTGCGCGAGCAGCTCCGGCTCCAGTCCCAGTTCGAGGGGATCATCGCCCAGAGCGAGGTGATGAAGCAGCTCTTCCGCACGTTGGCCAAGGTCGCCAGCTACAAGTCCACCGTGTTGATCCTCGGTGAAAGCGGCACTGGCAAGGAGCTCGTGGCGCGGGCGATCCACTCGCGCAGCGCGCGGGCCGACGGCCCCTTCGTGGCGGTGAACTGCGGCGCGATCCCCGAGACGTTGCTCGAAAGCGAGCTCTTCGGCCACCGCCGGGGCGCCTTCACCGACGCGACCTCCGACAAGCGCGGCCTGTTCGAGGAAGCGGACGGAGGGACGCTGTTCCTCGACGAGATCGGCGAGCTCCCGGCCTCTCTCCAGGTGAAGCTCCTCAGGGCGCTCCAGGAGGAGACGATCCGGCGGCTCGGCGACACGAAGGACACGCTGGTCAACGTCAGGATCGTGGCCGCGACCGTCAGGGACCTGAGACAGGACGTCGAGGCGGGTCGTTTCCGCGAGGACCTGTTCTATCGGATCAACGTGCTGCCCCTCACGATCCCGCCGCTCCGGGACCGTCGCGAGGACATCCCACTCCTCATCGACCACTTCATCAAGCGGAACAACCGGAGGCTCGGCACCGAGATCCAGGGCGTGGCGCCGGACGCCAAGAAGCCATTGCTGGACTATTCGTGGCCCGGGAACGTCAGGGAGCTGGAGAACACCATCGAGCGCGCCATGGTACTCGCCGAGGAGAACGTCCTGTGCGCGGAGGACCTCCCCCAGAGGATCACGGAGTCGCGCGACCCTGTCCGGAGAATCCTTGTCTCGGGTGAGCTCTCCATCAAGAAGACGACCCGGTTCCTCGAGGAGGAGCTGATCCGGCGGGCGCTCAAGAAGACGGGAGGCAACAGGACCAACGCGGCCAAGATCCTGGAGATATCCCACCGGGCGCTTCTGTACAAAATCAAAGAATATCAACTCAAATAGGCGTGAGCCCGACGTTCGCACGCGTCGTCGAAGTTGACCGGCGCCCTGGAATCCTTTAGTGCGATACTAACGAGGAGCGTGCGGGAGGAACGATGTTCAAGGAGACCCTGAAGGAGATCGTCCACGGCGTCGAGGGTGGTCGGGCGGCCGTCCTGATGGGGTACGACGGTCTCGCGGTGGACCAGTACTCGCGCGACGGGTTCGACATCGAGACCCTGGGTGCCGAGCTCACCATGGTGCTCAAGGAGGCGCGCAAGGCGGCGCTGGCGCTCGATGTCGGCCAGACCCGCGAGGTCTCCTTCCGCACCGAGTCGATGACGGCCGTTGTGAGGATGCTCAACGACGAGTACTTTCTCGTCCTGGTGCTCTCGCCGAACGGCAACCATGGCAAGGGGCGATACCTGATGAGGCTCTCCGCCCCGAGGCTGCTCAGGGAGCTGTGACCGCGAAGAGCACGGTGATGGCGCGAGCCCTGTCCTCGTCGCACGGTCGCTGGGCCGCGAGCGACACTGGATGCCAGCCACGCGAGGACCGGCGGTATGGGACTTGACTCACGACGCGTCGAACCCTCTACTATTGCGGACGTGGACGAGTGGAAGGTGACGAGACGAGGGGGGAGCCGAGCCACCGGACGAGCGCGGGCGCCAGTGTCCGTTGATCCGAGTTGAGGGCCGTGGCGTTCAACAAGAACAAGGTGATGGCGACTGCCACGAAGTACGCCGAGAAAGGGGCGTACGACAAGGCCATCGCCGAGTACCTCAAGGTCGTCAAGGAAGAACCCGATGACGTCCGGGCCTGGCTCAAGCTCGGTGACTGCTACGCGAAGAAGGGCTCGCGTAAGGAAGCCACCTCGACGTACCTCAAGGTCGCGGAGTTCTACGGGAACCAGGGCTTCTATCTGAAAGCGGTCGCAGTCTACAAGCAGATCCTCAAGCTCGATCCGACGGTCATCCAGGTGAACCTCCGCCTGGCCGAGCTCTACCAGCAGCTCGGGCTCCTCAGCGACGCTCAGAGCCAGTACGAGCACTGCGCCGGGTACTTCCAGCGATCCGGCAGGGTTCGCGATGCGCTCGACGTGATGCAGAAGCTCGTCGAGCTCGATCAGGACAACATCCCGTCCAGGATCAAGCTCGCCGAGCTGTATTCCAAGGAGAACCTCAAGGAAGAAGCCGTACGCGAGTTCCGCATCGCCGCGGACCAGCTCCGCGAGCAGGGCCGGGTCGACGATTTCGTCAAGGTCGCCGAGCGCCTCCTGTGGCACAAGCCCGACGACCTCCAGCTCGCACAGGAGCTGGCGAGGCTCTACCTCACGCGGAACGATCCGAAACGCGCCCTGGCAAAGCTCCAGCAGTGCTTCCAGACCGACTCCCGGAACATCGAGACTCTGACGCTCCTGGCAACGGCGTTCCAGAGCATCGGCCAGATCCCCAAGACCATCTCGGTCTACAAAGAGATGGCTCGACTCCATGGCGAGGCCGGCAACGATGCCAGACGGCGC
>Ga0233425_10007297_pt1 | contig 15635 bp, 16 predicted proteins | sample Watercolumn_Towu_2_FD_181712 | JGI IMG/M metagenome (GOLD analysis project Ga0233425, IMG submission 181712) | Freshwater microbial communities from Lake Towuti, South Sulawesi, Indonesia - Watercolumn_Towuti2014_140_MG | ecosystem: Environmental > Aquatic > Freshwater > Lake | place...
CCATTGCCGCTTTGAGCGATGATCCCATCGTCAGACTGCCCGCCGTGGCCGCCTGACCATTCCGGCCAGCGCCGGAAATCACGGTGTTCGCCTCGCCTCAGCTACACCACGTCACGGGACATGACCGGCCGCAGAGTTGGCAGGGCCTGCTCGCCGACCCCGAAAAACATTGGCGAATTGGCTTTTCGGCAAGAACTCTGGCCCACGCATGGGAAAGCGCAAACGGTCTGCCACCGGAGATTTCGTGCCTGTTCGGCGACTCCGCCGAATTGCTGCTGGCGCTGCCAGAGCACAAGGTCGATGTTCCGGGCGGTTCCCGCCCGAGCCAGACCGACCTGTTCGCACTGCTGCGCTGGAACGGACGCACGGTGGCGCTTGCCGTCGAAGGCAAGGTCGACGAGCCCTTCGGCCCGACAGTCGGCGAGTGGCTCGACGCCGCCTCGGACGGCAAGCGGCTCCGGCTTGATTATCTTCGCCGCGTCCTGGGGCTGCGAAACGATGGACTGTCGAACTTGCGATATCAGCTTTTGCATCGCACGGCGTCGGCTGTGATTGAAGCCGATCGCTTCAGGACGGACGACGCGGCGACGATCGTTCACTCCTTTTCGTCGACCGGCGCCTGGTTCGACGCCTTCGAGGCGTTCGCGGGCCAGATCGGCGTTTGCGTGGAAAAGGATCGACTCGCGACGACGACAACGCCTAATGGCAAGAACCTTCACCTTGCCTGGGCGACGGGAGACAGGCGCTTTTTGGCGGCTTGACGGGTGGAATTACGGTGATGCGATAGAATTGGCCGCAGGCTCCACCGCCAGCCTGAGCCCCAGCGCTTTGACCACGCCGAGCAGCGTCGAAAGCTGCGGATCGCCTGTTTCGCTCAACGCCTTGTACAAGGCCGGACGCGTGACGCCCTCTTGTTCGGCGATTCCCGACATGCCGCGCGCGCTGGCCGTGACGCGCTCGCCGCGCGCCAGCAGCCGGCGGGCGAGTTCGAGGCCGATTCCTCTCGTGGCGCCGGCGACGAGCCAGTGAGCGGCCATACGGTTCTCCGGAAGTCCTGCACTGGGAGCGAGTCCGGCGCATCCTGGCGCAGCCGGCCGGAGCGGACAAGACGAGAGGTTGGTCTCGAAAGCGGCCTTTCCTTTTCGAGGTTGCGCCGATTTGCCGCTCGAGCGAAACCCTCGTCCTGCGGCCGATACGGCCGCTGTCGGAATCGGAGCGCGGTCATGGCGACAAACAAAGAGTCCTGGCTCGATCGGCTGCGCGGCCTGCGCGACCGCCTGATCGCCGATCCGCGCTTTCGGGACTGGGCGCTGGCCAATCCGATCACCCGGCCGATCGCGCGGCGGCGCGCCCGCGCTTTGCTCGATCTGACCGCCGGCTTCGTCTATTCCCAGGTTCTTTACGCCTGCGCGAAGCTGAAGCTGTTCGATCTGCTGTTCGAGGCGCCGCGGACCAAGGCGGAAATCGCCGACGGCCTGTCGCTTTCGCTCGACGCGGCGAGCCGTCTCGTCGACGCGGCGGCCTCTCTTCGTCTCGTCGAGCGGCGCGGCGGCGGGCGCTACGGCCTCGGCCAGATCGGCGCGGCCCTCGTCGGCAATGCGGCGGCGCTCTCGCTCGTCGAACATCAGTCCCTGCTTTACGTCGATCTCGCCGATCCGGTGGCGCTGCTGCGCGGTGAAAAGCGCGGGCGCCTTGCGCAGTACTGGCCCTATTCCGCGTCGGCGGCGCCGGCGACGCTCGGCCCCGGCGAAGTCGCGCCCTATAGCGCGCTGATGGCGGCCTCGCAGCCGCTGGTGGCCCAGGAGGCGCTGGACGCCTACCCGATCGCTCGCCATCGGCGGCTCATGGATGTCGGCGGCGGCGAAGGCGTCTTTCTCGCCGCCGCCGCGGCGCGTGCGCCCGATCTTCGCTTGACCCTGTTCGATCTGCCCGCCGTGGTCGAGCGCGCCCGGGAGCGGCTCGCCGCCGCCGGCCTGCTTTCCCGCGCCGCGCTGCACGGCGGCGATTTCCTCAAAGACGCTTTGCCCGATGGCGCCGACGTCGTCACGCTGATCCGCATCGTGCACGATCACGACGACGCGACGGCGCTCGCCATTCTGCGCAACGTCCGCCGCGCGCTGGCGCCGGGCGGAGTTGTGCTGGTCGTCGAGGCCATGTCGGGCGTTGCGGGCGCGGAGCCGCTCGACGCCTATTACGGCTTCTATACGCTGGCCATGGGGCGCGGCGAACCGCGCACCGTCGCCGAAATCGAGGCGCTGCTCGCGCAGGCGGGTTTCGCGCGTTTTCGCCTGTTGCATAATCCGCTGACGAGCCTGACGAGCATTCTCGTCGCCGAGGCGGTTTGACCGGCGCCGGTCAATGATCCTCGCTCTGCGGCGGCGGCGTATGGCCGCTGCCATGGTCCGAGAGGCGCTCCGACAAGGAGAACGCCAAGGTCGAGACGACGAAGGTCAGGTGGATGCCGACGTAAAAATAGAGGTCGCGATCGTCCATCTGCGGCACGTCCATGAAGGCTTCGAGCAGCTTGATCGCGGAAATGGCGACGATGGTCGACAGCAGTTTGAGCTTCAACTGCGAGAAGTCGATCGTGCCCATCCAGTCGGGCCAGCCTTCCTCGGACTTGTGCTTCACCTGCGAGACGAAGTTTTCGTAGACCGAGATCGTGACGATCACGACGAGCGCGCCGGTCAGCGTGAGGTCGATGAGGTCCAGAAGCTCCAGCGTGATGTGGGCTTCGTCGGTCACGACGATGAGCTTGAGCAGATGCCACGTCACGCCCGCCGCCCTGACCATGAGGGCGAAGAGCCCGATGGTCAGCATGACGAAGAAGGGCGCCAGCAGCCAGCGCGAGAGGAACAGATAGTTCTCGAAGATACGCTTCAGCATGGGTGCGGCGCCTCGGCGGCGCATGTCGCGAAGCCCTCGCGAATCTCCGCCTCCTTCAGTTTGCGCCCGATGAAGACGAGTTTTGAAACGCGCTTTTCGTCCGCGCGCCATTCGCGCTGCAAGTCGCCGTCGAGAATCTGGTGCACGCCCTGAAACACGAAACGGCGCGGCTCGTCCCTGAAGGCGACGATGCCCTTGCAGCGCAGAATGTCCGGCCCCTCGCGCTGCACGAAGTCGTTGAGCCAGGGCACGAAGCGCTCGGGATCGACCTCGCCCTCGTGGACGATGGAGACGGACCGCATCTCCTCGTCGTGCACCGCCTTGAGCGCGCCGCCGTGGCCGTGATGACGGCCGTGGCGATGATGGTGATGATGATGGTGGTGGTGGTGCTCATGCCCGCAATCGGGACCGCATTCGCCATCGTGATGATGCTCGTGGCCTTCCTGCGCGTCGTCGTCCTCGACGGCGAGGAAGGCCGGCTCGATTTCGAGGATGCGGTCGAGATCGAAGGCGTTGCGCTCCAGCACGGCGTCAAGCGGCACGTCGGCCTTTTGCGCGCGATGCAGCGCTGCGTAGGGGTTGATGCCGCGGATGCGCGCTTCGACCTCGTCGAGCTCTTGCCCCGACACGAGATCGGTCTTGTTGAGCACGATCACGTCGGCGAAGGCGATCTGATTCTTGGCTTCCGGCGCGTCTTTGAGGCGGTCCGCCAGCCACTTGGCGTCGGCGAGCGTCACCACGGCGTCGAGCCGGGCGGCGTCCTTCACGTCGGCGTCCATGAAGAAGGTCTGCGCCACGGGCGCCGGATCGGCGAGGCCGGTGGTCTCGACGACGATGGCGTCGAACTTGCCGCGCCGGCGCATGAGGCCCTCGACGATGCGGATGAGGTCGCCGCGCACGGTGCAGCAGACGCAGCCGTTGTTCATCTCGAAAATCTCTTCGTCGGCGCCGACGACGAGATCGTTGTCGATCCCGATCTCGCCGAATTCGTTGACGATGACCGCGTAGCGGCGGCCATGATTCTCGGTGAGAATGCGGTTGAGAAGCGTGGTCTTGCCGGCGCCGAGATAGCCGGTGATGACGGTGACGGGGATTTTGTCGGTCAAGCGCGCGATCCTCGCTGGGGAGAGTTTCGGTCAATCTAAGCGCGGCGGCGGGATTACGGAAGGCCGAGCGTTCGAGCGAGGAGCCGGCCCCGGCGCAGCCCACTATCCGCGCTTTCGTCGCGCGGCCCGGAACGGATGGACGAGCTGGGCGAGAAAGCCCTGCGGAAAGCCAGGTTCGACGACGCCGTAATCCGATGGCCGTTCGCCGGCGGGCATCCGGAACGTGCCGAACAGAATGTCCCAGACGGGAAAGAAGGCGGCGAAATTGGTTTCGCCGCCGCGATCGGGCGCGGTGTGGTGCCAGCGGTGAAAGGCGGGGGTGGTGACGATAAAGCGCAGCGGCCCGAGCGTCCAGTTTAGATTCGAATGGACGAAGAAGGACCAGGCCGCGTCGATCGGCGCGAAAATCGCTAGGGCGAGCGGCGGCGCGCCCAGGAAGATCAGAACGGCGATCGAAAGATAGACGCCGAGCAGCAGATTGACCGGATGCATCCGATAGCCGGTCGTCCAATCGACGTCCATGGCCGAATGATGCACGGCGTGAAACGGCCACAAGAGGCGCGTGTGAAAGAGGCGATGCGTCAAGTAGAGGAGAAGGTCCAGCAGTGCGAAGAACACCGCAAAGCGCCACGGAAAAGGGAGGGCCGTCAGCGGTCCCCTGCCGTTCTGCAAGTGATCGTAAAGCTGCTCCACCGAAAAGAAGCTGAGCAGCAGCGCGGCGATCCCGAACAGGGAAACGGCGCGCAGAACCGGCCCGATCAGGGGCGTCATCGCCATATAGGCGAGGTCCGTGGCGAGGCCGCGGGCGCGCCACCAGGGCCGGCCCGGATTGCAGGACTGTCCGGGAATCAGGGCAAGCGCTGTGAAGACGCCGCCGCCCAGAAGGAACAGCGCCAGCGCCTTCGTAGCCGCCGCGATCGGCGGCGCGGCGATTTCGTTCATGGGCGCGCCCCTCGAATTTCGTCCGCCCCGGCCTACTGCGCCATCGCTTTCGCCAGTTCGCCGGCGTTGTGACGCATCATGTCGAGATAGGTCGCGGCGGGCCCCTTCGCGTCCGACAGCGCGTCCGAATACAGCGTGCCGCCGATCCTGGCGCCGGTTTCCGCGGCGATGCGCCTCGTGAGGCGCGGATCGGCGACGTTTTCGAGGAAGACCGCGGAGACTTTGTGGCGCTTCGCGGCGTCGATGATGCGCGCAATGTCGCGCGCGCTCGCCTCCGCCTCGGTCGATACGCCCTGCGGCGCGATGAACTCGACGCCGTAGCGCGCGCTAAAATAGCCGAAGGCGTCGTGCGTCGAGACGACGCGGCGGCGCTCTTTGGGGATGGCGTCGAAAGTCTTGGCGATCTCGGCGTCGAGCGCCGCGAGCCTGGCGAGATAGGCGGCGGCGTTGGCCTCGTAGTCCTCGGCGCCGCCCGGATCGGCCGCCGCCAGCGCGGCGCGGATGTTCTCGACGTAGATTTTTACGTTCGCCGGATCCTGCCAGGCGTGCGGATCGGCGCCCTCTTCGCCCGTGCGAGCCGCGATTCCCTTGCTGACCGTCACCACCTCGGCTCTGGTTCTGGCGGCGCCGATGAGCCGGTCGATCCACCCTTCGAACCCGAGGCCGTTGACAAAGACGAGCCGGGCGTCGGCGATGGCGCGGCTGTCGGCGGGCCGGGGCTGATAGACATGGGCGTCGCCGTCCGGTCCGACGATGGTCGTAACCGCGACCCGCTCGCCGCCCACGGCGCGCACGAGGTCCGCGAGAATCGAGAAGCTCGCGACCACGGGAACCGGCGCCGGGCCGGCCTGCGTCGGAACGCCCGCGAAAGCCATCCAGACGGCGGCGCTCAAGAGGATGCGGCGCGTAACCATGATCTATCCCTCCAGATGGCGGCTGGGGCGGCGCAGACGGGTCAGCCCGCCGGCGGGGCCGAAGACGAGCGAGGCGGAATAAGCGAGGCCGGCGGCGAGAACGATCGCCGGGCCGGCCGGCGTTCCGGAATGATAGGAAAAGACGAGGCCGGTATAGGCCGCCCCGGCGCCGAGCGCCGCCGCCAGCGGCAATGCCGCGGCAAGGTCGCGCGTCCACAGCCGGGCGGAGGCCGCGGGCAGCATGATGAGCCCGACCGCCATCAGCGTGCCGAGCGCGTGAAAGCCGGCGACGAGGTTGAGGACGACGAGCGTCAGGAAGAGGAAGGGCGCGAGACCGCCGAGCCGCGTGGTCTGGCGCAGAAAAATCGGATCGAGCGTATCCATGACCAGCGCGCGGTAGAACAGCGCCAGCGCGAACAGAGTGACGGTGGCGACGCCCGCGAGCAGCAGCAGCGCCGCATCGTCGAGGGCGAGCGCCGAGCCGAACAGCACATGCAGCAGATCGACGCTGGAGCCCTTGAGCGAGACCAGCGTCACGCCCAGCGCCAGCGACAGCAGATAGAAGGCCGCGAGCGAGGCGTCCTCCCGCAGCGCCGTAAAGCGCGCGACGGCGCCGGCGAGCATCGCCACGACCAGCCCCGCCGCCAGCCCGCCCAGCGTCATCGCCGGCAGCGAGAGGCCGGCGATGAGATAGCCCAGCGCCGCGCCCGGCAGAATCGCGTGGGACAGCGCGTCGCCGGCCAGCGACATGCGCCGCAGAATGAGGAAGACGCCGAGCGGGCTGCCGGCGAGCGCGAGCGCCGCGGCGCCCACCAGCGCGCGCCGCATGAAACCGTAGTCCAGGAAGGGCTGGAGCAGGAGGTCAAAGAGCATCGGCGCGCTCCCGCAGGGATTCGTCGCGCCGGCACTCCCGCGCCTCGCGGTCGTAGGCTTCGCCCATTTCGCGCGCGCGGGCGAGAGGGGCGGGCGAGAGCGCCTCTTCGGTCGCGCCCCAGACAATCGCCTCGCGCGCCAGCAGCAGCGTGCGCGGAAAGGCGCGGCGGGCGAGGTCGAGTTCGTGGAGCACCGCCACCACCGTGCGCCCTTCCCGCCCCCATTGCGCGATCAGCGCCAGGAGGTCTTCGATCGCCGCCTCGTCGATGGCGCCGAAGGGCTCGTCGAGCAGAATCACCGGCAAGTCCTGCACGATCAGGCGCGCGAACAAAGCGCGCTGCATCTGGCCGCCCGAGAGCGTGTCGAGGGCGCGGTCTTCGAAGCCCACGAGGCCCACGGCGCCGATCGCCGCTTCGACGCGGGCGGTCTCGGCGCGGCCGAGCCCCCCGAACAGCCCCGCGCGCCGGGCGGCGCCCAGGGCCGCGAAATCGAACACGTCGATCGGAAAGGACCGGTCGATCTCCACCACCTGCGGCAGATAGGCGATGTCGCGCGGAGGCAAGCCGCCGCGGTCGATCGCCCCGCCGAGTGGCGCAAGGAGGCCGGCGAGGCCCTTGAGCAGCGTCGATTTTCCCGCGCCGTTGGGGCCGCAGACGGCGAGCGCCTCGCCCGGGGCGATGACGCCGTCGAGATGATGCACGGCGGGCCGCCGGTCGTAGCCGAGCGTGAGATTGACGAGCCGGATCGGCGCGGCGGCGGGGCTCACCGCAGCGCCCACCAGACGCCGGCCCACAGCGCCGCGGCGAGACCAGCGGCGGCGCAGAGCCGGACCCAGGCCGAAAGCCGCAGCGGCGAGAACCGCGCGCGGGGGACGGCGCGTCCACGACCCAGGCCGGCGGCATGGTCGTGACCGTGCGCGGCTTCGTGCGCATGGCCGGACTCGCGCCCCGGTCGCTCCATGGCCTTGCTCGCCGAAGACGGATTCATGGAAGGCGTTATAATATAACAGAGCCGTTCGGCCAAGGGTTCGCAAGAGCTCTCGGCTGAGCGCTTCGCCAAAGCCCTCGCCTGCGAAAATTCTCGTGCGCCGGGCCGCATTCCGTTAAGACGGCGGCGTGCGGCCGCGCGGCGTGGCCACAACAGCCATGCGGGCGCGCTTGCCGGACCGAGCTTCGACTATCCCTCCCCACGCCCCGGACGCCGGCCGCTTCGCCCATGTCGAGGACTGGGTGTTCGACCTCGACAATACGCTCTATCCGCAGACCGCCGATCTGTGGCCGAAGATCGACGCACGCATAACGCTGTTCATGATGCGCCTCTTCGGCCTCGACGCCATCTCGCTGCGCGCCCTGCAAAAGCACTATTATCTGCGCTACGGCACGACGCTGCGCGGACTGATGGAGGAGCACGGCGTCGACGCGGAAAACTATCTGCGCTACGTCCACGCCATCGACCGCTCCTCGCTCGCGCCCGACCATTTCCTCGCCCGGGCGATCGCCGCGCTGCCGGGGCGCAAGCTCATTCTCACCAACGGCTCGCGCGCCCATGCGGTCGAGACCGCGCGGCGGCTCGGGATCGACCATCTCTTTGCGGACGTTTTCGACATCATCGCCGCCGATTTTATCGCCAAGCCGCACGAAGCCGCCTATGAGCGCTTTTTCCAGCGGCTGAACATCGACCCCCGGCGCGCCGCGATCTTCGAAGATCTTGACCGCAATTTGGTCGTGCCGCATCGGCGCGGCATGACGACGGTGCTGGTGCTGCCGCCCCACGGCGCCGGACCCGAGCGCGAGACCTGGGAAATCGCCAGCGGCGACGAGCCGCATGTGGATTTCGTCACCGACGATCTCGCCGGTTTTCTGGAAGGGCTGGCGCAGAACCGATCGCAAGTCCTTTCGCACGCCCTGTCGAAGTCGCGTTGACTCGCTCGCCTGTGTTCGTTATATGTTCTCTTATTCCCTGTCTGTTCCGGCGGCGAGGCCGCCGGCGTCGCGTAGCGTGCGTTCGGGCTTGAAGTCTCGCGTACCCAAAACTCCGGCGTCGCGGCGTCTTTGTCCTGCGGACGCGCCGCGAGCCGGGTCCGTCTTGCCGTCCGCGTTCGGCGCGGCGGCGAATCTTTAGAGGCGTGTCGCAATGTTGGGCGTACAGTCCCGCCGGGAAGAGGATGCGGCGCTCGTCGGCGTGGAGCGGCGGCGCGGCCGCGGCGCGGTTTCGAACCATAGCGGGCGGTTCGAAACGGAGCGGCGCGAACGCCTCGACGACGGCTGGGGCTCGCTCGACCGCCTCGAGGCGCTCAAGACCACCATTCACGTCGAAAAGCCGCGAACGATCATCACGCGCAACGATTCGCCCGACATCGCCTTCGACCGCTCCGTCAATCCCTATCGCGGCTGCGAGCACGGCTGCGTCTATTGCTATGCGCGGCCGACGCACGCCTATATGGGCTTCTCGCCCGGCCTCGATTTCGAAACGGAGATTTTCGTCAAGGACAACGCCGCGCAGCTTCTCGAGCGCGAGCTCTCCGCGTCCGGCTATGCCGCGAAGACGCTGATGCTGGGCGCCAACACCGATCCCTATCAGCCTGTGGAGAAGAGCCGGCGCGTGACGCGCTCGCTGCTGGAAGTGCTCGCGCGCGCCGACCATCCGGTGGGGATCGTCACCAAATCGGCGCTCGTCGCCCGCGACATCGACATTCTCGCGCCCATGGCCCGCAAGGGACTGGCCAAGGTCGCAATCTCCGTGACGACGCTCGATCGCGGCCTCGCTTGCGCCATGGAGCCGCGCGCCGCCGCGCCGGAGCGGCGGCTGGAGACGATCGCCCGGCTCGCGGAGGCCGGAATTCCCGTCGCGGTTCTCGTCGCGCCGGTCATTCCCGCCGTCACGGACGCGGAGATCGAGACGATTCTCGCCCGCGCCCATGCCGCCGGCGCGCGCGAAGCGGGCTATATTCTCCTGCGTCTGCCGCTCGAACTGCGCGACCTCTTCAGCGAGTGGCTGGTCACGCATGTTCCGGCCAAGGCGCGCCGCGCGCTTGCGCTCGTGCGCGCCACCCGCGACGGCAAGCTCTACGACGCCGCTTTCGACACGCGCATGAAGGGCACCGGCCCCTATGCCTGGATGATCGGTCGCCGCTTCGAGGTCGCTGCCGCGCGGCTGGGCTTTGCGCGCACGCCCCTGCGGACGGACCTCTTCCGCCCGCCGCGCAGGGAGGCGCAGCAGCTCGCGCTTTTTTGACTGTCAGTCCGACGACCGAGCGCGCGCGCCGCTCCTTTTCGTGGGTTCAGAGCAGGAGATCGAACGGATCGCAGACATTCGTCCACTGCCAGCGCCAGCCGGACGAGGTCCACAGCCATTCCTTCCTGTAGCAGCTGCGGTTGGCCACGTGGTGATGATGCCACCCCTTGTGCCAGCCGTAGTGCCACCCGTAATGCCCGCGACCGTGCGCCTGCGCGACGCTCGGCGTCGCCAAAGCGGCGGCGGCGACGAGCGCGCTCGCGGCGGCGATAAGCTTGGTCTTTTTCAATGCCATGACGCCCTCCTCACTCAAATGGATCGCGTCAGCCGTCCCTTGCGCCGCGCCAAACATCGACTGCCTCGACGCTTCGCGCCGGCGAATTCGGCTTGGGCTGTTTCGTTCGCGACCGTTAACCAATTTGGATCGCTCGGCGCCGGGTTCAAGGTTTTCCGTAAAATGAGGCGAAACGATCGATCCGCCGCCGCGCGGCGCCGGCGCTTCGCTCCAATCGAAACAGCCGGTTCGGGCGCACCGCCGGCCGCCCCGTCCCGATTTGCCTTGGCGCGGCGCTGCAAGATAGGCTGCGCGCGCACAGGGGACGAATCGCGGCGCCGGCCCTGCGCGGAAAGGTCGCACATGCGCGTTCTCGGCATCGAAACCACCTGCGACGAGACCGCCGCCGCCATTGTCGGCGAGCGGCTGGGCGGCGGGGGCGGCGGCGCGATCCTCTCCAACGAGGTGATGAGCCAGATCGCCCGCCACGCGGCCTATGGCGGGGTCGTTCCGGAAATCGCGGCGCGCGCGCATATCGAGTCGCTGCCGCGGCTGATCGCCCGCGCGCTCGACGACGCGCGCCTGACCTTGCGCGAAGTGAACGCCGTCGCGGCTTCGGCGGGCCCTGGCCTTATCGGCGGCATTCTGGTGGGGCTGACCGCGGCCAAGGCGTTGGCCCTCGCCGCCGGCAAGCCTTTCGTCGCGGTCAATCATCTGGAGGCCCATGCGCTGACCGCGCGCCTCACCGACCATCTCGAATTTCCTTACCTCGCTCTGCTGATTTCCGGCGGCCACACGCAGCTTGTCGCGGTCAGGGGCGTCGGCGAATACCGGCGCCTGGGCTCCACGGTCGACGACGCGGCGGGCGAAGCCTTCGACAAGGTGGCGAAAATGCTGGGTCTGCCTTATCCCGGCGGGCCGCAGATCGAGCGTCTCGCCCAGGAGGGCGATCCGCGCCGTTTCGAGTTCCCCCGTCCGATGCTCGGCCGCCCCGGCGCGGATTTTTCGCTATCGGGGCTCAAGACGGCGGTGCGTCTCGAAATTCTTCGGCTGGAGACGCCGAGCGAGACCGACGCGCGCGATCTCGCCGCTTCGTTCCAGGCGGCGGTCGTCGACGTGATCGTCGATCGCGTCCGCGCCGGCCTGCGGCTGTTTCGCGAAGGGGCAGGCCGTCCGCATGGGCTCGTCATCGGCGGCGGCGTCGGGGCCAACGGCGCCATCCGCCGGGCCTTGACCCGTCTTTGCGCCGAATCGGGGCTGCGTTTCGTTTCGCCGCCGGCGGAGCTGTGCGCCGACAACGGCGCCATTGTCGCCTGGGCCGGGCTGGAGCGGCTGCGGCTCGGCCTCGTCGACGATCTCGCCTTTGCCGCGCGCCCGCGCTGGCCGCTCGACGCCGCGGCGAGCGAGAGCCATCACGGTAAGGCGTAGCCATGCGTCTCATGTTCGCGGCCGCGCTGGCGGCGTTTTCGCTGACGCCCGCGCCGCCGCCAGCCGGGCCGCTGTCGCTGGAGCCGACAATTGCGGGCGTGCGGCTCTTTTACGGGCCGGGCGGAGGATTCGACGGCATCGACGCCCGGCTCGTCGCGCGGGCGCGAAAGTCCATCGACATGGCGGCCTATGTGCTCACGGACCGTTCGCTGGCTGCGGCGCTGGGGGAAGCCGGGGCGCGCGGCGTCAAGGTGCGGATTTATCTCGACGGCGAAGACTCGGACCGCGCCGCTGCGGTCGAGCGGCTCGCCTTTGCGCCCAATGTCGAAATCCGGCGCAAGGCGCCTTCGCGCGATCTCATGCACTTGAAGTCCTATTCCGTCGACGGGCGTCTCCTGCGCAGCGGCTCGGCGAATTTCTCAGTCTCCGGCGCGGCCTATCAGGACAACGACTTGATCGTGATCGAAAGCCCGGCCGCCGCCACCGCCTTCGAGGAGGCGTTCGAGCGCTTGTGGCGGCGGTCCGACAATCGGCGGATCGGCATGAAATGACGCGCGAACGCATCGCCGTGCTCGGGGCCGGCGCCTGGGGCGCGGCGCTCGCCAATGTCGCCGCGCAGGGCCGCGAGCGCGTCGCGCTTTGGGGGCGCGATCCCGACCATGTCGCCGCTCTCGCGCGCGATCGCGAAAATCGGCGGCATCTGCCGGGTCTCCCGTTGGCGGCCGCCGTCGCGCCGACCGCCGATCTTGCCGATCTGTCCGGCGCCGCCATCGTGCTCGGCGTCGTGCCGGCGCAGGCGATGCGGGCGACGGCGCGGCAGGCGCGGCCGTTCCTGCGCGAGGGCGCGACCTTCGTGATCTGCGCCAAGGGAATCGAGCGCGACCGGCGCAAGTTCATGAGCGAGGTCGTCGCCGAGGAGCTGCCGCAGGCGCGCATCGCGGTTCTCTCGGGGCCCAGCTTTGCGGCGGACGTGTGCCGGGGCCTGCCGACGGCGGTGACACTGGCGGCGCAGGACGAGGAACGCGCCCGGCGCCTGTGCGAGGAGCTGTCGACAAAGACGTTTCGGCTTTACCGCTCGACCGACATGCGCGGCGTCGAAATCGGCGGCGCGGCCAAGAACGTGCTCGCCATCGCCTGCGGCGTCGCGGCGGGAAAGCGGCTCGGCGCCAGCGCGCAGGCCGCGCTGGTGGCGCGCGGATTTGCGGAGCTGATGCGGCTCGGGCGCGCCTGGGGCGCGCGCCAGGAGACGCTGATGGGGCTTTCGGGCCTCGGAGACCTCGTGCTGACCTGCGGCTCGTCGCAGTCGCGCAATTTCGCGCTGGGCGAGGCGCTCGGGCGCGGCGAGCACGCGCGCGACGCGGCGCACGGCAAGCTCGCCGAGGGCGCCTTCACGGCGGGCGTGCTGGCGGAGATGGCGCGCGAGCGCGGCGTGGAAATGCCGATTGCGGAGGCCGTGGACGCCATTCTCTGCGCGCGGCTGTCGGTCGAGACGGCGGTCGAGGCGCTGCTGATGCGTCCGCTGCGGGCGGAGGAGGAATAGGGGCCGAGACGACGGCGACCGTTCTTGGCTTAGGCGACGTGGCGAAATAAATGAATCGATTGGGCGCGCTCTCCCTCTCCCCGCTTGCGGGGAGAGGGTTGGCCGTCGGCGCGATCGCTGCACTTATTTCGCCGCGTCGCCTTAGCGCTTTCCGGCCGAGCGGAATCGTTCCGTCGATAAGAAATCGCGCCAGACTAGGTGAGCCCGTTTCATGCCAACGGCAATAAAGAACGACCTTATACGGCGACCGCCGTCATTGCGAGCGAAGCGAAGCAATCCAATAAACTCAATTGGCTCTGGATTGGTTGGTCGCATCCAAATCCCCGGCTATTCCGAAGCCTTGCGATGACCGAACCCCCTCGCGACCACCCGGCGAACCCCATGCGAGCGCTCCCGTTCCCTCCGGCTCATCCCCAATGCCTCGTCTGCCACCGCTGTCCCTCCGTCAAACCCGACCAGAAAGGGGACATTCTCACGTTGCACAAAGGGGACATTTCCATGTTGCGGCGACAGAGAGCGGACGACGCCTTGCGCGGCCGCGGGAAGGCCGTTAGGCAGGCGGCCGCGGCGGGTTTGCGCCGGCGGACCCGCGTCCCGAGGACGACGATGAGATGACCGAGATGACACGCCGCGCGCTGGTGGGCGCGCTCGCCGCGACCGGCGTTCGTAGCGCGTTTGCAGGCCGCGCCCGCGCCGAGGAGGCCGGACAGAGCCGGGCGCCGCGATTCGCGTTCGAGGATGTGATTCGCCGCGCGCGCGAACTCGCCGCCGCGCCCTTCGAAGACGCGCCCGCCGTTCTGCCGCCGGCCTTCGACAAGCTCGATTACGATCGCTGGCGCGATATCCGCTTCAAGTCCGATCGCGCTCTGCTCGGCGACTCCGGCGGCGCCTTCCGGCTGGAGACCTTCCATCTCGGTTTCCTCTACCGCCGGCCCGTGACCGTGAACACCATCCGCGAGGGGGTGGCGACGCCGATTCCCTATTCGACGGCGCTGTTCGACTACGGCCAGACGAAGACCGACAAGGCGCCGCCGGTGAACACCGGATTTTCCGGGTTTCGCTTGCATTTTCCCGTCAACGATCCGCATGTGCGTGACGAGGTGATCTCCTTTCTCGGCTCCAGCTATTTTCGTTTTCTCGGGCGCGGCCAGAAATACGGGCTCTCCGCTCGCGCGCTCTGCGTCGAGGCGGGAACCGGCGCCGAGACCTTTCCCTTCTTTCGCGAATTCTGGATCGAGACGCCTGCGGCGGGGAGCAACCGCGCGACCATCTTTGCGCTGCTCGACGGCGAGGCCGCGACCGGCGCCTACCGCTTCGATCTCGCGGTCGGCCAGGACAGCCTGCTCGACGTAGAGGCCACATTGTTCCCGCGCCGCGCGGGCGTGAAGTTCGGCCTCGCGCCGCTCACCTCCATGTATCTGACCGGCGAGACGGATCGTCGCGTGCGCGACGGCTTCCGCAGCGAGCTGCACGATTCGGACGGGCTGCTCATGCATTCGGGCGCCGGCGAATGGATTTGGCGTCCGCTCGGCAATCCGGCGCGCCCGCGCGTCTCCGCCTTCCTCGATCCCGACAATCTGGGCTTCGGGCTGCTGCAGCGCGACCGCAAGTTCGACTCCTATCAGGATCTCGATCTCGCCTACGAATTGCGGCCGAGCTATTTCGTCGAGCCGCAAGGCGCCTGGGGCCAAGGCCGCGTGGAACTCGTCGAACTGCCGACCGGCGACGAAGCCAACGACAATATCGTCGCGAGCTGGGTTCCCGCCGCGCCGCCCGCGCCCGGCAAGCCGTTCACCTTCGCCTATCGCGTCAGCGCGTTTCTCGACGCGCCGCGGCTCGCGCCCAACGCACGAGTCGCGCACACCTTCCAGACCCATGCGCGCGCGCTCGGCTCGTCGGAGCCGGCGACGCCCGGCGCGCGGCGGTTCCTCGTCGATTTTTCCGGCGGCGATCTCGCCTATTTTCTCGCCGATCCGTCGCAGGTCGAAGCCGTGGCGTCGGCGTCGAACGGACAGGCGCTGCGAACCGGGCTCGTCGCCAATCCGCACATCGACGGGCTGCGCGTCATGTTCGACGTCGCGGCGAAGCCGGGCCAGACCGCCGATCTGCGTCTGTTTCTGCGTGCGGGCCAGCGTACGCTGACGGAGACCTGGACCTTTCCCTGGACGGCGGAGTGACGCCGACGGATACGGTCGCCGGCCGATTTTTTCCGGCGTCATTCCTTAGCGCGCTTTCCGCTCACGTGAAATCGCGTGAGCGAAAAGAAATCGCGCCAGATCAAGATGTTGAGCATGTCCTTATCGCAAAAGTCTACCTGATTACGCATGAACGTCAGCCAGCTTCAGGAGGCGGTATGGCATTGGCGCGGTGCTGATGGCGACGAAGGCGAGGCGTGGGATCATGTCTTCGAGCTTGTATCGTCTGTTGAAGCGATATTC
>Ga0233425_10007298_pt1 | contig 15635 bp, 14 predicted proteins | sample Watercolumn_Towu_2_FD_181712 | JGI IMG/M metagenome (GOLD analysis project Ga0233425, IMG submission 181712) | Freshwater microbial communities from Lake Towuti, South Sulawesi, Indonesia - Watercolumn_Towuti2014_140_MG | ecosystem: Environmental > Aquatic > Freshwater > Lake | place...
CGGTGAATCCCGCGGGGACCGAGATCGCGGGGTTCGACATGAACGTGATGTACCAGCACGAACGCATCCAGTCGACGTAGTTCGCCATCCGTGCGCCCGCGATCTCCATCGGATACGGCACGTTCACGTCGAACGGCGCGACCTGCGTGACCGGCAGCACGAAGTAGTCGTAGCGCTCGAAGAATTCGCGGCTCTGCTGGAACATCTGCGCCTGCCGGGCCAGCGCCCGGCCGACCTCGGCGGCGGTCAGCTGCTCGGCCTGCTCCACCTCGTACTTGATCGTGTCCTTGACCCACGCCGCATTCTGGCGAACGAGCGGCGCGTACTGCGGGTGATTGGCCGCATACCGCAGCGCCGGAAACGCCCGATCGACGCCGCTGAAATCGGGTTCCGCGTCCTCGACGGTACAGCCCAGCGACTCGAAGACGCGCCGATTGCCGTTGACGATCTGCTGGATCTCGGGCTCCACGGGGATGCCGCCCAGCGTCCGCCACCAGGCGACGCGCACCCCTTGGAAGCTCCGGTCGAGCAACGCCCGGAACCGGGTGGGATCGTCGGCGAGCGCCAGCGGACTGCGCGCGTCGTACCCGGCGATCGCACTGAGGAACAACGCCACGTCGGCGACCGAGCGCGCCATCGGACCCGAGACCGACAGCGGCGACCAGCTTCCCGAGTCGGTCGGCACCCGCCCGGGCGACGGCCGGATCCCGACGACGTTGCAGAAGGCGGCGGGATTGCGCAGCGAGCCGCCGGTGTCGCTGCCATCCGCGATCGGCACCATGCCGCACGCGAGCGCGACCGCGGCGCCGCCGCTGCTGCCGCCGCACGTCCTGGTCAGGTCATACGGGTTGCGCGTGGGCCCGAACACGGTGTTGAACGTCTGGGAACCGGCGCCGAACTCCGGTGTGTTCGTCTTGCCGCACGTGATGGCGCCGGCGGCGCGGATCCGCGTCACGATGAGCGCATCGCGCGTGGGCACATGGTCCCGATAGAACGGCGACCCACGGGTCGTGCGGATACCCGCCGTATCGACGAGGTCTTTATGGGCGACCGGGAGTCCGTGGAGGACGCCCAGCGGTCCGCCGCGGGCGGCCCGTTCGTCGGCGCGGGCGGCCTCGGCCAGCGCGCGCTCGGCGACGAGCGTCACGATGGCGTTGACCTTCGGGTTGATCCGTTCGATCCGCGCGAGGTGCGCGGCCATCACGTCGCGCGCCGACACCTCTCGGCGCCGCAGCAGCGTGGCCAGCTCGATCGCGCCGAGGTCGCACAGCTCGTCGGCGCTGCCCGGCTGCCGCACGGACGACTGCGACGCCTCAGCGTCTCGCGTCTTTGGTCTTTCGTCTCTTGTCCTGGACGAGAGACCAGAGACGAGAGACGCCGTCGGAAGCCCCCCCGCGACGGCCGTGATCCCAAGCGTTCGCCCGAAGTCGCGGCGGCTGATCGGGTCCATCGCTATTTCAGCGCGTAGATCTCGTACTTGACTGCGGTGCCGACGCGCTCCCCGACGCCGACCGCCTGGAGCTTCGTCAGCCATGCGTAACGGGCATCGCCGGTTTCGAAGAGCGGCGCGGCCCGCAGGCGCGCGCCGTTGCTCGTCGTCTCGCCCACCCCGTTGTAGGTCACCAGGATCAGCGCGCCGTCGTCGGTCCGCAGCGTGAAGCGCACGTCGAGCTTGTAGCTGCCGTCGGCGCGGTTGGTGATCCAGTCACCGGCGGGGCCCTGCACGGTCGCCTTGAGGCGCGGCCCCTCGAACCGGCCGCCCGTGATCTGCACGATCGTGCGCGTGCCCTGCGGACCGTGCTCGACGACGGTCCGCGAGCCGGTGTCGACGCTGAGCGTGCCGAGATGCTCGAACGCAGGTCCGGGCGGCGTCGACTGCGCGTGCAGAGGGGGTCCGCCCCCCGTGATGAGCGCGGGGGTCAGACCCCCTGCCATGACGACGAGCAGGAAGATGGCGAATCGCATGGGCATTCTCCTCGGGCGACGGAGTCAGGTCGTTTCCTCGACGCGCTGGCGGGCCATGCCCTCGAGGATCGGCCGTGGATCGTAGAACGGTCGAATCTGCCTGAGCTGGCCGTCGACCACGTGGAAACAGTCGCAGACCGGAATCACGCCAAAGATCGTGTCCAGCTCGAACACCGTGGCGACGTACTCGCCGTCGACGATGTGGCGCTCGACGCGGACGTCGCGAATCACCGGCAGCATCTGGTCGAGGACCTCGGTGACCGCGTCGATGCCCGTGAGCCGCGCCGACAACGGACCCTGGAAGGCCACGTCGGGCGCAAACGGCACGCCGGCCAGATCGTGATCCTTCAGCCCGCGCAGGTACCGTTCAACGACGGAGACGGGTGAGGGAGTGCCGTTCACACTTCTCTCTTCGACGTGCCCGGTTCGTGTTCAGGTTCGTGTTCAGGTTCGGCCACGTTCGAACCTGAACACGAACCGAGAACCGAGAACCCGAGAAGCGCGAACGACACGTTACTCACTCAGTTGGTGGGCGTCGCGGTGCGCGGTGAGCCCATGATCGTCTCGTAGACCTGGGCGATGTGCACCGTGCGATGCGTATCCCACCGCTCGAAGCCTTTGTACGGCTCGAGCATCAGCGTCTTCTGGATCTCCTGCACGCTCCGGCCGGCGCCGATGCCGGCGGCGACGCCCTTCGACAGATCCTCGAGGTACTGGAGCGACTGCGCGACGTCCTTCTTCGTCCCCATCAGCGCATGGCCCGTCGCGGCGTGGTCGTAGTCGAGCGACTGGATCGTCCGCAGCGCGTTGATGTAGGCGCCGACGGACGGCTCGAGGCTCTGCGGCAGGCGCCTGACCTGCATCACGTCCGCACTGAACACCGTCCGCTCGTCCGGGAAGTAGAGCACGGTGCTGTCGTTGGTGTGGGCCGTGCCGAGCGGGATCATGATCACCCGCTTCCCTCCAAACGTCACCGTGTGCCGTTCGCGGAACGTCTCCGACGGCAGGTGCACGTCATTGACCGGCCCGCGAAGCAGTTCGTTCGGCGTGAGAATGCCGTCACGGTTGAAGTCGATCAGGTCGAACTGCGCCGCCGTGGCGCCGGCCGCTTCGCTCCGTTCGAGGAGGCCGTTGCGGTTCGCGTCCATCTTCGCCGTGTTCTCCGGCAGCGCGGGGGTCCCGCCCGGCAGGGCCACGCCGGCCCGCATGTTCGCGTGGCCGACGAAGGTGGCCGTGTCCGCGAAGACGACGCCGCCCGAGGCGTGGTCCCAGTCCTTGTGCGTGTAGAGGACGTAGCGCACCGGCACCTTGTGCCGCGTGGCGATCTCGGCCTTCAGCCACCGGCCGAAGTCGCGGTTGATCGGGTCGGACATGATGACACCCTCGGGGGTCACCAGGTACACGGTGTAGTGGTTGTCGTTCTGGGCGCGGTAGAGCTGGCCGGTGATGTTCACGATGCCCCGCGCGGGCGGCTTCTGCTGGGCGAGCGCATCGGTGACGACGCCGGCCAGCAGCGCGACGGCGACGAGAATGGAGGTCCGTGTCGTTCTCATGAATGATTCTCCTTGCGGCCGATAGCCTACTTTCATTTGACTCTCCCGGCAAATCCGTGGGCCACCATCGGCACCCGCAGCAGCGTGCCGCCGCCGGCGACGTACAACGTGCGCTTGTCGGGCCCGCCGAACGTCAGATTCTGACAGCGCCGCGTGAGGCACCAGACCGGGATGACGCCGAGATGATCGCCCGTCGCGCTGACGACTTCGACGCCCGCTTCGGTCAGTCCATACAGCCGGCCGTCCGCGTCAATCGTCAGTCCGTCGGCGTTGGAGCGTGGCGGGTCGCCGGCCGGGACGGTCCGATCGCGTCCGGTGTAGGCGGCGAGCACGCGTCGATTCGCGAGCCGACCGTCCGGCTGCACGTCGAGGGCATAGAGGTTGATCCCGGCGGTGTCGTTGACGTACAGCGTCTTCTCGTCGCGGCTCAACATCAGGCCGTTCGGCCGCCCGATGCGCTCGGCCACGCGGATCGGCTTTCCGCCCGGCGGCACGTAGTAGACGGCGGGCGCCATGGTCCCGGGCGGCAGGGGCGGCATCGGCAGATCGGTGAAGTACACGCCCCCTTTCGCATCGGAGACGATGTCGTTCGGCCTGCCGAAGGGCGTGCCCTCGAAGGTGTCGGCGATCACCGCCTCCGCGCTCCTTGGCCACACGACGCGAGGCCCGCGGAATCCTTCCTGCGTCTGGAGCGAGATCAGACGACCCTGTCGATCGACGGTCTGCCCCAGCGGGCCGTGGAGATCGCCCACGAACGTCGAGACCTGATCGTCGGCACCGAGACGCACGATGCGATTGGCCTGCGACTCGGAAAAGACGAGTCCGACGTTCGGGATCCAGAGGGGATCGTCCGCCGAGCGCAGGCCGCGCACGACGACCTCCGGAGTGGTTCCGCCCCGGATCACGCCGGGGATGTCGGGAGCGGGCTGCGGGACGACCGGGGGCGGCGCGGGCTGCGCGGACGCCGGTCGGAGCGTCATGAACACGACGAGTGGAGCGCACGCGATCCAGCGCATGATCCTCACGACCAGAGCAGCGCGAACGCATGCGTCCAGTGGTTCTGGCGGAACCCCGGGATGCACCAGAGCTGGCACAGGGGCTCGATCGCCCGCGCGGCGGTGGCGGTGCCCATGTCGGCGGGCTGCCAGCCGAATTGCTCCAGGATGCGCGCCACGGCGGCCTTCGCCGCCGTGTCGTTGCCGCAATAGAACATCGTCGGCCTGCCGGCGGCAAAGGTCGGATTGACCATCCGCGCGTTCCCGACGCAGCTGAACGCCTTCACGAAGCGGACGTGCGGAAAGGCCGCCTGGAGACGCTCCAGCAGCGAGCTGTTCGGCCCCGTGAAGAACTGCACCACGCCGTCCACGGGCGGTGCGTCGCTGATGGGATTCGTCGTATCGATGACGATCTTCCCTCGAAGATGGTCGGCACCGGCCAGACGCAACGCCTCTTCCCCGGCGGTGCCGTGGACCGCCAAGACGACGAGGTCGGCCCAGCTCGCGACGGCGTCGAAGGTCCCCGCCGGAATGCCCGTGGTGGACGAGAATTGCGCGAGCTTGGCCGGCGAGCGGCTGCCGATGCGCACCTCATGGCCGTGCGTCTTGAACCCCCGGGCGAGCGTCTGCCCGACGACGGCCGAGCCGAGGATGCCGACTCTGTGCATGTGGGTGTGCTCCGGCGGAATGGACCAGATTCTAGCCGGGTACAGCGGCTTCCTGCGTAGAACTTAGAGGGTGTTGTACACGATGCCGACGAAGACCTCGGGCATCATGAATCCCTTGCCCCACACCGGGTCGAGATCGGCCGTCGGTCCGGCCGCGACGACCTCTTTTTCGCTCCGGCCGGCCTTCTTGAGCTTGGCCACCCGGTCGCGGACCGTCACGAGCACATCGCGGTACCTGGTGAGCGCGCCGCGATCGGCCAGCGGCCCGTGTCCGGGGACGATCCGCGTCGTGGCGTTGACGAGCTTCAGCGCCCGGTCCGCGGCCACAATCATGCCGGTGATGTTGCCGCCGGTGCTGGCATCGATGAAGGGGTACATCCCGTTGAAGAACAGGTCGCCCATGTGCAGCACGTTGCCGCGCGTGAAGTGAATGGTGATGTCGGTGTCGGTGTGCGCGGGCGGCACGTAGGCGAGGTTGATCTGCTCGCCGCTGGCCTGGAGCGTGCGCGCCTGGGTGAACGTCTGCGTCGGAAGCGCCGCGTTCGGCGCCGGGGCGAACCGCATCCCGAGCAGATCGTGCGGCTCCGACAGCCGCTTCGTGGTGTTGGCGTGCGCGACGATCGTCGCGCCGGCCTGCTGGAAGCTCTCGTTGTTGTCCGCGTGGTCGAAGTGCCAGTGCGTATCGACGGCGAACAGGATCGGCGAGCTCCCCATCGCATCGAGCCGCTGCTTGAGCGGGGCAAAGGCGCCCAGAATGAAGGTGTCGACGACGACCTTGCCGTCGGGGCCGTTCAGCACGGCCACGTTTCCGCCGGGACCCGAGAGCATCGTGAGCGTGTCGGTCAGCCGGGTCGCCTCGATCGGTGTGGCGGCCATCTGGTGCCGTGTCGCGGCGGCCGCCGCCACGGGATCGGGCGGCGCCTGCTGCCGGAGCGCATGCGCGCGCGCGATCGACGACGGCCACGGCCACAGATGCGCGAGCGCGGCGCCGCCGCCAAGAACGCCGGCCGTTCTGACGAGGTCTCGTCGCGTGACGCGCGGCATGGTCGTCGGAGTATACCGCGTCCGATCAACGCTGCACGCGCTGGATGCAGGCGTCGACCTCCCGCTCGAGCGGCTCCTGTTCCGGACCGCTCAGATACCGCGTCGACACCGCCTGGTTGGGATTGCCGTTGACCCACTCGGCCGCGAACGTGCGGAAGAAGTCGTCGACGGCGCGAGACTGCGCTCGCACTCCGCCGCCGGCCACGACCGACAGCGCGAGCACGACGCCGCCGAAGACGATCTTCATAGGGGACCGGCGCGCCCGGAGGCGCGCCCCCTGGAGCCTACTTCAAATGCTTGCTGACCAGCTTGGTCATCTCGAACATGTTCACGCTCGACTTGCCGCCGAAGACCGGCTTCAGCGCCTCGTCGGCCTTGATCATGCGTTTGTTCTTGGCATCCTGCAGTTTGTGCTTCTTGATGTACGCCCAGAGCTTCTTGGTGACCTCGGTCCGCGGGATCGGCTTCGATCCGACGACCTCGGCCAGCGCCGCGCTCGGCGTCATTGCCTTCATGAACGCAGGATTCGGTTTGCGCTTGGCCATCGCTGTCCTTTCGAGAAGTGAAGGAACTGTCGCGTCACATAGTAACGCGAAACGTGGGACTGCTGTAGACGATCCTTCCACCCACCATCGTCAGCACCGACTCGATTCGTCCGATCTGGTCGACCGGCACGGTCATGTAGTCGCCCGACAGGACCGCGAGGTCCGCCCATTTCCCCGCTTCGAGCGATCCGCGCGTGCCTTCATCGAACGCGACCCAGGCGCTCCCCATCGTGTACGAGCGCAGCGCGTCGGCGCGGCTCGGCGTTTCGTCCGCTCCGCGAGTCGCCGTCCCCGATGCCGTGCGACCGTCGAGCAGCCACTGCAGCACGGTAAATGGGTTGTACGTCGACACGCGATGGGCGTCGGTGCCCATGCCGATCGGCACGCCATTCTTCAGCGCCGTGTTGACGGGCGGCATCCGCTGGGCGGCCGCGGCGCCGGCGCGCTTCAGGACCTCGTCGCCGTTGTTGTACAGGGAGTCCTGAACCGTCCAGCCCACCCCGAGCGCCTTCATCCGCTGGAACGTGCGGGCCGATCCGTCGTTGAGGTGGGCAATCGTCCACCGGAGCGGCGCGATCGGGAACTCGGCGTTCACACGCTCGAAGATGCCCAGCAGCTCGTCGGCGTTCCCCTCGCCATTCCAGTGCATCGTGACCGTCAGACCACGGGAGGCAGCCCAGCGGACGATCTCGTAGTACTTGGCCCTCGCCTCCTCGGATGGTCTTCCGTCGATGCCGTTCATGGCCCACGTGATCCGCTCACCGATGCCGTTGAAGCGAAGCATGTCGTCGCCGAATCCCTGCGGCAGCAGGGCCGTGTAGGTCTGGTACTCCTCGAACTCGCGGCCGTCGGTCATCCCGCACAGGCTGTAGGCCACGCGTACGGTGAGACCACCGTCGCGCCACACCTTGAACAGCGCCTGGTACTCGCGCGGGGTCACGTTGTTGCCGCCCGGATCGACGACGCCGGTGAGCCCCAGTCGGTTGAGCTCGCCGAAGAAGGCGCGTGTCCCCTCGACCTGCTGCTGGAAGGTCGGCTTCGGCAGGCGCTCGAAGAACTCCACCATGTTGCCCGTGATGACGCCGGTCAGGTTGCCCGCCGCGTCGCGCTCGAGACGGTTCCGTGGGACGTCAGCGTCGCTCGTGATCTTCAGCGCCTTGAACCCGAGCGGCGTCAGCATCCCCCACCCGTAGGCCAGCTGCACGTACACCGGGTTGTTCGGCGCCGCCGCGACGAGCTCCGCCTGTGTCGGCCGGCGCCGCTCCGGAAACGCGTCGAGCGTCGCCGGCGGCGTGGCGACGATGAGCCAGGCCCCGGGCTTCGCGGCGCGGGCCGCCTGCCGGAGCCGATCGAGCGCCTCGGCGAGCGACCGCGCGCCGATCCAGTTCACCTCGGTGGTGAAACTCAGGGCCGCGCGCGTCGCGTGCATGTGCGAGTCGATCAGGCCGGGAATGACGGTCCGGCCACCAAGGTCGATGCGGCGCGTCGCCGGCCCGGCCAGCTTCGCGACCTCTGCCGTGCGGCCGACGGCCAGAATCCGTCCGTCGCGGATGGCCAGCGCCTCGTGCGTCGAGAACGCCGCGTCAACAGCCAGGATCTTGCCGTTGACCAGGATCGTGTCGGCCGGCTGCGCGTACGCGGTGCCGGCAGCAAGCAGGCCCACAGTGACGATGATCGCGATTGTTGGCATCAGATCCTCCAGAGGCGTGGCGCGACGGACGCACGTCGCACCCTCACACCGCCACCCCCTCGCACCGCTTTCAGGGCACCCGTAACGTGAGCACGTCCTTCGATGGCCCGTTGCCGCCGCACCCTGCATTGCCGCCGAACAGGTACCCGCGATCGCCCACGACCGCGGCGGACGCGGCGTGGCGGCCCGGCGTGAGTGGCGGGAGCGGCGTCCAGCGGTCGGCGCCAGGGTCGTACGCTTCGACGTCGGTGAAGGTGAGGCTCGCCTTCGCATCCCGGCATTCCCCACCGGCGTAGACGATGCGTCCGCCCACGACCACCGTCGCGCCGGCGCTTCGGGCCGTGAGGAGCGGTGCCGCCGTACTCCAGCGATCGGTTGCCGGATCGTAGACATCGTGGCGCGCGGTATTGTCGACCGTGGCTTCGGTCCGTCCACCGAAGACATGGATGCGTCCCCCTGCCACCGCAATGCCGAGGTGGTCACGGGCCTGCGGCAGCGGCGCCGCCGTCCGCCAGCTGTTGGCGGCCGGGGCGTAGATCTCGTGCGTCGCCACCGTGCGTCGCTCGGGATCGCGTCCGCCAATGGCGTGCAGCCTGCCGTTCAGCGCGACCACGCCGGGCGCGCCCCTCGGTGCCGACAAGGGCGCCAGCGCTCGCCAGCGATCGGCCGCCGGGTCGTACTCGAATACCCGGTTCACCGCGCCGATGTGGACGTTGGCCACGAACCCGCCGACGACGTAGATCTTGCCGTTCAGCGCCGCGGCCCCGGCGTGCGACGCGACCGACGGCATCAGCGCCCGGTCCCGCCAGGCGCCCGTCCCCGGGTCGTATTCCTGCACGAGCGAATTGGCTTCGTTGCCGCGCGAGTTCCCGGAGATGACGTAGACCTTGCCGTTCAGCTCCACGGCTGCGGTTTCCGATCGCTCGAACGGCATCGAGCCGGCCGGCGACCAGCCCGCTCCGCCCTGCGCGAACGCTGCCACGGAGGCAGCCACGACGACGATCGAAGTCACTCTCATGTCTGCACCGCCTGATCCGTGACCGCCAGCCCGCGGTCGATGATGGCGAAGGCCTCGCGCAGCTCGGCCTCCGAAATGCACAGCGGCGGGTTCGTGAAGAAGTAGTTCCACCGCACGAACGTGAACAGCCCCTCCCCTCGGAAGAACGTTCCGAGCGCCGTCATTTCCGGTGACGTTCCATTGAACGGCGCCATCGGCTCCCGTGTGCGCCGGTTCCGGACCAGTTCGATCACGCCGAAGAGCCCGATGGAACGCACCGCCCCGACCGACGGATGCCGCGCGGCAAGATCCTGCATCAGCGACGCCATGAGGGCCCCGCGCTCGCGCGCCCGGTCGATCAGCCGGTCCTCCGCGTAGACGGCGATCGTCGCCAGCGCCGCCGCACACGCGACCGGGTGGCTGCTGTACGTCAGACCGCCGGGGAACGGCCTGTCCCGGAAGGCCTCGGCGATCGGCTGCCGCAGACCGACGGCGCCGAGCGGCACATACGCGCTCGTCAGCCCTTTGGCCATCGTCATCAGGTCGGGCACCACGCCCCAGTGCTCGATGGCGAACCATTTGCCGGTGCGGCCGAACCCGCTCATGACCTCGTCGGCGATGAGCAGGATACCGTGCCTGTCACACACGCCGCGCACCCCCTGCATGTAGCCGTCCGGCGGCACGAGCACGCCGTTGGTGCCGGTCACCGGTTCGAGCAGGATGGCGGCAATCGTCTGCGGTCCCTCGAGCTGAATGACTTCCTCGAGATGCCGGAGCGCATCGTCGGCGGACTCCATGGGCCGCTGCAGCCCGTGATACCAGTCGGTGAAATGCACGAAGCCGGGGAGCGGCGGCTGGCTCCACCGGCGCGGCTCGCCGGTGGCAGCCATGGCGGCCGCGGTCGCGCCGTGGTACGAGCGATAGCGCGTCAGGATCTTCTGACGGCCCGTGCACGCCCGCGCAATCTTGATGGCGTTTTCGTTCGCCTCGGCGCCGCCGGTGGTGAAGAAGAAGACGTTGATGTCGCCGGGGGCGATTTCCGCCAGCTTCGCGCCCAGCCGCGCGCGCGGCTCAGTCGTCATGCCCCCGGGCGTCACGTAACAGAGCGCCTCGGTCTGACGCTGGATGGCGTCGAGCACGCGCCGGTCGCCATGGCCGATGTTCACGCACATCAACTGGCTGTTGAAGTCGATGAACCGCTTTCCTTCGGGCGTCCAGAAGTACACGCCCCGCGCGCGCGCGACCGGAATCGGATCGACAGCGGCCTGAACCGCCCACTCGGAGATGGTGTGTTGCTTCGAGAGGGCGACGATCTCGTCGCCCGTCATCGCGTGCTCCGTCGCAGAAACGAGCCCGACCCGGCGCGGCCGGTGAATCGGCCGTTGTCGATGATGACCCGCCCGCGCGAGACGACGGTGTCGGTGGCTCCAGTGACCCGCCGGCCCTCGTAGGGGCTGTAATCGACACGCATGTGATGCGTCTTCGCGGACAGGGTCAGCTCCTTCCGCGGATCGAAAATGACGATGTCGGCGTCGGAGCCGGGCGCAATCGTCCCCTTGCGCGGAAACAGGCCGAAGAGCCTCGCCGGCGAGGTCGACGTCAGCTCGACGAACCGGTTGATCGAGATGCGGCCCGCGTGTACCCCACCGTCGTACACCAGGCTCATCCGCGTCTCAATCCCTGGCGCGCCGTTGGGAATCTTCGAGAAGTCGTCGGTGCCAAGCGTCTTTTGCTCCTTCATACAGAACGGACAGTGGTCCGTCGAGATGACCTGCAAGTCGTTGCATGCCAGCCCCCGCCACAGGCGCGCCTGTGTCTCCTTCGGCCGCAACGGGGGGCTCATCACGTACTTCGCGCCGTCGAACCCTGGCTCCTCGTAATTGTCATACGAGAGGAACAGATACTGGGGACAGGTCTCGGCGAACGCCGGCAGTCCGCGGTCGCGCGCCTCGGTGACCATCTCGAGCGCCTCGGCGGCGGAGAGGTGCACGATGTAGATTGGCACGTCGGCGATCTCGGCGAGCGCGATGGCCCGGTGCGTCGCTTCGGCCTCGGCCCGCGCGGGACGCGTCAGCGCGTGATACTTCGGCGCGGTCTTCCCCTCCGCCAGCGCCCGCTTCACCAGCACGTCGATGACGCCGCTGTTTTCGGCGTGCATGCAGATCGTCCCGCCGTTCCTGCCCGTGCGCAGCAGCGCCCTGAAGATGCTGGCGTCGTCGAGCATGAACACGCCCGGGTACGCCATGAACAGTTTGAAGGAGGTGACGCCCTGACGGACCAGCGCGTCCATCTCCTGCTCCACCTGGTCGGAGAGCTCCGTGATGATCATGTGGAAGCCGTAGTCGATGGCGGCCTTCCCGTCCGCCTTCTTCATCCACGTCTCCCACGCGTGGTGCAGCGTCTGCCCCTTGTACTGAATCGCGAAGTCGACGACCGTGGTCGTCCCGCCATGCGCGGCGGCAATGGTGCCCGACTCGAAATCGTCGGCCGAGGTCGTGCCGCCGAAGGGCATGTCGAGGTGCGTATGCACATCGATGCCGCCGGGCAGCACGTACTTGCCGCTCGCGTCGATCACGCGGTCGGCGGCGATATCCAGTGTGGAGCCGAGAACGGCGACCTTCTCGCCGTCGACGAACACATCGCCCGAGTACTGGTCCGTGGCGGTGACCACCGTCCCGCCCTTGATGAGAAGCGTCATTGAAGTGCCCGAGTGTACATGGCGGGCTGCAGATTTCAGAACACGCCGCCCGTGTGCCACAACGGAACACTGCGGACCGTCCAAGATTTGACGGTCCTGCAGGAACGACCACTATGAGCTGATAAATCCACTGGTGGGTAGCTGAACTTGGCCTTAATTTTGCTCACTTCCACGTCGTCATGACGATCCGGCCCTGGATGGCAATATTGGTTCTGGTGGTGACCGGCAGCCTCGCCACGGCAGCCGCGGAAACGACCCTTGTTCCACCTGCGAACACGTTCGCGCCGGCCGAAGACGTGGAACTCGGCCGCCAGGCGGCGGAAGTCGTCCGAAGCCGGCTGCCGATGGTGCGCGACGCGCGCGTCGACCGCTACCTCGCGACGCTGCTCGACAAGGTCGCGGGCGCCATCCCGTCGGAGCTGCGTCGGCCGGCGTTCGCGTTCGAGATTGGCGTGCTCGACGGCGACGCGCTCATGAGCGTGTCGCTCCCGGGCGGGCCGCTCTTCCTGACTCGAGGCGTCGTGGAACTCGCGGCCACGGAGGGTCAGCTCGCAGGCCTGATGCCCCACGAACTGAGCCACATCGTGCTTCGCCACGGCACGGCGCAGGCAACCGCCGGAGAACGGTTTCAGATTGGCGCGATCACGGGACACGCCATCGGCCGCGTCCTGACGGGCGGCAGCCGCGGCATCATCGAGCGAGGCGCGGACTTCTCGGTCTGGACCTACTTTCTCAGCTACGACAGGAGGCACGAGCAGCAGGCGGACCGCCTTGCCGTGCGTCTGATGGCGGGCGCCGGCTACGACCCGAGCGATGTCGCCGTCATGCTTCAGTCCATTCGCAAAGAGGAAACAAAGCGCGTCGGCGCGATCAGATGGACGCGCAGTCATCCGGCTGCCGACGCACCGACGGGTCGAGTGGAGCCGATCGCCGCCGCAACGCCGAGCGACGATGGCTTGCGCGCGATCAAGGTGCTGCTCGCCGAGTGGTCACGGGCAAGCGCCGAGCGCGGTCCCCAGCGCGCGTTGCGCCTCCCTCGTGAGGCTCGCGGATACGTCTCCGTCAACCCGGAGGGCGAATCGCAGCGCGCGAGCGCGGGCGACATCCTGCAGTTGAGCGTTCCGCTCACCTGGCGTCGGCTGCCGGCAGGCAACACCATCGTCTTCACGCCGGACGGCGCGTTCGCTCGCGCCGCCGACGGTCCGGTGTCGGTGACGCATGGCATCCAGGTGGGTGTGGCCCGCAGTCTGACAGGCGAGCTGCGGGGCAACATGCGGGCGCTGCTCGCCAGCTTCAGCCGCGACAATCCGCGCCTCACGTGGACGCCGGCGTTTCAGGAAGTGGCGATCGCGGGGCGGCGGGGTCTCACGACCACCTTGAGTCATGAGTCGCCGACGACGGGAGATTTCGAATCGGTCCTGGTGTCGGCCGTCGAATTCCCCGGCGACGCTTTTCTCTACGTCGTCGGTGTGAGCCCCAGCAGTGAAGCCAGCCTGCACCGTACGGCGCTGACGCAGGCCGTCGACTCGCTGCAAATCGTGGACGCAGGCCGGACGGCGAATGCGACGATCGCGACCGGGCGACGAGCGCCCGTCAACACGACGCGGTAGCCGCGCGGGCGCTCACGGCAGCTGCTCGACCATCGCGCCGTAGCTTTCGGGCCGCCGATCCCGATAGAACTGCCAGACGCGCCTGACCTCCTCGATCAGATCCAGGTCCATCTCGGCGACGATCAGCTCGGTCTTGTCGTCCGAGCCCATGGCCAGGAAGTTCCCGCGCGGATCGACAAAGTACGACGAGCCATAGAAGCGCCCGACGTTCCACGGGGCTTCCGTGCCCACACGGTTGCTGCACCCCATGAAGTACCCGTTGGCGACGGCGTGGGCCGGCTGTTCGAGCTTCCACAGGTACTGCGACAGGCCGGCCACCGTGGCTGACGGGTTGAAGACGATTTCGGCGCCCTTCAGGCCCAGGATGCGCGCGCCCTCGGGAAAATGGCGGTCGTAGCAGATGTACACGCCGATCGTCGCAAACCGCGTTCGGAACACGGGATAGCCCAGATTCCCCGGCTTGAAGAAGTACTTCTCCCAGAATCCGGACGTGTGCGGAATGTGGTTCTTGCGGTATTTCCCGAGATACGTGCCGTCCGCGTCGTACACCGCCGCTGTGTTGTAGTACACCCCCGCCTGTTCGCGCTCGTACACCGGCACGACCATCGCCATCTGGAATTTCTTTGCGTACTGCGCCATCAGATCGGTCGTCGGCCCGGGGACGGGCTCGGCGATGTCGTACCAATGGAGGTCCTGCGAGGGGCAGAAGTACGGGCCGTTGAAGACTTCCTGCAGGGCCAGGATCTGGACGCCGCGGCGGCCCGCCTCCTCGATGAGCGGCACGTGGGCGTCGATGGCGGCCTGGCGGATTTTCTCGATCGGCAGGCCGGGGTCGGTCAGAGGGACGGCGGCCTGAATGAGGCCACCGATAACACGTCTGGGCATGTGGGCACTCTACCTGATCCGTGTCAGCTGGAATCGATTCAGATTCTTGGTCACAGCCGCGAAAAATCTCGCGGTCCACACCTCCGAGCGACCGCCGGCGCCCAGAGAAGGCCGGCCGCGACACGCGCGCGGGATGGAGATGTCTTTGCAAGCGGACGAGGTACATGTCCCGCTTCGCCGTCCGAACGTGGCTGCCAACGGCCCTCATGCTCGTCGGATGTCTGTCCGGCCAGGCGTCGGCGCAGGCACCGGTCGACGGCTACATCGCCTACACCGTGGCCGACGAAGCGACGCTCGGACGCGAGGCCGCGGAGGTCATTCGCGGACATCTCGCAACCGTGACCGACGAGAGCGTCACTGCCTACGTCCGCACGCTTGCCGAACGGCTGATGGCGGCGATCCCACCTGCGCTCGTGCAACCCGAATTCGACTATGGCGTCGGGGTGCTGAATGATGACCAGGTGACGAGCGTCGCGCTGCCCGGAGGGCCGATATTCATCAGCCGGGGCATGATCGAGCTCGCCACGAGCGAGGGCGAACTGGCGGGTGTCATCGCTCACGAGCTCGGTCACATGGCGCTGGGCGACGCCGCGAGGCAGGCGACCGCCGGGGAGCGATATCAGCTCGGCGCCATCACCGGTCGAATCCTCGGCGAAACCTTCAGCGAAGACGCGGCAGGCATCCTCGACCGCGGCGTGCAGTTTCCAGCGACGGCTTACTTCCTCACCTACCACCGTGAGCACGAGCGCCACGCCAATGCGCTCGCTGCCCAGGTCTTGGCACAGAGTGGATACGACCCGCTGGCACTCGCGGTCATGATGCAGTCGATCGCGCTCGATGCGCGCCGGGGGGGAGCGCGCTGGGCGCGGCGCCATCCGGCACCAGCCAGCGACAGGGCTGGTTTCCTCGAGACGCTGGCCGGCGAACTGGCGGTCGGGGAGGCCGCGCCCGCGCCGCCGCGGTCCATGGCCTTCGCGCTGATGCA
>Ga0233425_10007299_pt1 | contig 15635 bp, 12 predicted proteins | sample Watercolumn_Towu_2_FD_181712 | JGI IMG/M metagenome (GOLD analysis project Ga0233425, IMG submission 181712) | Freshwater microbial communities from Lake Towuti, South Sulawesi, Indonesia - Watercolumn_Towuti2014_140_MG | ecosystem: Environmental > Aquatic > Freshwater > Lake | place...
GGTTTGGCATGAAATCAGTTCTCAAACTCGCGAAATGGAATTCTATTCTGGATATCTTCACTTCAGCTGTTGCGATATGTGCAGAACTTGCTGTTGCAACCGCGATAGTCGCAGGGGTTGGATTAGCTGTTTTCAAGAATAATACACAGGAATTGATCGATAAAGTTAAAGAAGAAGGGGATTCAGCACAGCTTGCGCTTGAAGTCGGAGTGGCAGGAGTGGGTGCGTTCGTTATTTTCGCATGGCTAAGAAGATTCCTTGATGACATGCAGAGAATCCTTGTAGACAGGGTCAAGATAAAACTGAAGAAAGATGACCCGGCAAAGTTCTCGGAATTCATGAAGCTTGAGGATAAATACGTTGAAGAGGAGATAAAAGGACCTTCTGACAATCTTTTGTATGCTCATCTCCAGGATGTGCCTATAATCGGGAAACTGTTCGGCCATCTGCTTGATGAATATTATAACATAAAGCTGGAGATGCGGGAGATCCGGGCACTCAAGGAGATGGAAAAATTCATTTCAAACGTTGAAAAACCGAGATGATTTCGGTTGGCAAATGTAAACTATAAAAATCCAATCGCTCTAAGTAATGGGCATGAACGGGGTTTCTACTTCTATTCCTGCTTCCAATCGTTCTGTGCTTTCAGTTTATGAGATAGATCGATTAAATCAAATACGTTGCAGAACATTCGACAGAAATAAAATCGAAGACAAAACAATATCTCAAATTTATGCTAATAATCATTCTGATGTTGAAGTAATCTCTATTAATGGCAGAGATTTTGTAAAACGTATCGGTGATCTCGAGAACATCCAATTTTATATCGCGATTATTGATCCTTCAACTGGTAAAATAATCCAGATCGGTCTTCCAGCCACGAAAAATCCAGATGGTAGCCATAGTTTTCCTGGAGCGGATGAACTTAAGATTGGAAAGGATTTGTTCGCGTTGATAGATAAACTTAGGGCTCAAGGTCTTGAATTGGTAATGATTACTAAAGATGAAACTAACGCTAAGTTCAATATTAATGATGACCTTAAAACCGGACCAGATTCAGTGTTAAATCAGTTATCTCCCTATTCAGATCCAATAAACTTTGACGCAGGACATGAAAATCTGAGAGATGGTCAGGATAATTTTTTTAGCAAGCCGGTAGATGATTTCTGCATTTCATGCGGAGGCGGAGCGAAGAAGGAAAGCCTTGATGTCGCCAAGGCAGATTATTCAGCTGCCACGACCAGCGATTCACCAAACGCTTACAGTTTGGCTACAGTTGATCTTTATTGCGGAGAAAATGATAATCTGATTTCCCTCGACAATCTCAAACTGATCCCCACGATCTTCGTAGTCTCTCCAATTCCGCAACAATCCAGACCAGATCCGCAACTTTCGCTTATTTCCAGTAATTCGGATACCAATAAAATTGATGGTGGGTTCTTTTTTGCATGGAATGCAGTTTCATATGCTGAAACTTCCAGGAATGCAACTTCCAATCATGATTCGGCGATGGCAGAAAGCCCATTTTGCATTGACCGGACTCCGGATTCAACCGTTGTATGCTCTGCCAAAAAAGAACCAGATCAGAACCAAATTTTCGACGGAATCCAAAACCTGCGATTTTTCCATATTACTGAAGATGTTCGTGTATCAGATGCTCAAAAGCCAGAAACACATTCTGATCGCTCTACTTTAATCTGTTCCACTCCCGAAGTTCCCAAGAGATATTTTATCAAGTTATCTCGATTCAGCCCGCAGGAAGAATCCCAGATCATGCGTCTTCTCATGAATCCGACTGAGCGGAAACTATGGGGGAAACTCTTTGGTCTTCCTGATGAAGATGATGCAATGCCGGTAGGTGGTTCAAGGCAGGTGGCTTCGGTCCATCAACAAGCCAAACCAGCCCAAAGCATTTCATTGCATGTTTCAAAAGTATTTTCAAAAATATTCCAAAGTTCTCCTAGTGTCCAGAGCAATTCAGTTTCTCAATTGCTTGCTAATAACACTAATATTCCAGTGACCATGCCTTTCTGCGTAAAAAAAGAAATCCATGTTGAGAAATCTCAAGAAGAAGATAAAAAACAGAGCGGAAAAGAAACCAATGCGACTGAGAAACCCAAAGAAAATAAAAAACCTGGCTTAAAGGAGCAGGAACCAAAACATGTTCTCCAGAAACCCTCAATACTCAAGAAAACCCCAATAATTCCAGGAGATCCGGAACAGGATGAGCATGATGATAAACCAGACAAAATGAGGACAAAGAAGAAACCAGAGAAGGAAAAGAAAAAAGAGGAAAAATCCAAAGAAAACCGTGAAAAAGAAAAACCTATTGAAAAGAAGAATGAAAAACAAGAGAAAAAACCAAAGGATTCCAGACCAAAGCTGATTGATGAGCAGAAGAACGAATTGGAAAAAAAGCAGAAATCAGCTAAAGAAACTGAGAAAGAAGAAAAGAAAAAAGAGGAAAAGCAAAAGCTCAAGAATGATCCAGCAAAAAACAGCAAAGATAAAAAAGAAAAGCTGAAGGTGCTTCAGGATCCTAAACTGAAAAAAGAGGAAAAAAGGAAAGAGAAGCAGGAAAAACTCAAGGCAGAAAGGCCAAAACTCCAGGAAAAAAAGGAATACGGAATCAAGAAATCCATTTCATCAAACTCAAGAACTCCTGGGAAAACAGCAGAAACAAAAAGAAAGGCAAAACCCTCAAGGAAAAAACCGTCATTCCTGCTCCGCTGGATATTGGCAAGGAAGAAAAAAAGAAAATCGTTGCGAGGAGCCAGTAGCTAGTGGTCAGCACTCATCCATAACCTTTAAATACCTGCATTGCAAATTCTCCCTTACTAATTGACGAGGTTGAAATCTATGTATGGCGTATCTCCGCAGGCTTATGATAGAGCAATAACTGTTTTCAGTCCGGATGGAAGATTATTCCAGGTAGAATATGCGAAAGAAGCAGTGAAAAGAGGAGCAACTGCTATCGGCATAGTCGCAAAGGAAGGAGTGGTTCTTGTCGCATACAAGGCAACCCATTCAAAGCTCACTGTTCCTGATTCACTCAAGAAAATATTTGACATTGATACTCACATGGTGGTGACTGCAAGCGGGCTGATCGCAGATGCAAGACGATTGGTTGATGGTGCAAGAGTGGATGCACAGAGGCACAGGATAACCTACAACGAAGCGCCTTCAGTCGAATCAATCTCAAGAAGCACTTGTGATCTCATGCAGGTTTACACTCAATATGGCGGAATACGCCCATTCGGTGTCTCACTGCTCATCGCAGGAGTTGATGATGGACCAAAATTGTTCGAAGCAGAGCCGAGCGGTGCTATGGCAGGATATTATGCTGATTCAATAGGAAGTGGAAAAAAGGAAGCAGATGAATACCTTGAGAAAAACTACAAGGAAGGGATGACGATAGATGATGCGATAGAGCTTGGAATTGATGCATTGAAGAAAAGCGCAGAGGCAAAGCTCACTGCCGCAAACGTCGAAGTCTCCTATGTGGATGTGAAAACAAAGAAAGTGAGAACACTCAAAGACAAGGAGATCGCAAAATATCTGAAATAGTTCCCTTATTTTATTTTTCTATTTTATCCTTTTCTGCATTCTGCTATGCTTGCTAATACTCCGTCTTTTCTTTCCTGAGTTTTGGGTTCAGTGAATTCTTCGCATAATGGAAATATGTTGCCTATGAATGCTCCTTTACAACCTTTTCTCTGGCAAGAGGTCGGCATTTCCATCCTTCCATTGATCGGATTTGTACTTGACACTGCCCACATGCAAACTTTCAAAGTCATCTCTGGTCACCTTCAAACTGACATTATCCATTCTAGTCGTCTGTAATCTTACACTGGTCGCTATACACTTATGCTTTAACTACTGTTCCGCTGTGTTTCTTGCCATCTATGGCATTCTTCAGGTCATCTATTTTCTTCGCTGAAATGAAATGCAATTCAAGTTTTGATCTTGCAGCCAATTTGCATGCAAGGATGTCGAACACGAAATTCGTCCCTGCCGCACGCGTATCTGCTTCGTTTGCAAGCTTTATCAATTCACTATAGCTCAATTTTTCGAATCTCTTTGCATTCGGGTTAGTCTTCGGGTTGGAATCATAGATCGCTTCGACATTGCTGATGTTTACCAGTCTAGTGGCATGGATCTTTTCTGCAAGCAATACTGAATCCGTATCCGTGGTTATGCCAGGGATCGTTCCGCCCATGACAACTATCTTCTTGCTTTCTATCGCGCATCCAGCATCATCGAAATCAACGAGCACTTTCTGGTGCGCTTCGCTTCCCAATGCAGAAAGGAACAGTTTCGCATTCTGTCTTGTAGTAATCACTGCGGTCTCATCTGCTTCGTATTCATTAGCTCCGAGTTCCCTTGCAGCCTGTGCATATACTCGTGCAACCCTTCCGCCTCCGGTCACTATGCCGAATTGATGAGGGCTCTGGAGAACCAATTTAGCTATCCTCTTTATTGTTTCAGTATCAGGGGTTCCTTCGGGATTTATGGTCCCGCCTCCAAGCGAAAGTACGACTCTCATGATATCACATTCCAAGAATCTATGTCAGTTTTTAAATACCTTCACTTATTCTATATTAAAATATATTGGTTAATCTGATGGTGATTGTTTGGATCTTGGAATCAAGGAAATAGAAAAGGAATTGATGAAGAAGGAGAGCGAATTGGACCATATGATGGTCAAAAGCAGGGAAATAGTCCGCCTCTGCTCCAATGCGATAAAGGCGATACATTCAAAGGATCTTGCGGAAGCGAAGAAGCTTCTAAAAGAAGCGGAGAAGGAAGTCGCAGGAGTGAAAAAATTCGAATTGGATTTTCCAGGGCACGTAAATCACATTATGCAGGAATATGTTGAGGCGAAAGTAACGTTATCTGCAGTTGAAACCAAGAAGATCCCTCCATACAAAGACTTCGATTGTTCCGTCGAGCCATATCTGACCGGATTGCTTGATGCTACCGGAGAACTTAAACGAGAGATGTATGAATCATTGCGACATGGGAGAAAAGACGATGCGCAGAAATTCTTCGAGATGATGGAATCGATTTACGACGAATTGCTTCCATTGAGATTCTCCAATGCGGTTCTCCCAGAATTCAGAAGGAAACAGGACGTTGCGAGAATACAAATCGAACAGGCGAGAGGAGAGTTGCTTTAACCTGAAGTAGCTTTCCTGAATGGGGCCGCGATGGCTGCCCCGACTTTTTTCAGCCTGCTTACGAATGCATTGTGTTTTTTAGTTAATTCCTGTTTCCCTGTTTGCATTACTCTTTTTGCTATTTCTCCTACAGGGCCTTCTGTTTCAGAGATTTTTCTTATTGTCTGGGTATGATCCTTACCAAGAATGAGTTTTCTATCTAATGCTTCTCTGAATACTGTTGCCACTAAGTTTGGATCCTGTTCAACAAGCAGACCTAAGTTCTCCATCCCGCATAGTACCTTTTCAGGGTCATTATTTCCAATTAGGATTACTGTGGCTTTTATCTGCAGGATCGGATCTATTTCGTTAATTATCCTGTCGAATTCATTAATATTTTTTCCTCCTGCACGTGCCCTGAATATTGCCTTTGCAGCCGTGATCGCGTTTCGTTCGTTCAATCCGATCAATTCAAGCACGAATTCTCCAATCTTGCTCATTACCTGTAGATTATTCGTGTGGGGTATGATTCCAATCGCTTTTTTTATTACTGTTTCGTGGTCCATTTTTTTAAGTAGTTCTTTGATTACTGTCGTGTTTCTTGCTGGTCGGATTGCATCTAATAACTGAAATGTCACTATTTTTGGAGGTTCACTCATGAGAAACTCTTCTATTACTGATCTTTCTTCCACTCTCGCAGTCATGAGCGCTTCCACTGCTCCAGCATACTTCCAGCTACCCACTTTCATCCCTAAGATCCTTTTCTTGAATTCCATCTCTTCTGGATCTACCAGCGATATTGCAACTATGTATCCAAGCGTAGATAAGCATCTTACCGCAGAAGATTCTGCTTCAATGCCATTTACTTCTATTCTATTATTTGTCTCAATAATCAGTTCGATTAATCTTTCTCTTAATTTTTCAACATGAATAACTTTTCGGTCAGTTGTAAGCTTATCTAAAAGTGTGGTCATGGTTTTTTCATTCCCGACCATGAACAACATATCTAAGGCATTTTTTGCGAATTCTAGATCTCGATCTCTCATTACACTGCCGCAATATATCTGCAATTTTTCATTTTTCCCAGAAGCTATCGCAGTTATTAGCAGTTCCCTCATGAGCTCTCTTGCCATTCTGCCATGGATTCTTCCGAATATATATCCTGCTACTGGTTTCCATCCCGTCTCAAGAATTTCGACTATCCTTGTTTTTGTTTGTTCTTTTTTTTCAGGACTTCCATCAAATAGAGTAGTGATGTGCATTTTCAGTTCTTCTACTAAAGACGAGCCGTTGTAATCTGAACCCATGTGTTATAAAGTATAAAAAAAGGTTTATAATTGGCATTGTTCAGCGAGTCCTCACAAGCTTTTTAATCTGCGTCATAGTTATACTCCCATGCTTCTCTTCTCAGATGTAGCAAAGGTCTTTTCAGAAATAGAACAGAGATCAGGCCGTCTTGAGATGACGGGCATATTATCCGAATTGTTCAAGCGCACGGACAAGCGAGAGATGGCTAAACTCATCTACTTATGCCAAGGAATACTTGCACCGCCATATGAAGGAATCGATCTCGGATTAGGAGAGAAATTCGCAATAGCAGCAATTGCTTCAGCCGCAGGTTATTCTAAAGCTGAAGTAGATAAGAAGTATAAATCTCTTGGAGATCTGGGCTTAGTAGCAGAAGAACTTATGAAAAAGAAGAAACAGCAATCCCTGACTTCCCGTGATATGGACGTAGTCTATGTCTATGACTCGTTTGTAAAAATCGCAAAGATGTCTGGATCCGGCTCGCAGGAATCCAAGATAAAAGCGCTTACAGAGATGCTGAATTATTCTTCTCCACTCGAAGCTCGTTTCATAGTCCGTTTCGTGACTGGCCGTCTTCGTTTAGGGGTTGGCGATCCGACTATCTTAGATGCACTTTCATTTTCAGTCAGCGGAGACAAGAGCTTGAGGGAAGGTCTTGACCGCGCATATAATGTCTGCTCAGATCTGGGTTATGTAGCAACACCGTTCCTAGAAAACCCAAAATCAATACTTTCATTCAAAGTCCAGCCCTTCCGTCCATTGATGCCTGCATTGGCTGAACGGTTAAGCACTCCGGATGAGATCGTAGAGAAACTCGGAACATGCTCAGTGGAAATGAAATTCGATGGATTCAGGCTCCAATGCCACAAGAAAGGGGAAAAAGTTGAGCTTTATTCCCGCAAACTAGAGAAAATGACGCACATGTTCCCTGATGTTGTGGATGCGATTCGAAAACTCAAGCACGATGAACTCATCTTTGAAGGGGAAGCATTAGCATACAACCAGAAGGAGAAGAAATATTATTCATTCCAGCAGACGATGCACAGAAGAAGGAAGCATGGGATTGACGCAGCATCCAAAGAGCTTCCACTGAACGTATTCGCTTTCGATATTCTGTATGTTGATGGGGAAGATCTGACCGAACAGGATTATTCCAAACGGAGAAAGAAGCTGGAATCCATATTTCCTTCCGGCCCATTGAAAATCAGTGAATCCAAGTTGGTCAAGACTGGCGGAGAACTGAAGAAAATATTCGATATTTCTGTCAAGGAAGGCCTGGAAGGCATAATGGCAAAGGATCTAAACGCCCCATACACTGCAGGGAAACGCAAATTCGCCTGGATAAAACTGAAACGCTCTTACGGTCAGGCAGTAGATACAATAGATGGAGTAATCGTCGGCTACTATCTTGGAAAAGGCGCAAGGGCAGAATTCGAGTTCGGAGGACTGCTTCTTGCAGTATACAACGATGAGCGCGGAAAATTCGAAACCGTCGCAAAGATAGGAAGCGGTTTCACAGAACAAGAAATGAGCGAACTGCAGGAAATGCTGAGCGAGATAAAGGCAGATTCGCCTTCAGCGAATCTTGACTGGAATGAGATGCAGGAACCTGATTTCTGGGTTGAGCCGAAATACGTTGTTGAAGTCGCGTTCGATGATATCACGTTATCTCCTACTCATACGTGCGGGATGAAAGCGAAAGACGGGAAAGGGTTTGCACTGCGTTTCCCAAGGATGGTGAAGCTTAGAAGCGACAAAGGAGTGAAAGAGATAACCACGACCAATGAAGTAATGGAGATGTATGCCCTGCAGAGACGTTGATGGCTTCTGGCACAAACGTAACTGCTATTAGCCACCAGCCAGAACCCAGCAGCTATTCCTTATAAACGTTACCTCAGTATCTAGAACATGCTGAAGAGGATACTTCCATTACTGTTTCTCGTATCATTATCCTTTTCAGAATTCGTGCTTTCAGAGATGAGCAATTTCTGGGTGATAACTGCCCCTATTGCCATGATCGTAATAGTTCTTCTTGCGATCATGTATATGGCTTCAAAGGCATTGAGCCAGCCCCAGCTTGAGGCATGGACTAAACTGGAACTTAGGGAATTCCTGGTTGGTGCAGTGCTCATCGTCCTTGTGCTCACTGTCATGCAGGCAAGCGCATTGCTGCTTCCGATGCTGACTGGTCACCAGGGTAGCATGAAGGATTATGCGGTTTTGCAATTGGAAACATTCACTTCTCCTTTGATAAGCGCATATAATTCCGCGATAGAGGCATCCCATCATCTCACATTGCTTTCAGGATATTCGTTCTCATATCCGATGTCACTATGGTATTTCTCGCTTTCGTATTTCGAGGCTCCTTATGGCGGTTATTCCTCGCTCATAGTGATGCTTTATCATGCAACGCAAGGATTGACGAATGCGATACTCATCTATAACACTGCAGCATTGCTCATAGATTTCTTCACATCCGCTGCATTGGCCATGATTCCGCTCGCGTTCGCACTTCGTCTGATTCCGTTCACAAGGCAGGCAGGGACAACGCTCATCGCATTGTGCCTTGGAGCATTCATCTTCCTTCCATTTTCAGTATTCCTTGTTTCTGAATTCCACAAGACCATGAGCATACCCTTTCCGAGCATATCTGATTTCTCACCAATGAAAGTCAATATCCCTCTTGGTTTCAAGGAAATATGCTCAGGCAATGCAAAGGATTTCGCAAGCGTTCCGGGGGAGATCTGGGGCGTAGCCATCTGTGCTCCTTATGCATTAACTTGTTGGACTGGTTACGCCGCATGCTTTGTACAATGCTGGCAATTCGTGACCAGCGTGTTCTATCCTATGATGGTCACGGTTGGCCAGAACGTCTATGGATTTTCAGTATTCGCAGCAAACGTAGCTTCTGATAAAAATATAGTAGACATCTACAATGTCCTCAAGCCTTTCCTTAAGGCAGTGAATGACCGAATCGTTCTTTGTTATATCGATTTGATACTCATCTCAACGATAACTTATGTGGGAGTTAAGAGCGTTTCATCAGCTCTTGGAGGAGAATACTTCCTTGCAGGATTGCAGAGGCTGATATGATGAAACGTTTTATCCTGTTGTTGCTATTGCTTTCACTCTCCTTTGCAGGAGTATCCTGCCCTGAAGTCACTGCAAGCACCATACTGAATTCAGAGTTGCTTCCGGATATTGGGCCCACAATTGCAGTAGTTTTTATGCTCACTATTCTGATAATCGTTTTCGCATATGCCGGAGGCCAGCTTCTTGAGAACCAGAACATGACTATCTTTGCAAAGGATGAACTATACCATCTTCTGTTTTCTGCAGCCATGCTTGCAGCGATCGGAGGGATACTTGCATTTTCATGCGTGATCTCTTCGGGCCTTATGGACTTTTCATTGAAAGGTACAGGCGCTGCGCAATTCAGCTGCTATTCTTCTTCATCTAATGTATTCGACATCGCTTCATGCTTCATGAACCGGGTAAAAACAGATGCTGACTGGATCGCTGGGAATGCATTGAAGAAAAGCATAGAAAAACAGCAGGAAGCAGTTTCAACGGTCTCGATCTATTTTCCTATGATCGGAGGGACTACTACTTCCTATGTGGCATACAAACGCACATATGCGATGATGTATGATCTGTTATATACTTCTTTCCTCGCTCCTTTGCTCATGAGCATAACCCTTCAGGCGCAGTTGATAGATTTCATGAAGATTTTCGGGCCAGGAGTGTTGTTCCCGCTCGCTTTTCTTTTGCGTGTTTTCCCTGCGACAAGAAGCATGGGAAACATACTCATTGGTCTTGGAATCGGTTTAGTGACGATATTCCCTATAATGTATGCATTGAATGCTTCGATGTACGAGACTGTTTTCAAGAGCTGTGATGGCATGGAAGATATAACTGATGATACTGTGCTTGGAAGCTGTGGATTCCCAGGAAGCTTTTTCGATATCGCAAAGCTGATCCCGCAGGCATTCTTCCTTCCTAACCTTACGCTTGCGGTATTCATAACGTTCCTTAGCGCAATGAACAGGGCATTGAGAGTGATTGGATGATGAAGCAACTGCTGTTGATGCTGTTGATAATTTCGGTTTGCGTCACTGCAGCCGATGGCAGCATCACTTCAAAAGTCGAATCCGCCGAATCCAATGCACAGGTAGACCTGATAAAAGATTGGCGCGTAATCTGCGTCCTGTTAATCATGATTACGATAATCCTTGTAGCAGCGGCATACATGGCAGGACAGGCATTTGACATCCCTGAACTTAAAGGATGGGCATCTCTTGAGATATCTCAGGTCATTGCCACTGCATTGCTCATCGCATTCCTTTTCGTTGCGCTTGCATTCATAGATGGATTGATGATCCTGCTTGTGCAGGACAGCGAGCTTGTGGATTCCGCCGGAAACCAGTTGCAATGCCTCCCCACGGAGGATTGCGCTTTGAAGATAACCAACGAATATTTCAATGGCATGGAATTCGCGATGAATCTTGAAGTGGAAACACTGCTCAAAGATGCTGCGGATGCAGGACAGAAAATGGGAAGAAGAAGCGGGATTTCAGGTCATACTTTGATCTATCCTGTCCCTACTCTTTGGGGAAGTTTCTCAATGGCATGGGCACCTCAGAACATCCTTCATGTTGAAAGATACAATACAATACTCGAATTCTATTCTACTCTTTTCTCTTCAATGTATTCCCAGCAGTTCTTCGTCAAGCAGATAGTTCCAAACGCTGCGCCATATCTGCTGTTCTTAGGGATAATCCTGCGTTCATTCTTTGTGACAAGAAGACTTGGCGGATTATTGATCGCCATCGCTTTAGGGGTGATGATCGTTCTTCCGCTAATGTATGTATTCGATTGGATTACTATGCGGATCACAATCTATGGGGATAAGGCATTGGAGCCTGAACCTGTTCCAGTATGCCCTGAATCTTGCCAGACTCTTCCTCCTGCTGCATTCAATAAGCAGACAGGTGAAAAATTCTATTCTGCAAGCGCGCTTATACAAGATATGGAAAAGCAATCTGCTGACATCTACACTTGCAAAGACAGATTCGGGGATCCAGAGCCCTGGGCTGATGGTTATCTTGGTTTATCCAATCTATACGATGTCCAGTCTTTCATTCCTGAAGATGCAACTGACCAGGAGAAACTCAGATGGGAAAGCTATGGCTTAGTTACTGGCTCTTTCCAAAGCGGGTGCCAACTGGAATTCATACAATCCCTAAGCGCGACGGATATATCTGCGAATTATGGATTCTGCTTTGATGATTCGTATATCTATAGCCCGTCAAGCCTTCCATACGATCTTGGGGATGTAGTCTCTGGAAATACAGTATGCCCTATTTCATGCAGAGAACTGCCATATCCGTTCGGGAAGAGCGAATGTGTTTCATTGCAGATCCAATGGGCATGCAGCCAATTGCCTGCAGAATGCAAGCAGAAAAGGACAATACCTTCTTCACAAATTAGCGATCTTTCTCAGGAATACAAGGACAAGATAAAGAAATGCGATGCTCAATGCAAGATGACTCCGCCGATGAAAAGTAATTGTTATACTGGCGAAGATGGTAAGCTGAGCTACTACAATAGTTGGACTACTGCAGACGAAGGCTTGCTAAAAACAGTGGAGCAGTGCAATCTCATAGACTACAAATTATTCTACAAAGACAGCAGCAAGCTCACTGAGGACGAAAAGCTCGCGAAATCCGTCTCAACAATGCTCTGCAAACAATATAATGAAGGCAAAGGTCAATTCGTATTTGCTACAAACGGAGCACCGGCAAGCAGTTCAAAAAGCGGTGCTGTGACAACTTGTTTCTTTGACTGCGCAATACTTGAGGAGGAATGCCTTTCTCTTCCGGTGGAATGCAGGATAAGGATGGAGAACGAAGACGGAGAAGGAATACTTTCAACAAGCAAAGAAGACATGACAAACGACTGCAATGAAAAAGTCGTGGAAAGCTGTCCTGCATCATTGATTCCTGAGGAATCCTGCGTCTACGTAGTTCCAAACGAAAAGATTTGGGGCCAGTGCGCTGACTGCCTGCTGATAGATGATGGATTCACGTTCGAGCCTCCTATAGCTACTGACTGCCAGCAGCTCTGCTCTGACACCAATTGGAAGAAAACAAAGATAAGTCCTGCCCAGTTCGCAGTGAAAACAAAGGAAGGTATGGTCGGAAGATCTGAGATAAAGAATGCTGCCAGCTTTGTCATACCTCTTTACGTGCTTCCATTGCTGAATATACTGGTCACATTGATGTTCATAAAAACGTTCTCGCAGATACTCGGAGGGGACATAGAGATCCCAGGATTGCAGAAGGTGTTCTGATGAAGCGACTGCTATTATTCCTGTTGTTGATTCCGTTTGCGTTCGCTGTCCAGCAATGGCAGATCATAACAGGCATCGCGATCCTCACTTCAGGGATGATACTTGTAGCGCTTTACCTTGCAGGATCCATGGGCGTGAGAGAACTTGAGTTCATAACCCATGAAGAATTCTACCAACTGATAATGACTGCAGTGATGGCCGCAGCGATAATCGGAGCTGCTACATTCATGAATGATGTTTCACTTGGCCTGCTTGGGGACATGACTATCCAGCAGAAAGCAACACAGATAATCGATTCAACGCTTTCAGATGTCACGTTCATGCAAGACGATGCTTTCTACGGACCTTCAAAGAAAATCGCTGCAGAAGGTGCGAAAAGCGCATACTGCAATTTCATGTCAACGGGTGTCAACCTTGCGACCTGTGGCGCATACAGGATGCTGACTACTCCGCTTTCAACCGCATACCAGCTCACAGGCATGGTGCTTGCAGAGCTCTATGCAATGAAGATGCTTCTCAATCTTTCAAGCACTGCTTTGGTGTTCTTCATCCCATTCGGTATATTCCTGCGTGCATTCAAGTTCAGCAGAGGGGCAGGCGGTTTGCTGATCGGATTGGGCATAGCATTCTATTTCGTTCTTCCCCTCGCGATCGTTGCGGTGAACGGGCTGTTCATAGAAAATTACAAATTGGATGGGAAAAGCCTTTACGAAGTGGATAAGCTGGAAACAACCGTAGATATGTCTGATGCAAAAAGTCTTTATGGATTTGATGATCTGGAAACGACATTAGATATACCTGATGCAGGTCCGGTTACCGTTCTAAACGTTCCTAAGTGCGATGAATGGAATACTGGTTCAGGGAACTTGAATTATGCAAAAGATGTATTCGCTGATATGCAGCCTTTCCTGAAGCAGAACCTTGCAGTCCTATTCATAAGAGGTGTGTTTCTTCCAGTGATTTCATTGCTTATAATGGTGACTTCAATAAGAGTGCTGACCGCGCTTGGAGGCGCTGAGATAGATGTTTCGTTGCTGTCAAAGATAGCGTGATTGGAATGATATGCTCTGATTTAGTCTCGATGTTGTGGGCGAACGTAATGCCCATTGCAGCAATTACCACTATGATAACCTCCATAGTGATAGTTCTTAGCTATTATCTTGGTGAAGCGATAGGCCATCCTAAAATAACTTTATGGGCAAAGACAGAGATCGTCCAGCTGTTCATATCGATAATGGCTGCGATCATAATCCTCACAGGCATACAGTCCTTCTGCTCGATAGATGCAACAAGCCTTTCTTCTTTTGTTACTGGGAATACTGCTCTTGTTCCGATGACAATATATGACGCCGCATACTCTTATCTTTATACTACTGCGGATTTCACGCATAAAACCATGGCTATAGAACGTTATTATCTGGGAGGATTCAATCTTCTTGAAGGCAGGCATTACTGGAACTGCCAGTACAGCGGATGCGACAATATATTGTGCTGTTTATTCGGAACATCAGGTATGTCATCATCCCCATTCGCTTATGCTTCAGTTGTATCCGTTTCGTTCAACATCGCTTTCAACAGCACAGTTCTTTCTTACCTCTCTTCACTCAACTATCTTTTCATCTTGAAATATGCGTATTCAGGAATACTCCTCTTCATGCTTCCATTAGGAATATTATTGCGTGCTACTCCGTATATGCGGAACGTTGGATCGCTGTTAATCGCGGTTTGCATCGCATTCATGATCATTTACCCGACGATACTTGCGATGCTTTATCTATTTACACAGACCCAGCCAACTGATAATGGCGCATTGCTCAATTTCAGCTATATAAATGAGGACAACCTGAAATACGCAACAGAAAGCTATCCTTCGGGTTATGATCTGCAGGTGCTTCCGTTCACTGATGATTATTCCACAGTGGTTTTCCCGCATGGAAGGCATGATGCCGATGCGATAATGCTTGCAGGAAAGGCATTCATTCTTGGGGTGTTCTTTCCGACAGTAGCATTGCTCGCCGCAGTGGCTTCTGTTCGTTATGCTTCAAAGAGTTTAGGGGAGGATATAGACCTCAGCAGGGTAATACAGATGGTTTGATATGATCGCCGCATTGATTCCTGAGTTGACTGTCCATGGTTTCATGCAGGGGAGCGAATGGATAGTCCTATCCATACTTGCAGTGATGGTCGCATTCCTGCTGAATACCATAATATGGATGTTCGCCCATGCGTTCAATGCACAGGAGCTTGAGCGCGGAGCAAAGGCAGAGATGCTTCAAAGCGCTGCCACTGCATTCATGATAATATTCATAGTGTTCATGCTCAATTCGATGCAGGATTTCGCGATTTACCAGTTCTTCGGATCTCCGGACAGCACAGTAGATTGCGGAGGGGAATCAATTGCGTTATCCCAGCTCAAGGCAGAAGGAGATGTCGGAGCAATAGCAGTTGTCAAATGCAGGATGATGGAACAGGCCGTTGAGCTTGCACATCTGCAGAAAGAAGTTTACGAAGGATTGGAAGGCACATTCTCAGGAAATACCCCTTTCAACGTATTTGGAGCGCTTTCAATCTACAGTTCAGTGCTCGCGATCCCTGTTTTCCAGGGAACGTATGTTGATGCATGGTATTCTGCAGCCGAAAGCTATAGATTGCTGAATTACCTGACTACTTCCTTCCTGATAGGGCTCAATGCATTGATAGTCTTCATAGATTACATCTCCCAGAACATGCTCGAATTCTATCTCCCAGTGGGTTTGATCCTCCGTTCATTCCAGCCCACAAGAGGAATAGGCGCATTCTTCATCGCTCTTGCTCTT
>Ga0233425_10007300_pt1 | contig 15634 bp, 10 predicted proteins | sample Watercolumn_Towu_2_FD_181712 | JGI IMG/M metagenome (GOLD analysis project Ga0233425, IMG submission 181712) | Freshwater microbial communities from Lake Towuti, South Sulawesi, Indonesia - Watercolumn_Towuti2014_140_MG | ecosystem: Environmental > Aquatic > Freshwater > Lake | place...
GCGGAGCCGCGCCCCGCAGGAGTGGTTCAACCTGTAGAGACTATCAGAAGCTGGTGGGTCCGTCCACGGAGCACAGCATCTCCTCAACCTCTCCCCATTCGAGACGCTGCGTGTGGTGACGGCCTCTGCGGGTTGCCGGGATGGGAGCGGCCAGCGACGGGAGCTTGCGGGAAGCCACCTCGGCAAGCGGTCGCACCGGAGCCGCTTCCCAGGAGCGTTCTTCCTGTTCGGCAAGCGGTCGCACCGGAGCCGCTTCCCAGGAGCGTTCTTCCTGTTCGGCAAGCGGTCGCACCGGAGCCGCTTCCCAGGAGTGTTCTTCCTGTTCGGCAAGCGGCCGTACCGGAGGCGCTTCCCAGGAGTGTTCTTCCTGCTGCCGGGCTCGTGCCCAATCCTCCAGTTCGTCGTCGTCACACTCGTCGAGCAGCTCCACCTCGGTGCGGTTGCCGGTGACCAGTGCGAGGCCAAGGAACAGCAGCGTGAACGCCCCGGGTACCGCCATCTCCCAATGCCATCCGAGGCGCACGGCCCCATACAGCCCAACGAGGCTCGACAGCAGCGACAACAGACTGAAGAAGAGCTTTTGCATCGACGAACCTCCAGTCAACACGCTCGCGATGGTAGCACGAGCCCGCGTTGCCGCAAGAAAGCCCCCAGCTCCCAACCCCTCTTGACTAGTGTGAGGCGTGCGCAGAGAATCTGGTCCGGCCCCGCGGCAGGTCCCGCTTTCCCAGGCAGGCCGGTGCGGACCACTGTCGCATTTGGAGGAAACATGCCGATCGTTCTTGCCGCCCTGCTGTTCCTGTCCCAGCCCGCCGTTCCGTCTGGAACGGACCGCACCCTCCCCGATGATCCCAAGAAGAGCGCAGAGCTGGATCCCAAGGCCGACCCCAAGGCCGACCCCAAGGCCGACCCCAAGGCCGACTCGAAAACCGGGTCCACGAAGGATGCCGGGAAGGACTCGAAGAAGGGGTCCACGAAGGAGGCAGGGAAGGACTCGAAGAAGGGGTCCACGAAGGATGCCGGGAAGGACTCGAAGAAGGGGTCCACGAAGGATGCCGGGAAGGACTCGAAGAAGGGGTCCACGAAGGAGGCGGGGAAGGACTCGAAGAAGGGGTCCGCGAAGGAGGCGGGGAAGGACTCGAAGAAGGGGGCGAAGAAGGAGGCAGGGAAGGACTCGAAGAAGGGGGCAGGCAAAGGGGAGACCGACGGAAAGAAGGCTGAGGCTCCGGCCTGGAAGCGGCTCGACACCCCGTTCGGCGGCTATCTCTCCGCTGCCCGGCAGATGCCCGACTTCTCCAGGTTTCCCTCGGCAACCGAGTCGATCTCGGTGACCGTCGCAGTCAGCGAGGAAAAGGGGTTGGTGTTCCTCGATTCCGTGCAGGCGAAGAAGGCCAAGGGGGGATTCAAGATCACCGGAGGAAGCGCTGTTCCGGTCGGGGAGAAGGACCTGGTTTCCAAGCTGGTCCTGGGCGGTGCAGACCGGTCCCCCGACCCGGAGTCGGCCCGCCACCTGAACGAGCTCTTCGGCATGGTGCGCAAGGCGAAAAAGGTGGATGCCTTGTCCGCCGCGTTCCTGGCGGCAGCGACTGCGAACAAGAAGGGATACCGGATCAACGACGACGTGGCCGCCGACGTGAAGAGCTGCGGCGAAAAGCGATACTTCGCAGCGCTCTCCACCCTTCCGGAAGTCGCCTTCGTGGGGCCCGATGCCGTCGTGGTGGAGCTGGAATACACGGTGCAGGATGCGGCCCGCTCGTTCAAGGTGCGCGTGTCGTCGGCCCGACTGAAAGAGGGCTGGAAGGTGGGCGGGCTGCGCGTCACCTGCTACTGAGAGGAATCGCAGGACCGGTTTTTCCGCTGCACGATGTCGCCCGGGCCTTGTCACGTCCCCTGCTTGCGGTCTATACTCGTTGTGCACGGCGGTCCGTTGCTTCCGGAGGGAAACGCATGAAGAGTCGAAACGGTTTTACGCTCATCGAGCTGATGGTCACCGTGGTGATCCTGGCGATCCTCTCCGTGGTCGCGGGGGTCGGCTACCAGAAGTACATCCGCAAAGCCAGGACGACGGAGGCCATCTCGTTCCTGGCCGACGTCAAGATGAAGCAGGAGACGTATTACCAGACCTATGGCCAGTACGTCGACACAGGCAACTCGGAATCGAGCCACGACGACTCGGATTTCTATCCGCCCGAGGTCGACGACGAGCTCCACAAGTGGGAGATCACCTGTCCGCAGGATGCCGGCTCCTACCCGGGATGGTGTGCGCTCGGATGCCGGCCGACGGACGGTGAGACCCGCTTCCAGTACGTCACGGTCGGATGGCAACCCGAGGATCCGCCTCCGTCCGAGGTGTACGTGAAGGATCCGGACCGCCGGTGGTGGTATGCCGTGGCGCACGGCGACCTGGACGGAAACCAGAAGAAGAGCACGTTCATTCTCACCTCCGAGGTGACCGAGGTCTACTTCTTCAACGAGAACGAGTAGCTTTCCCCGCGAGCCCAGGATGACCCAGGAACGCAACATCACCCCCGCCATGCGGCAGTATCTGGAGGCCAAGGCCCAGGTACCGGATGCAGTGCTTCTTTTCCGGATGGGGGACTTCTACGAGCTGTTCTTCGAGGATGCGCTGGAAGCGGCCCCGATCATGGAGGTGGCCGTCACGTCCCGGGACAAGGCGGCAGAGAACCCGGTTCCGATGTGCGGGGTTCCGTACCATGCGCTCAAGACCTACGTGGCCAAGCTCCTGGCTGCGGGCAAGAAGGTCGCCATCTGCGAACAGATGGAAGACCCGTCGCAGGCCAAGGGGATCGTGCGGCGGGAGGTCGTGCGGGTGGTCTCGCCTGGAGTCGTGCTCGATCTCGATGCGCTGGAAGCGGGGTCCAACAACTTCCTTGCCGCTGTGTTCCAGGGGCTGGAGGGAATCGGCTTTGCGTGCCTGGATGCCTCCACGGGCTGCTTCCGGGCCTGTCGTGCCGACGATTTTGCGCACCTCCGCATCGAGCTTGCCCGGCTCGAGCCGAGGGAGATCGTCTACCCGGAAAGGCTGACCTCGCTGATGGAGAAGGTGGCCGTGGTGCTGCCCGCCGCGGCCCAGCGACCGGCCCCGGATTCCTGGTTCGAACCGGGGGCGGCCAGGGCATCCCTCGACCGGCTTGCCGATGCTTCGACCGTGGGGACGGAAGTCCTGGCAGCGGCCGGTGCGCTGGTTACCTACCTGAAGTCGCTCCAGCGCGACGGACGGCTCCAACTCGAGCCGCTGGAAACGTACGAGATCCGGAACTACCTGGTGCTCGACGAAACCGCGGTGACCGACCTGGAGTTGCTGCGCACATACTCCGGCGACCGGCGGGGGAGCCTGCTGGCCCTCACGGACCGGACAAGCACCGCGATGGGGGCACGCCTGCTCCGGCGCTGGCTCACCTACCCCCTGGTGGATCCCGAGGCCATCGATCGCCGGCTCGACGCGGTTGCGGAGCTGGTGGAGCAGTCGATGCTGCGGGAGAACCTGGGCGATACGCTCAAGCAGCTCTACGACGTGGAGCGCCTGGCGACTCGCGTGGTGACCCGGCAAGCCACGCCGCGGGAGCTCCAGTCGCTGGCCCAGTCCACTGCGCTGTTCGACCGGCTGCAGCAGCTCCTGGCCCGGTGCAAAAGCCTCGAGCTGTGCCGCCTGTCGGGGGCCTTGCGAAAGCCGCCCGAGCCGCTCGAAACGGCCCTGCGCTTCCTGAAGGATCCTGCACCGCCGATTGTCCGGGAAGGGGGGATCTTCGTGCCCGAGTACAACCCCCGGCTGGCAGAGCTGCTCGAGCTGACCCGGGGCGGGCGGGAATGGCTGCTCAACTACGAGCAGAAGCTGCGCGCGGAATCGGGGATCCAGTCGCTCAAGGTCGGCTTCAACAAGGTCTTCGGGTACTACATCGAGGTGACCCGGGCCAACCTCCACCTCGTTCCCCAGACGTTCATCCGCAAGCAGACGCTGGTCAACGCAGAGCGATACTTCACGCCCGAGCTGAAGGAATACGAGGAGAAGGTGCTCCACGCCCAGGACCAGGCCAATGCCCTGGAGGAGGAGCTGTTCCTCGACCTGCTGGACCAGGTGGCCGTCCATCGTGAGGTCATCCTCGCAGCGGCCGCGGCCGTGGCCACGCTCGATGTCTTCACGTCGTTCTCCAGGCTGGCGCACGGGAACAGCTATTGCCGGCCCCGCATCGATCGCTCGGATGTGCTCGACCTCAAGGAGAGCCGACATCCGGTGGTCGAGAAGATGATGCCTGCGTCCCGCTTCGTGCCCAACGACGTCTTCCTGGACGGGGAGAAGCAGCAACTGCTCGTGATCACCGGCCCCAACATGGCCGGCAAGTCGACGGTCATGCGCCAAGTCGCGCTGACTGTGATCATGGCCCAGATGGGGAGCTTCGTGCCGGCCCGGGAGGCCACCATCGGACTGGTGGACCGCATTTTCACGAGGGTCGGTGCCACGGACAGCCTTGCCCGTGGCCTCTCCACCTTCATGGTCGAGATGAAGGAAGCCGCCGAGATCCTCAAGAAGGCGACCCGACGCAGCCTGGTCATCCTGGACGAGGTGGGACGGGGGACCAGCACGTATGACGGCCTTTCCATTGCCTGGGCCATGGTCGAGTATCTGCACGACAACCTCAGGGCGCGCACCCTGTTCGCGACCCACTACCACGAGCTCACGCAGATGTCCGAGTACAAGAAGAGGGCCAGGAACTTCAACATCGCAGTCAAGGAGTTCAACGACGAGATCCTGTTCCTCCATCGCCTCGTGGAAGGGGGAACGAACCGCTCCTATGGTATCCAGGTGGCTCGTCTTGCCGGGGTCCCCCTGCCCGTGATCGACCGTGCCAAGGAGATCCTCGCTTCCATCGAAGACGGAAGCGGTGACATCCGCATCGAGCGCCCTCGCCCGGCTCGGAGAAAGCGTCCCGATGGTCCCCAGCAACCGTCGCTCTTCGACGCGGTCCGCCGGCCCGCTCCGGCCGGACAGGACCTCGAACCGCCCCCGCCACCTCCCGACGATCGCCTCGCCCGGACGCTCAAGGAGCTCCCGCTCGACACCATGTCCCCCATCGAGGCGTTCAATCTGCTGTATCGGCTGAAGAAGGAGCTGGCCGAGTAGGCGAGGGGGAGCTCAGCCGGGTGAATCTACCGGCCGCGGCGCCCGCTGCCGGAGGACCGGCCCGAGGGCATCGACGGTCGGGAGCCGCCGGAAGGACGGGATCCGAAGCTCGCTCCGGAAGGGCGTGACGGCGACGAGGGCTTGCTCACCGATGACTTCTTCCTGGGGGAACCGCCCGAGCTGCCCGAGCTGACTGCGGGACGACTGCCGCCGCCGTAGCTGCGCCCGGACCAGGAGTACCCGGTGCTGCGGGGGGTCGAGCCGATCGACTTGCCATGGCCCTTTCCGTTGTCCTTGCTCGTCCCGGTCCACTTGCGCCCGGAGCTGCCGGCAGGGCGGCCCGACGAGTTACCCTTCTTCTTCTCGTAGGCTCGGGGCGAGGGGGTGTTCCGGTTTCCAGCAGGCTGGCCGCCGCGCTTTCCCTTGCCGGAGAGGTCACTTCCCTTGCGCCCCTTCTTCTTCCCGGAATCTCGGCCGGCGGCATCGCTGCGCCCCTTCTTCCCGCGGGGGTCCTTGGCCGCGCCGGGGTGCTTGCCGGCCCCGGAGTGCTTGCCGTCGGGTCGCCCGCCGTGGGCCTTTGCATCCGGACGTCCGTCTGAACGCCCCTTGCCCGCGGGCAATCCGGCATCATGCGAATCGCGCTTGCCTTTCTTTCCCTTTCCGGCCTGGGGGCTCTGGCCGGCCTTCATCCCCCTGGGCGGCCCCTTGTGCTTCGTGGCCTGGGAGCCGTGGATGCTCGGGCCGGCAAAGCGGGGCTTCGATGAGAGCTTGCCCGGGAGGGCGGAGGCATGGTGTGCAGGCTGATTGTGCGGGATCGGGTGGGAGACGTAGTGCTTGTGGTGCCTGGCGTGATGGTGGGATTGTCCCCAGCGGTGCGAGTAGTGGGTCGACAGGACGATGCGCCTGTGCGGGACATAGGATGCCGGCCAAGGGCCGTACCAGATGAAGGCCCACGAGTCCCAGTAGTAGTAGTCAACCCACAGAACCGTGGGGGCGAAGAAGTGGGTGTGGGGACCTGCGATGTAGCACACGTGGTGGTAGCCGTAGTAGTCGAGCGGGTGCGGATCATAGTACCAGTAGACCGTCTCGGTGTACCCGTAGAGGACCGGGTCTCCGACAAAGTAGTAGGCACCGTCCTCGATGACGTAGAAGTCGAGCTCCTCGGGGTCGGGAGAGAACGGGTGGTAGTGTTCCCCTTCCTCGCCGCACCAGTCTCCGTCGAAGTAGCCCTCGTCGACCAGCGACTGGGGCAGCGGGTGCTGGCCGTAGTAGACATAGTAATCGTCTTCCTGGGCCACTGCCGGCCCAGCGGCAAGCAGAGCTGCCGCCACGAGGGAAACTGCCGCAAAGGTCCGAATCGCTTCCATTGGAGCACCTCCTGCCGGGATGAGCACTTCCCGGATGGAAAAAAGGCCGCCCGTAGACGCCGCAGGCCGGGGGCTATTTAGCAAAGTTTCGGGTGGCTGCGGGTTCCGGCCGGAGAGCCCGGCGAAGTCGTTTGAAACCCGGTTCCATCGGCCCCCGATGCTTTTTGCTTGCCCTTGGCAGCCGGATCGCCTAGGCTGACGTTCCCTGCCAGGCGGGGAAACGGAGGTGGGAATGGTCCATCCGACATTCTACGGCCGTCTCTTGCTTGCAGCAGCAATGTTCGCAGGGCTGTTGTTCCCGGTTTCTTCGAAGGCCGGGATTCCATCGGTCGCCGAAGCATCGCTGCCCATCGAGCAGGTCCGTGAGACCGGGTTCTTCTCCGGTGCATGGCCTGTCGAACGCGAGTGGGACCAGGAAGCCGAGTTGGAGTTTGCACTCTGGGTCGAGACGATCGGGCGTGCCCGGGAGAAGAAGGTCTTCCGGATAGCCCGGGGGTTGAAGGACTCGCTGATCAATCCGCTGTACACGCCGGAGGACAGGAGGCTGCGGTTCGAGACGGACTGCGCCACGCTGCCCTATGCGATGCGGGCCTATTTTGCCTGGAAGACGAAACGGCCGTTCTCGTGGAACAGCAACAAGGGGAGGCGGTACGCATCGAACAACCACCCGGAGCGATGGTCGGACTTCAGCCAGTTCAAGGATCCGGTACGCCTGATCGTGCGGGCCATGGCGGATGTCAGCTCGGCCACGTTCAGGATGCACGCGCGGCTGGAGGGGACGGATACGTACCCGATCGATCCGACCCGTTTCAGCATCCTCCCGGGGACGACCTACTATGATCCCAACGGCCACGTGCTGCTGGTGTACCGGGTCGATTCGGAGAAGGGCAACGTCCACATGATGGATTCGCACCCGGACGGGACGCTCACGCTGAAGGTGTTCGGGCCGAAGATCAAGGTGGGCACGGCCCGTTTCGGCGGTGGATTCCGGGCATGGAGGCACTACCGGGTCGAGCTGCTGGACTGGGATACGGGGAGCTTCCGGATCGTGCGGGACACCAATGCGGAGTGCCCGTGGTACAGCGACACGGCCCAGTACCGGGGGAAATACCCGGTCGGCGACTCGTTGCTCTCCTTCCACGAGTGGATCCGCTGGAGAGTGCGCCAACCCCGAAGCGACATGGCCACGAACTGATGGATTGGCGTGTGGACTGTCGGTTTTTTTGACCCGGCCCCCCAGGTCCGTAGGATTGACCTCGCCACGGGCCCTTGACCTGTCATTCAGTTCCGCTTTAGTCTTAACTTCTTGCCTGGCAAGAGGGGCCCAGGCCTTTGCAGTCCGGAAGGAGCGTTCATGGAAGGTCGTCCGGAGCATCCCCCTTCATGCACCTGGTCCGAGCGTCTGTATCGGCTCCGCAACTACCAGTCCCGTGATTTCTGGGCCATGGTATTCGCCCGCCCGCTGACCATCCTGTTCTTGTGGCCCATTGCGGATGCCCGCTGGCTGAGTGCAGCGCTGATCACCTGGTCGAGCCTGGCCTGCAAGCTGGTCGGCATGGCAGTGCTGCTGGCCTTTCCGAGCTGGTGGGGAGGGGTGGGCGGCGGGCTGCTGATCAACCTCGGGCTGGTGCTGGACAACATGGACGGCACGCTGTGCCGCTACCGGGGAACGAGCACCTATTCCGGGTACTACCTGGACAAGGCGGTGGACATCATCGGCATGGCGGGGATGTTTGCGGCCATTTCGCTGCGGGCCTGGTGGAAGGAAGGGAACGTGCTGGACGTGTTCGGGCCGTTCCTCGGCTTCGCCGGCTGCTCCGTGGCGGCTTACTGCAAGTGGATCTCGCACCGGGTGGAGACCGACTTCGACCTGCTGGAGCACAGGAAGGCCGGAACGCTGGATCAATACGTGGCCTGGCGGGTGGAACAGAACCCCTCAACCCCTCCGCCGAGCCGGACGTGGCGTGACTGGGTGGCGTTCTTCGTTCGGGCGGCGCGCAGCATCCTCGACTTCAACGAGGTGGACATCTACTTCTTCCTCCTCGTGGCGCTGGTTGCGGGAAGGGAGTGGGTCTTCACGCAGGTCCTGTGCGCTTTCTATGCGCTCGGGATGGTCGTGGGGCCCGCGGTGTTCTACGTGAAGCTGAGGAGAAGGGAGATCCCCCCTCCTAGCCGAGAAACCGTGCCGCCACGAACCCGGAATTGACCGTCAGCGTGCGCAGGTTGGGCACGTTCCGCAGGATGGCCAGGGCCCTGGTCGGTGACACGTAGAAGCGACGATAGGCCTCGATGCGGATCTGGCGGAATCGCTCCGCCGGGACTTCGCTGAGGTTCACACCGGCATCGTGGTAGCAGTCTGCGGTCCAGTCGGCAGGAAAGCGTCCGGAGGCCCGAGCCTCGGTCCAGATACGGCTCCCGGGAAAGGGGATCACGGTGAAGAACGAGGCGGTGTGGAAAGACGAGCGGCAGGCGAAGTCCACGGTGGAGAGCATATCCTCCTCCGTCTCGGTGGGGAACCCGAGCATGAAGTAGCCGACGGTGAAGATGCGGAGGTCGTCGCAGATCCGGGCAGCCTCCTGGAGTCGTTCCAGGTCCATCCTCTTCCCGAGGTAGGTCTGGAGACGGGGGCTTGCCGTTTCCGGTGAGAGCGCAACGTGGTGCGTCCCGGCCCGGCGAAGGAGCGACAGGTCATCCCGTGTGAGCAGGTCGGCCCTCAGCCCGTTGGGAAAGGCCAGCGCCACGCCGGACGAACGGTCTGCCAGCCCCTCGCAGATGGCCCCCATTCGAGTCCGATCGGTGTTGAACGCGTCATCGTGCAGCTCGAACTCATCGGCCGCGTAGCGCTGGACGAGGAACGACAGCTCGTCGAGGACACTCTCGGGGCTGCGGGCCCGGAAACGCCGGCCGAAGAGATTGTGACAGAAAGCACACCCGTATGGGCACCCCCGGGAAGTGAACAGGGTGAGAGAACGGCCGGAGCGGGATGTTCCGGCCCGGTTCCTCCGGAAGTAGGTCTCGACCGGCAGCAGGTCCCAGGCCGGTGGCGGAAGCGAGTCGAGGTCCGCGATGAGCGGACGGTGGGGGGTGAGCCGCACTCCCTGCTCCCCGGGGCATGGCAGAGCGAGCCCCGGAATGCCGGACAGGTCGGCAGCATCCAGCAGCGCCGGTACCAACTCGCAGATGGTGGCCTCCCCTTCGCCGATCACGGCAGCGGCTGCGCCGGTGCGGGCCAAGGCATCTGCGGGGTCGCCGGAGGCGTGCGGCCCTCCTACGACGATCCGGGCATCCGGGCATACGGCTCGAACGGTACGGGCAAGGAGCGGGAGGATCCGGACGAACGAGGACAGGGTTCGGAATCCCACGATCCGGGGGTTCAGCTCCAGCAGGACCCGGGAAAACGACTCGAGCCCCAGCTTGCAGTCGAAGACCCGCACGTCGTAGCCGTCCCGACGGAGCACCGCAGCAAGCGAAAGCAACCCGACGGGCTGGGCGATGAACGGGGAGTTGTGCGGAACCCTCGTGGCATCCACGAGCAGGATGCGGGCCTTGTGTCTGCTGGAACTCCCGGCACCGGAACGCCCCATCAGCTCTCCCCCCGCGCGTCCTTCACCATACGCAGGAAGTCGGTTTCGCTGATGATCCGGATGGAGGATCCGGCCGCGTTGTACTTCTCGGCCTTGACCATCTTGCTCCCCTTGGCCCCCTGTCCGAAGAGCGGGCTCCCTTCGTCGCCGACCACGAGGAAGTTCAGGCTGGTGACGACGTCATCCGGGGTGTCACCGCCCAGTGCCTGGACCTCGGCCTGCGCTTCCTTGCGCTGGAGCGACCGCATCTTCCCGGTGAACACGAAGCTCTTGCCGGCAAAGGGCAGATCGGCCCGCACGGATGCCGGCTGCGGCCCGCTGAGCTCGATGAACGGGAGGAGCGCCTCGATGGCCGGCCTGGCTCGCCGCAGGCCGTGGACGACCTGGTGGGCGATACCGAACGCCACCCCTTCGTGCTTCATGAGATCGGTCTCGGCCAGAGCCAGGATGCGCTCCAGCGTGGCGTATTCCTTCTCCAGCAGGGTCGAGATGTTCCGTGCCAGCTCCTCGATTCCCAGGGCCTGGAGGAACGTGCTCACGGACATGCGGCGGGCCTGGGACACGTTTTCGACGAGCTTGGACGCCAGCAGATCGCCCATGCGCTCCAGCGGCACCAGGTCCCTGGAATCCAGGCGGAAGAAGTCCTCGAATGTGCGCAGGAGGCCGGCATCGTAGAGGTTATCGAGGATCTTGCGGCCGAATCCGTCCACGCCGATGGTGGTGATGAAGTGCTCGAGCGCGCCCAGCCGAGTGCCCCTGCAGCCTGAGGGCAGCGAGCAGACGAGCACGTCGTCGGAGAGCTGGTAGGCAAGCTCGGTGGCCCGTTCCAGGAACGGGGGGCTCCAATCGCCGGCTGAGGTCCGGAATTCCGTGTCTGCCGGCGGCAGAAGCAGTCGGGTTGCGAGCCAGGGCCAGACCGTTCCGCTCCGGCCGGCCTCGAGAAGCTCCGGGAGCGCTGGCGGAGCACCGGGAAGCGCCGGTCCGGGGGGCAGCCCGACACCCCCTGCATCGACCGGGGTTGCAGGGGCCGGGCCGGGTGTTTCGAACCTGGAGTGGAGAACGGGGAGGAGGCGAAGCTCCAGCCTGTGCGAGCGGACCCGGGACAGTGCGAGGGCCAGCAGTTCCCAGGACGCGGCAAGATCCGGGGAGAAGACCAGGAGCCCCATCACGGCCGGCCTGGGAGGCCGTATGGCCGGGAGGGAATTGAGCAGCCGGGTCAGCTCTCTCCGGCGCTCCGTCTCGTTGCGACCCCAGGTGAGGCATTCCTTGTAGCGGAGGTCGCCCGAGCGGCGGGCGGCGTTGTTCGCGGATTCGAGCAGGTTGAAGAGGCCGTCTGAAGCGTTGGAATCGGTCCTTGCAGCGATCAGGGCGTCTAGCTGCGGGCCGTCTCCGGAGCGCTGGAAACGGGTGCCGGAGACGAAGAGCTGGGGAGCGGCCAGGAGGGTCGGAGCGCCGCAGGACGGGCACTTGTCCGGCACGGTCACGGGGGCGTCTCCCCCCCCCAGGTTCTCCTCGACCTTGGGGATCACGTCCCCGCGGCGGGTCATGCGCACGGAGTCGCCCACGTGCAAGTCGAGCTTGCGAAGCTCCTTGATGTTGTGCAGGGTGCTGCGGGAAACCCGGGCACCGGACAGGAACACCGGCTCGACCAGGGCAACCGGGGTGACGGTGCCGCTGCGGGCCACGCTCCACTCGATCTGCCGCAGGGTGGTGAGCCCGGTATCTCCCTGGAACTTGTACGCGATGGCATACCGGGGATGGTGGGCGGTCAGTCCCAGCACCTCGTGGAGCGCTGTCTCGTCCAGGCGGATGACGATGCCGTCGGCATCGAAGTCCCAGGAATCGCGGGTTGCAAGCGCGCTGCGGTACAAGCCGGGGACGCCGGCGGCCTCGGTGAACTGAGAGTCGACCGGAGCAAAACCGAGGGTGCGCATCAACTCCTGCTTCCGTTCTTCGCTCGAAAGGGCGGCCCGGTGGGGCGGGGGCAGAATGACGTCATAGGCCAGGAAGCTGAGGTCGAAGAGCTGGGCACGATTGCCCTCTTTCTGCTTGAGCGACCCGGCCGTGAGATTCCTGGGGTTGGGGAAGGACGAGGCGTACTTGTCCTTGAACACGGAGCGCCTCATGTAGACCTCCCCGCGTACCTCCAGGCCCCCGTACTGTGCAGCAAGGGGTATCTGCCAGGGGATGGCGGGGATGAGGCGTGCATTGAGCGTGAAGTCCTCGCCGGCGATTCCGTCGCCCCGGGTGGCCGCGACCTCGAGACGGCCCTTGGCATCGTATCGAAGGGCGACAGCGACGCCGTCGACTTTGGGGCTGACCGAGACCCTGAGGCGCTCGACGAGCGGGGGAATCTGGTCTTCCCGCTCGATGGGGGCGAACCGGGTCTGGATGTCGGGCGGCAGTCGTGGGTCCAGCTCCGCGGCTGCGGTCTTGAGGCTGCGCCCTACGGTGGTTTTCAGCCATGCAAAGAGCTTCTCGTCGTCGTAGCACTTGTCGAGCGACAGCATGGGGGCCGGGTGGACGACCTTGTTGCGGAAGGTCTCTGCCGAGGCTCCCCCTCCGCCGATGCGGGACAGGACCGGGGAATCTGGCCGGAGCTGCTGGAGGCGTCGGACCAGCAGGTCGAACTCCTCGTCGGAGATCAGCGGGGCGTGGAGCTTCCAGTACTGGTGGTCGTGGAACTCGACGGCCCGTTCGAGCTCTTCGACCGTCATCCCTGAGAGCGGTTTGTCGAACATGGCCAGGCCCGGGGAAAGAGAAGTGCGGAGCTCAGTCCTTGCGGACGTTGATGCTGGTGTCGACTGCGCGGCCCAGGATCTTGGCCAGCGACTCGATCACGTTGGCATCATTGGCGGTCCAGGTGCTGTCCTCGCCCTTCTTGTTGATCATCTCGATGGCGCCGTAAGTCCGCTCGCCATGCTGGATGGGCACGCAGAGGATGGAGTGCGTCTTGAAGCCGAACTCCTGGTCGAGCTTTCCATAGAAGTTGGGGTTCCGGTCGACGCTGTTCACGATGAGCTTGACCCCGTTGACCACGGAGAAGCCGACGATGCCCTTTCCGAGGGGAACGCGCACACCGAGGATCTTGTTTCCGACCGGGCCGGAAGCCGCCACGATGACCAGATCCTTGAGTGCGGAGTTGATGTCCGAGTAGAAGACCGAGGCTGCCTCGGAAGTGACGTACTTGGCCGCGAGCTTGAGGACTTCGAGCGCGGATTCGGATTCGTTCTTCTCGTGGAGCTGCGACGTTGCCAGGAAGAGGTCGGACACGACGCCGTCGATGGTCTCCTCGCTGGTATCGACCCCGTCGTACCAGTCGTCCAGGTCACCCCACTCGTCGCCGCCGGCCTTGGCCTTGGGAGCGTCCTTGGCGGCCTTGCCCGCGGGCTTCTTCTCGACCTTCTGGACCTCGACGTGCCCCAGCACGCCCGTTGCTTCTTCCGCTGCCTTCCTGGCCGCGGCTTCGAGCTTGGCCTTGGCAGCGGCCAGCTCGGCTTCCAGGCGACGCTTCTCCTCTTCGAGGCGACGGGCGGTGTCATCCACCACGGGAGCGGCAGCGGCAGGCGCAGCAGCGGCAGGCGCAGCAGCGGCAGGCGCAGCAGCGGCAGGCGCAGCAGCGGCAGGTGCGACCGGAGCCGGGGCGGCCTGGACGGGTTCGGCCGGCTTGGGCGGAACCACCGACATCCGGTTCTCCACTTCCTTGAGACGGGCTTCGGTTTCCTTGTGGGCCTTCTCGGCCGCCACGGCGAGGGATCTGGATTCAACGGCCCGACGTTCGGCTTCCTTCTCGAACTCCGCATCGCGGGCGGAATCGACCTTCGCGATGACGAAGACCCGCTTGCTGCCGGGGTCTGCTACGCGAATGGAGCCGTCGGGGGCGGTCTCGCAGACGATGTTGGCGAGGGCATCGCCCTGCTCGCCGATCTGCTTGAGGCTTTCCTTGAGGGCCACCAGCCAGTTGGAGGCCTCGACCTTGAGGGTCAGATCCGGCATGTCGGAGCCCTTGCGGGCCGGGACGAAGACGTTGAAATTGGCCATGGTGCGATCCTCCTTAGGACTCGATCAGGGGCGAAACGGTGTGGTGAATGGCCGGAGGTGCAAGCTCTCCGGCGTCTTCCGGGGCTCTGGGGGTCCTGGCGAACAGGGCGTAGAGCACGAACGCTACCAGCGCCAGGCCGAACACAAGCACGACCCAGGCGAAGATGCCTACTCCGCTGGGGGCGGAGCGTGAGACGGTACCATAGTCGGAATCCTCGGAGAGCTCGTCCGGCTCGGGTTCGGCAGGAGGGGCGACCCCGCCGGCTCCCGGCAGAGAGAAGTCGGCCATGGCGGCCTTGACGTCGATCCGTCCCGACGTGTCGGCCGGCGTGATCCTGGGAAGAGCGGGGGCGGCTCCCTCCGACTTTCTCCTCTCGTGGCCAGGCGTTCCCCACGGGGCCTGGGCCTGGCGGGGCAGCTCCGAGACGATGGGAGGAACGGACGGCGGAGGGGGCGGCGTGAGGGGTGCTGCCGGTGCGGCCGGCGCTGCGGACGGGACGGACTCGGTGCGGGCCGGCTGGGCACCTGCGGAATCCTCGCTGCCGACGTCACCGTCCAGCTCGCCGGTGAATTCAGCGGATTCCTCGGTGAACTCCCCGGTGGCTTCGGCCCCGGCGTCGCCACCGAGAAGGTCTCCGGGCTTCATTTCCCAGGCGGATTTGGGTTGCGCCTGGTTTCCGCCGGCCCCCTTCTTCTTCTTCTTTCTGCGCTTCTTCTTTCCGCCGGCTTCTTCCTGTGATTCGGACATGGGGACCCCCTCTGGTGCAAGCGGAGCCACCTGGTTGACCAGGGGCACCGATGCACTGGCAATGGGTTCCGGCCGCTCAGCGGTCTCTTCGGCCGGATTCCGTTCCGAGGCTGCGGGCACGACGGTGATTTCTCCGTCGGGCACGGGCCGTGCCTTCACGGTCGGATGCCCGAAGGTACCAGCGACCTGCGGCTGGACCTTGGATGCGATGACCGGGAAGGGAGTTTCGGTGATTTCCTCGAGTGCGGCAAAAAGAGCCAGGGCGGTACCGGCATTGCCGGGCCTCCGTTCGGGCCGCTTTTCGAGCATCATGGCAAGCATGTGGCGGATTCCGCCGTAGGAACCGTCCGCCACCTTGAGCCGGTCGATGGGAGGCGGTTCGTAGATGTGCTTCATGCCGAGGCCGATCGGGGTTTCTGCGCTGAACGGGGGGAATCCGGCCAGCATCTCGAAGAAGACGACCCCAAGGGAGTACACGTCGGAGGCCGGGCTGACCTGCCAGCCGAGCGCCTGCTCCGGAGAGATGTAAAGCGGAGTCCCGAAGATGAAGCCATCGCGGGAGAGGGTATCGCCGACCGTGTCCTCGTGGAGGAACTTGGCGATTCCGAAATCGAGCACCTTGACGAACTCCTGTCCGTCGCGGTCGAGGATGAAGATGTTGTCCGGCTTCAAGTCGCGATGAACGATGCCCAGCCGGTGGGCCTCGGCCAGTGCTTCGAGGGTCTGGATGACGATGGAGACGGCCCGCCGGGGG
>Ga0233425_10007301_pt1 | contig 15633 bp, 28 predicted proteins | sample Watercolumn_Towu_2_FD_181712 | JGI IMG/M metagenome (GOLD analysis project Ga0233425, IMG submission 181712) | Freshwater microbial communities from Lake Towuti, South Sulawesi, Indonesia - Watercolumn_Towuti2014_140_MG | ecosystem: Environmental > Aquatic > Freshwater > Lake | place...
GTGATCGCCTGCTGAGCAGTCCCGGCTTTCATTGACGACCGACCAGATCTCACAGCGCGAGCCCCGATCCCGACGAAGCCAGTATCTGTCTCGATCGCGAATGACTCGAAGCTCCATCCAGCAGGAAGACTTACGTTGCCCGCCAGATAACTTCGGACCGCTTCGAGTGCCTGAGACTCTGCCAGACGGTCGAGCTCTCCCTGCGCCGCTTTTTCTGCAGCCCATTGCGCCCGCTGAGCCGCTTCCGCTTCTGCGATCGCCTTCGCTGCCGCTTCCTCAGCCGCTTTCCGATCAGCTTCTGGATCTACCACGACAAAGGCAGAGTCATCCGACCGATAATGGTCGTCCCCGTTCTGCCATTCGAGCCGATAGGAAAAACTACCAGCGCGAGCTGCGAGCAGCATCATCTGAGACGCAGCGATCGCCGGGATCTTCTTGTTCTCCCATATTCCAGCGGCATCATTCCACAGCTGAACCGACCTACCAGCATCTGTCGGTCGATAGGTCCAGACTACAGCATCACCAGAGAGCTGTACGAGCTGAACATTATCCGCGTTCGTCGAGAGATTTATCATTGCGAGCTCTCCGACTCTCAGAGCCGTCGCTGAAATCATGAACTTGCTGGAATTGTACCAGTTAGACATCGACTCAGCCCTTTCGCATAAGAAGAAACACGCCGACGAGCACGACCGCGCCGATCATCCAGGGATTTTCGAAGAAGGATCCCAGGCTAGCGAGATGTTTTTTCTCGACCGTTTCGACCGTCTCCTTCGGCTTCGCCTGGACTGTTGAAACAGCTCCAGAAGTCGTCGCCTTTACTCCTTCCGTCTCCTGGACCGCCAGAATAAGCGTCGGATTCAGAGAGTCTTCAAATTTCTTCAAAGCGCCCCCGTTGCCGACTTCATCCTGGGAGACTCCCCCATACAGCCAGTGCGAGTGCAGCCAGACAGCCCAGGCAAGTTGGACCTGGATCAGAGAAGAAAACGGAAAGCCGTCAGGCTTGAAGCCCCCGCCACAATCGATCGCTTCACGATTGACAGCGTCGATGAACTTCTGCTTCTGTGTCGGATTATGGGGAGAGTCCTTGATATAGCTTTTGAGCTTCGATGTGTATGAGACAAAAATCCGCTGGAGCTTCGCGTCGTCGAACGTCTCGGTCAGATTCGTGACGATTCGAGTCGCTGTCGGGATAGCGAGCTCGTGAGCCTGCTCCCACGTCACAGGGGGAGAGCCCGAAAACAGAGAGCCGATTTGTTTCCAGACAGTTGAGACTACCGCGAGTACGCCCGCAGCGGGAGCGCCCCCAGGAACCGCAGCAGCGACCGCCGCGCCGGTGTCAATTACGCTGGGCATAGTTGCCCCCTTTCGTTAAGTGTGACAGATAAGGGGCTCTCAGGCTCCGACCACGATGTTCTTGATCGCTGCGACGCGGAAAACAATCGCGATGACCACCAGCACGAGAAGAACCGACGTAAGAGTCTTCTTGTAATCCATTTGAAACCTCCGTTCTGTTCAGAAAAAAAAAGGACCCAGGACTATTAGATGCAGATCCTGGGCCCAGCTTAAAAATTCCGTTTTCAAGACGCAAAGACGGAAACTCAAACTAAAGACGGAAACTCAGAGAGACGGTTTTTCCTCCTTTACTTCTTCGACGTGCCATCCTTCGACTTTCCAGACAGTATCGCACGAATCGCATGGAATTCGACCAGTTGCCGCGTGAAACTCGATCGTCTTCCCGCATACGCAGTTGAAGGCTTTCACCTTCCTTCTGTCGCTTCGCCTGCCTCTGAAGTAGATTTTTCTGCGCGTTCTGTACATGATCGATCTTCCTGGACGTTGATCCCATAGAGAGACAGCTTCTCTCCCTCACAAAGATAGTGCAGCCCTTCAGCTGGAATTTTGTAACGATGATCGAATTTTTCCAGCTCCGTGACATGATCGATATTGAATCCCCAGGAGTACAGACCGTCGAGATCTGTCGGAGATGTTTGTAGGAAAGTGACGAGCGTATTCGCCTGAGCTCGAAAAGTCGTGTCGAGCTCAGGGACTCGCTGAGAGACACAAAGCAGAGAAATGTTTTTGTGCCGGCCCTGGGAGACGAGACGCTGGAAGGATTTGATTTTTCTCCTGGGATCGAAAAACAGACTTGCCTCTTCGACGAGCACCAGCATATTCCCGACGTACTCGCAAAGCGTGAAGAGATCCTCAGTTTCGATCTCTGCCGTCTCAACGTCGAATCGCATTGTGACGCGAAAGTCTACATCAGGATCGAGAGCATCGATCTCGTCGAAATAGTCGTAGAGCTCAGACAGCGAAAAGAAGACATTGCCCGGGTACTCGTACCGCATCGGATCGAGAGCGACCGACCTACGCCACCGGGACCGAAGGAGCTTCGCTAGGCGCGTCTTGCCGCTTCCCGTCTTGCCCGTCACCAGTACTACTTTTCTTTCCTTGCTCGTCAGATCCATGCGTTTCCTTCTTCGTCAGATCGACAACCAACGTCCTACCTTCGCTCTGAGCTTTCTCTACCATTCGCTCAGCGAAACTTTTTTCCGTTTCTGTCTTCAGCCTGGGGAGCACGACAGCTGCAGCCGTGACTGTGAACATGAGCTCAGGAGCATAATCGACGAGCGACGGAGAGTATTTTGTCGCGAGCTCAGACAGCGAACGAGCGAACAGATCTTTCTCGACCGCTGTCGGGGGCTTCGGATTTGGAAGCCGCGCACAGACGATCTCCAGGATCGCTTCGCCTAAGAGCACGAAGCCGCGCGAGATTTCTTCGATCCGCGAGTCGGTTTTCTCTTCTACCAGCTCCAGACCCGTGTCGAGCTTCTTCTGCTGCTGTGCCTTTTGGATCTTCTTCTTCTGGATATGCTCTTCCTTCAGACTAGCGATCGACTTCTTCTTCGGCTCTGGCTCCCGTACGATCGTTTCGCCATCTGGGGCTGCCGGCTCACGCTCAGCCAATGAGGTCGAAGAAGTCCGAGTCTTTTTCGGTCGACCTATTTTTGCCATCTTCCGACTCCTTGTCTGTTTTCGTTTTGTCATCCGTAGGCAGAGCGAACGTCTCGATCTCGACTTCCCCTTCGTCGTCAGCTGTTATCAAGTGCTTCCGCTTACAATCGCAGAGCACTTTGATCTGTCGCTTTCCGACCTTACGTACAGTTGCCATTTTTCCAGTCCTTTATTTTTGTTTTCACTTCAGACGGGAGAAACATCGACAGCATAGGCAGCTGGTCGACCATCGCAGCGACCCCAGCCCGACACTGAGAGCACTTCGTCAGATGATCGACCAGCATTGTGCGGAGCTCCGAACAGAACATTTTTTCGACGAGCTGCTCCAGCGCGCCCATGTCAGCCCTCGACCGCTGTGCTCGATGATTCAGCTGGAGCAGGACGCTCCACCGGACCAGCAGTCTCAGGGACCGTCTCTGCCTGTTTCTTCGGGGGATCCAGCGAGACAAGGAACTCGTCGAAAACCGAGTCCGCTGCCCGTTGTGGAAGATTCTCCATCGAATAGCGCCCAGCATCGAACGCCGCGCGCAAGTGACTTAACGTGAATTCAATCATTGACTACCTTCCTTTCTGGTCAGCGAGCGTCGACTTCCCTGTGAAATATGCCACGATCGCGCCCAGGATGCAGACTGCGAAGGTTCCCCATTCGAAAGGCTGCTCCGTTAGGTACGACCGGACAGGCTCCAGGATCGCAAGGATCAGCCCGATGACGTTCGTCGTTGCGTTTATTGCTTTAGGGCTCATATTGCCCCCCTTGATTAGTGACAGCATTTCGGCAGCGTTGCCCGCTACCGTACCGCGAAACAAGATCGCAGCTCCACGGAGAATCGCCGGTATGTAGTAGTACCAGATATTTTCTCGAGCAGTCAACGTCGGGGGATTTTCCTGGAGATAATCTTCGAAGCTATATGGGAGCAGCTTCACCTTCGGCAGCTTCTCGAAATCCCTTTTCGCCAGCTTGACATTGATCCCCTCTAAGATCTGTTCGAATGTCATAGTGTTCAGCTCCTATCGAATTATTTTCGTATCAGTCACGACGAGCTCAGTCTGAGACTTGTCAGCTGTGATCTTGAGCTGTCGGTTGACTTGCTGCAGCACAAACAGATTCGCATGAAACTCACAGAGCATCACGACAAAAAAGTCGAAGTCACCAGGGGGAGCCTCGACGAGAGCGAACGAGACCGCTTTCAGCGGTTTCAAGTGAGTGTTTTCCTTACAGTCATCACAAAGACAGCCCGCCGCGAGCCGTCGCTGAGCTTCTTGATACGCTGCTCGATACTTCGGCTCGTTTTTTCCAGGAGCGCGATTCAGAGAAAATCGATCAGCCATTTTGAGCCTCTAGCCTTCGTTCGTTCTCAGCGATTTCGTCTTCAATAGGTCGAAACTCTTTGATTCCGATTTTTTTCGTATCGATTTTCTCACTCAGCCAGCACTCTGTCGCCCAACGGTTGTAGTCTTCTGGATCGATCGTCTCGATCTCGTCTTCTGCCGTTGCAAGTCGCCCCCCGAACCATTCGACATAACGCACAAAATTTCCCGCAAATTTTCTCCTGCCCTGCTCGTTCCAGAATTGAACCATCGAAGGAATATGGAGCTCCTTCGGGAGCACGACGAGAACCAGCCGATCAGACAAAAACAGTCGACGAACTTTCCAAAAGTATAGGCGCTCAAAGTCGTGCATTACGTCTAATCCTTATCGATCATAGCGACCTTACAGAGATTCCAGACTGAGATCAGCAGATTTGACAAGATGACGATCCAAAGACCTATGCGCACAGCCTCCAATACAGTCAAGCTAGAAACGCAAAAAAGCGACAGCAGAAGAAAGGCGATCGACCAGAGAAACAGGTCGAAAAATATCAGCCTAGAGAGACAGATCTTGTCTTCTAGATCCAATTTATTTTCCATAGTCAGTCTCCGCGAGTTTCCAGATACTGTCTTCCGATATATTCTGCATAAGCCGGGGGCACAGCCTCTGCCAGCTCATTTCCTTTCATCCAATCGATTCCCATCGCCTTTCGCCACGACGAGACCCCGCCGAACCTCAGCCCGTCGCGTTTTGATCTTCCCCCTGAGTTACCGTAGACCCCGACCGTGTAATCCTGTAGATGATGCGCACAGTCGATTGTTTTAACAGGAAAATTCGTCTCGAAAATCCTGTGCCGTCGCACCCTGAGCGAAAACATTGATCCACAAAGCACGACGGGATTTTTCAGCGGAGCGCCTGGCACGTTTTCCATGACATAGCCGATTTTGTTTCTTCGGCCTGCCAGCTTCACCAGACGACTTCGGACCGCCGCAATCAAGTCAGGATGATTCGACTTATGCCCCTGAACGACTGTAATCTTGCTGAATTTTTGACATGGGGGAGAAGCCCAGACGAAGGCAGTATCGGACGGGAAGCGAAAACGTAAAGCGTCTCCTAGAACAAAAAGGAAAGGATAGTTACGCTGTGGTTTGATGTCGACCCCGATAATCGTCGCGTTCGGAAAAGCGCGATGCAGACCTACAGAAGCCCCGCCAGCTTTACAGAACAAGTCCACCACAACCATTGTCAGCCCTTCAGATAGATTCGTTTTTTCTGGATCCAGACTTTTCCGCTTCTAGATCGACGAACGTCAGCCCCGACATATTGAAGCGCCTTCAGTCTCCAAGCTGCGAGCTTTTTGACTAGGATCCGCTTTTCCCTGCCCGTAAACTTTCCAGGCAAGAGCAATAACCAACGGACTAGGAACATGATCGCTTTCACAGGCAGCACACCGTTACAAAACCGAGAGCAAAAAGAAAAACATACACAACCGGAACCATGATCCGACCAGAGACGATCGAGCCCATCATTCGAGCGATCCAGGAGTCGCGCGTAAGTTTGAACTTATAATCGAGACCCCATTTCGAAGACGCAAAAAAGGAAGTGTCTTCGACCAGAATCCACCAAGGGAGAGCCCGCAGCTCTCCGAAACCGAAGCCGATCAGCAGCACGAGCGCCAGCATAGCGCCGTGATAGCGCTTCACGAAGCCGCAAAAGTCAGGAGCCCCGACATGAAAGCCGTTCTCCATTGCGAAGGCTTCGATCCATCCGTAGACGGCAGCTGTCAAGAGAAAAAGAATAAGCATCAGTCGACCTTTTCGATTTTCACGATCTGCCAGGGAGCGACCTGGATCAGCTTCTCAGTCTTCAAATTTTTGACATAGAACATCGGGACAGAATTCCACGCGAGCACTTCGCAGAGAAATCCGTCGACCAGCACGAGCTCACGAACTGCGACCGTTTTCCCGCCCTTCACAGTCGGAGCCGATAGGAACTCTTCGGAAAACTCATGCACGATCGTTCTCATTAAGTGCGTCATTTTTATTCATTTCGCGACTCTTTTTTTGATATGCTATCCACGATCCGCTTCTATGCCAGAGAAAGACATGAGAGAGCGCAGCTTGGTGCATCGCTCCGGTTAAATCATCAAGTCCCTGCACCATAGCAGCCTCAAGATTTTTTGCATCCTCATTATCAGCTACCGCAATACCAAAAACATTCTTTAATGCCATTACCTTCGGTTTCGCCTCTGGATGTTCACTCCACCACTTGCAACCCTGAGAGACCATCGTGCGGCATGCCTTTTCATATCCGCCGTGAAATCCACTTATCTCCGCCATGTCGTCGGTCCAATCAAAGCCGTGAATCTGTGGCTCTGGATTCTTTGGATCTTGTTTGTGCCGTTCTTCTTCGAGCTTGTAGCGCATTAACCATTCTTGACGTTCTTTCAGATCCTCGATCTCAGTCTTATAGAATACCGACACACCGTCAAGGAACAGACCACGTTTTTGTACAAACGTTGCTCGTGGATAGAAACGCACAATCATTCCAGACCTGGGGTGAATAGGTGATTCTTTTGGAATGTCGAACGATAGACCGTCGTGCGTGATTACCCAACCAGATTTTTCATCGCCTTTAACGGTATCGATTTTGGCTTCTTCGAAATCTAAATCGTTTTCTGGATAAGACATGGCTTAGACTCCTTTAACTACCTTTCATGTTGTGTTGATCCTTTCGAGCTGCTCTTCGAGATATTCAGAATGCAGGACATGGCGATCGATAACAACGTAGCACTGATGACAGTGCGGGCAGACGTAGACTTCGGGGGGCATTTTCGGAAACTTACCGTACCAGCGTATCGGACCCTGCCAGCTGGAGAAGCCTGGAAACGGACGCGCTACATACTTTGACCAGTGCATGATTTTTTTCGGATGATCGAAGCCCTTGTATCGATGATTCACGACAGCGTAGGGGACTCCGATCAGCTGAGCCCAAAAAGCCTTGAGATCTTTGAGCTCTGTGTCCGACAAGTGAGCTGATAGACCAGACTTTCGGATCCAGAGTAAGTTGACGTGAGGATGAAATAGATCGGGCTGATCCTCGCTAATCGGATGCGTTGCCTCTACCCCGAAATCGAAACCTAGAGACTTCATTTTCTTCACGAGAGCTCTCACTGTTTTTCGCCATTCTGTTCTCTCAATGAAGACGTGGCGACGCGCTATGGGAACCGTAAAAACTGTATAGCAAACAGAACGCCCAACACAGCCTTTTTTTAGTCTGTCAAAAATCCGTTTTCCCCTTCTTTTGGCCACTTTTTCAGAGCACAGCGGGCAATCACGTTTTAGACAGCGTTTCTCGATTTTCTTCGAGTGGCACTTGCAGGCTATTGTCAAAGCTCGCGGACTGCAGGGGGTTGCAGAGGTTTGTCGTATATTCAAGATAACAGGATCGAGCTCGTCGCTCCCGAACAGTTGCGCCTGCCCGGGAACTCGCGTCCTTTCGAACCGATAGCGTCTCCTACCATTTGCGACGAGCGTCGACCCTTTCACAGCTGCCATCTCCGAAAATCTCTGAAATTGCGAAATGCGAAGTAGGTTCTCAGCATCCGGTCGAGAGCTGAGAGCTCCTGCGCGTTTGTTGTCATTTTTTCAGGGAGAAACTGCACGAAAAGCGTCATCCGATAGCCGCCTGCGTTGATCTCGACAGAATCCTCGAAATAGGAGCTAGAAGCGGCTGGCAATGTCGGAGCTGGGCTGTCCACAGTTTGAGCCATAGAGAGCCTAATTTGACACAATAGCGGGCTGTTTTTCGGAGCTCTCGACGGGATTTTCGAGAGCGATAATCGTCTCTCGTTGGACACAGCACAGCTCGACTACGGTCCCTGCAGAATTCAGATGAAAGTGCGGACAGTGCGGACCACAATACCCGTAGTCGATTTCGAAGCCGCTTTCTGTCGACCGCGAAGACAGAAGGAGCCTGTTCATAAACGGACAGCAGAGGACCAGACCATCGCGTTCAAGAGCAAAATTCTGGATTCTGTACTTCGGCATGATGTTTGTCTCCCTTGTGGGTGAGAGATCTTCAGCGGGCAGCTCCCACCTACTGCCCGCCTCAGATCAGGAGTGATCGAGTTGCCAGCTGGGCGCTGGGCCACGATCGGTCGAGCGCAGATTACATAATCCACCGTTGCATGTCAAGATGTTCGGAAATTTTACGCACAACCAACGAGCATGATAGGTGGGAAAATCCAAAGGACTTGACTTTGGAAAAGAACTTGTTAGATTAGCGCCTAAGAAGAGCGTGCGGCTTGGTCAGCTGCGGAAAGGAGTGATTGAGATGAACGCGAAGGGTTCCTACCGAAAGCGGTTCCTTCGATTCCTAGAAGAGTTGAAATTCGATGACCGTTTGAACGGCATGGAGAAGTGGCTTCTCTTCATCATTGCCCAGGGCAAAAAGGAAGAAGATGGAAGCGTGCTGGTGAGCTCTCGTCAGCTAGGAATGTTCTTGAAGTGTGTTGACAAGACAGCAGCGAAGCACTTGCGGAATGTTGCCGAGGCTGGGTACATCGAACTTCAAACGAACGGTACCGATCGGAACGGAGGATTTAGAGTTTTTTTTCGGCGTGCTGGGCTGCTCGTAACTTTTCTCGCAATGATTGGGACTTCCAGCCCAGCTTTACATAAACACTCGCCACAGGACAACGCGCGCAGCACTCCATCCAACTACATATTATCAGACAGACGGAAGCGGCGCTCAAAGCGCCAATCGATCGAGCTTGAGCACGAGTCGATCGATCGGTATACTAGAGCTGCCAAACATCCCCTGGGGCAGCTTGCCATTAGCACACACACACCAGCTCAGATCGGAGCTGAACCAGAAAGCGATCGATCTCCTGGTCGATCTCTCAGCTGAGCTCTCATGGAATGTTATCGCTCAGCTCCTGGAAAGCCTTCTCGACGAAAATCGAAATTGGTATTCGATCGCTTCGCAACATCAGACCAGCATCCATAGCCTGCGATCGATCTACAGCCTCGCCTTCGAGACACGCGTCGAGCTGAAAACTGAGATAGCGGAATTCGTCTTAGAGAGACTACGGGAGAAGGTTCGATCTGCAGCCTGAGAGATCGAGCCTTCCGCATCTAGCGCGAGCTACCCAACGGGCTTAACGGAAAACTTCCGAGAGCACGTCAGCTTGTTCATGTGTCGAGCGAACCGCTGAGCCTTCGCCTTCGAGCTGAACCGCTTTCCGCGTCTCAAGATCTTTCCTGTCGGTTTGTATACTACGACATGAACCCTCATTGTTTCCCTCACTGTCCGAGACGTGAATTTTCCAGAATGTAGCCTTCGAGCTTTTCGACCGTACGACGGAGAGCCTTCAGCTCTGATCGAAGTACAGCTATCCCGACCAGGGCTGAGACATTGAGCGTTGCATTGACTCCGATCAGCCATTCGACAGGGGGAACCGTCGTCACGACTTGAGCGACAGAGAGACAGAGATCAGCCATCGATCCCCCCCCCTGCCTCCTTCTCCTTCGTCTCCTTCAGCGGCTTCTCGATTTGCTCTCTCTCCAGCTCCGCCAGGATCTCAAGTCGACCCTGAACGCGAGCTATCTCCTCTCTGATCGTCTGAGCCTGCTCACGAGCGAGCTCGATCCTTCCCGTTGCGAGCGAGAGATTCGCTTCGAGAGCCTGCAGCTTCCGATTTTCATCCTGAACCGTCGTCATCTGCGAGCTCCTTAGATAGCGCTGAAATAAGGAACATACCGAGCATTTCCGTTGACGTAGATTTTCAGGAAGCCCGTACTGTTGCGGTTGGTCACGTCATCGAAAAGAATCGTTCCTACTCCTGTCGAGCGCGCTGCTTCATCGTAACCGTACGGGAAAGTGATTCTATTCGCTGCACCCCCTGAATCTGCTGTGACATGCAGCTGAGCAGCAAGGAAGTCCGTATTCGCTGAGTCGTCTGCTAACCGTGCGTGAATCTCCGTCGTACTTCGTTTAAGGCTTGGGAATGTCGCCGCTGTCCCGCCAAATTGCAAGCGGTTGAAATCTGTTCCGGCGTTGTTAATGAGAAGTAACTGACTATCTGCTGGGCTTTGAATGTAGCTTCTTGTCACAAACCCAATAGTACCGCCTGCTGTACCGTAGAGCGAAGAAGCGTAAGCGTCTGTATAGTTTGAATCGTCGGCAAGTCTAAATTGCAATCCTGTTCCAGACCGTTTTAAGGCCGGGAACGCATTTGTCGTCCCGCCGAATTGTAAGCGTCCAAAATCCGTCGTTGCATTATTGGTCATCTGAAAAATACCGTCAGCGTTCGCAAGAAACACACCCCGACCATTCCAGCCTAGCGCGGCAGTAGCCGCCGCATAGATCGCCGCCTCGCTAACAATCGCGGCTGTTGTTATTCGTGCAGCCGCCACACCATTACAGGTGAAGCCGATCACATTCGCAGCGTAGCGATAGAGTCCCGTTGTTGCCGAATTGATAAAGGCAAGACTCGGAGCTGCAGCCGACCCATCAGGCAGCAAGACAGGCGAAGCCAAAGGACCCCCGGCGTAAGGATTCCAGATCCCCATTTTCGATTTCCCTTTCTCAGAATTCGATCGTTTCGTTTTCCCGCGAGATCTCGACGAAGCCGAGCGTCGTTCCTGCAGCGTTCGAGATCCCCGTGACGCGTCCTTGATACGGTACGTCTGTATCGCGACCGAACCAAAACGCTCCCCCATTGGCTGCGAGTGTCACGGCTTGCGTAGCGACAGCTGCCGCATCCTGCAGAGTAAGCGTCGCGGCGTTCGCTCCTGTATTCGTGATGATTGCAACAGAGCGAGCGTCGTTTCTCTCGACGATCGTCTGACTTGCAGCGACAAGAGCGATGACACCGTTCCCGATCTGAGCTGTGCGAGCACCAGGCTTCAGGAACTTCGTCACCAAGTCGAAAAGAAATTTTCTGTCGGATGTTTTCAGAGATCGTTCTGCGAGAGCCTGGACAGTTTCATTGAGCTGTCGGATCTCTGCTCTGAGCTGAAGCATTGTCGCTTGTTCATCTGTCGTCATAGTGTTAGCCATTCCCAAAAAGAAAAGTACATTCGCGGCAGGTTGTCTGCCGCGCCTACTGGATAATTCAAGATCATGCGCGCTTGATCGCCAGCATTTAGGACAGACTCTGGCATTGCCGACTCGATGTAAGTAATCGGAGTCGCCGAAATGCTTGTATAGCTTGTCCCGACGACTGTGAACTCGAATCGAGCAATTATCGCGGCTGTGGCTGCTCCTTGTGATGCAATAGTAAATTGGTCACGGGCAGATGCAGTATTGAAAGCCATGAAAAACGCCAACCGATTACCCACCACCGCATCGGTAGTGACTTGGAAGTACCCCGATATTGGCTTGTAAATTCTGTTTGCCGGCACTGTGATTGTACCAACATAAAATACCGGAGCAACATCCGACATAACAAGTTTGCCATAGCCAGAAAAACTATCTTCGACGTTTATCGGGGGATATGACAACGGTTTATTCGCGGTAACATATCCAGCAAACAACGTGCTTTGAAATGTTCCGTTCTGATCGAGCAATTCGACGACAGCGTACGTTTCGCAACGGAGCGTCGCGACAGCTGCCTGCAATGACACGTAGACAAGAAATCCAGTCACAGGAACGCGAAGCACAGTCGTATTCGTCGTATTGGTGAAAGTCGGCGTTGCAGTCGACACCGGGAAGATTCTATCAGCTACCAAGATATTCGCTGTGATTGTAAGCGATTCGTTCGTTCTGCTCGTCACAGACCGTACGCGTACCCGAAAGTCTTGTGTCAGAAAGAACTGAGACGGCGGCTGCACGTTGCGAGACGCGAAACTTGGATCCGAAGGATTTGAGCTCGACTGTAGCGCTCCTGCAGCTGCGACTCCGAGAGCCTGCTCAATTCTTTCGAGAGACGCTACCACGTCCGGAATCAAAGTCTCGACGAAATGCTCTTTCGACATTTTCTCAGCTCGAAATCAAAAACGGGGACAGAGCTCCCTGGATTCCATCCCCGTTTCGTTGGTTTCTTCCATCCCTTTCATCGGAGAAAGGGGATCAGCCTTTAAGCTCTGCAAAATTCAAAAACGCAACATAGTTTGAAGCGTTTTCGTCGCTGGAGACTTCGATCATCGTGTTCGCCTTATTCGCGCTATTGATGACCGGGATCATCGGCAGACCGAAGGCGCGAGCGTTGTCGACGAACCAGCCTCGTGTGTGAATCGGATTCGGATGACCAGGATAGGCGACTCGAAGATTCGCAGTATCAGCACCCCGGACCCCGATCGCGCAAGGAGTCGACCCCGTCGCTGTCGAGCTGCCGCCCAGCAGCGCGTAATTTGTATTCGCGCGCAACAGATCGAACGTCGCATTGAGCGCCGCAGCTCCCGACCAGTTGCCAGCTACGCCAGCTGCTGTCAAACCGACCTGGACCGTCACGAGATTAACGAGACGCTTCTGCAATTCAAGGTACCCGATCAAATTCTGCTCAGATCCTGGAAGCGAAGGATAGTAGATCTCGATAATCCGATTTTCAATATCACCAGCAGCCGCTGTGCCCTGGATCATAACGGAGAGCGTGTCCTGCGAGACGAGCGGAGAAGACTGCCCTACTGGTAACTGTGGAACAGCGAACGTCATCAGAGCGATCGCAGCCGTCGAGACGTTGAGAAGCCGGATCCCCTGTGTCGAGTCGTGCATTCGCGGTGAGCGAATGTTATCTGCGACCACCACACCGAGAGCGCCCGTCTGATGCCCCGCCCAAGTGTTGACGAGCTGAGCGCCGAGAGGACAGTTTCGGATTGTGAGAGAATCGCCTGTGAACGCCGCGCCGATCGACCCCGCGACCGTCGCAGCTGTGAAAGTTACACCGATACATTCTATCGCTGCCATTTTCGTTGTCTCCTTATGTGTAGTACTCTTTGACGTGAACTAGATACTTCTCGACCTTCTCAGCGTAAGACATCCCCGCTGGGATGTTTCCGAGTCCAGCGTTGTAGGCTGCGAAGGCTTTTTTCCTGTCGCTGGTCCGCTGGTACCGTGTCGCGTAGTACCACGTACCGACTTCGACATTCATCCAAGGCACAAACATATCTTGAAACGTATAAGCCCTGTTTGTTGCTTTGTTGAAATCCTGCAGAGCTCCAGGAGTGATCTGCATCAGACCCCTCGACGGATCTGCTGGATTCACACTGTCGGGATTCCCCGACGACTCCTGGCAGATAATCGCTAGGATCTCCCGACAGTCGACGCGCCAGAAGGCAGCGTATTTTTCTGCCGTCGAGCGCCACTGATCGACCACTTTTTTCGCTGTGTTACGACGATACATTTCTTCGACTTTTGGCATTGCCATCGTCAGCACCAGCACGAGCACGAGAGCGAATAGCAGAATCTTCGTTTCACGTTTCAACGTCTGCCCTTCAGCATGATCCACAGAGCCGCTACGATCAGGACAGCGATCGCACCATAGAGCGCGAGCTTCGAATTCGGAGTTTCTTCAGGCTTTACTGGTCCCCCGATCGTGTCTGCTAGAGTCTTAACGGTACTATTAAGCCTTCGGATCGAAGCCTGATCGAGATCCGCGAGCACGTACGCGCCATAAGAGACCAGGGCAATGACAGAGACCGAAGCCAAGAGCTGGAGATCATCCTTCATCGTTTTATCACCTTCCAATATACGATCGCTCCGATGACAGCGAGCACGATGAGCACGATAGCGATCGTCGAGAGAGACGGCAGTCCGAGAGCGTTCCAGAATCCTGAGACTTGATTCCCGATCGCCTGAGCTGTGTCGCCCTGGACTACTTCATCGACGAAATTGATCCCCTGCCCCGCGATGACATTCGCGCACGAAGCAGATCCATGCTGCGCAAGATACCAGCAGGCGTACAGGATGTAGTAGATCAGATCGTCATCGAGCGCGATGCTGGACTTTATGTACTGCACTTTCGAGACCGCTGTCGGATCCGCTTCGCCAGTGAAAGGCTGATAGCGTTTCTCCTTCAGTCCCATCTGATAAACGTACAGGACGCGCTCGACTGAGCTTCGGTCGGTCCTGAGCCGAAACGACTCTTCGACCTTCTGAATGACACGCGTCGTCGACTCCCCAAGCGATCCGCGAAACAGATCGAAGGCTCTGTCCAGGCTGCCACCGTCTGAGAGAATTCCAGCAGGCATAATTTCAATTCATCCTTGCCCTGGTGAACAGATAGAGCCCGACCGCGAGCCCGATGACGACCAGCACAGCGCTGGTCGGGACCGTCTTCGTCACAGGCTCAGGAGCTGCCGGGACCTTCGTCGTCAGATAGCTAGACGCGTCGAAATTTCTGAGATAGTTTTCGACCGTCTCAGCCGATGACGTACGAATGAGCTCATTGAGCTCAGACCTTGCAGCTTCGATCGATGCTACTTTTTTCAGCGTGTCGGGATATTGAATCGCGAGCATATTGAGAAAGTCCGTCGATGTCAGATTCTGCATCTTCTCGATGGGATCTTCGACATTGAGAGCCGATCCACCATAGCCCCAGAACATCCCATTCGGAGCCTTCTGCTCTGCCTGTTCAGGCTGAGTCTGAGCAGGCAGGATCCCGATCCCATCGTCGACGGGATTCTGAGCGACTACGACAGGATCGAGACCCTCATAGGAGTAGGGATTCGGAAGCGGCTTTATCAAAGGATTTGTCGTACCAGCTCGACCGACTTCGGTTTTCGCTTCGACACTCTCTTCGAATTCTGCAAGATAGTCGTCGAGCTTTTTCCCGTCCTTCGATTCCCCGCCCTCCAAGATCTTAGCGACTTGGTACGCGTTCGGTATTTTGAGATTCAGCGAGTCGATAAAGCCTGCCGGATATTTTCCGACTGTCGGAGCGTATCCAGCTCCGACGATCGTTCCTGTTACTTCGGGGACTACAGTCTCGACGACATCAGGCTGCGCATCCCAGGGAGCTTGTCCATCTGCAGCGAATCCCTGATTCGCTGGATCTATCTCAAGTGTCGGCTCCTTAAAAGGAAGAGCAGGAGCAGCAGCCCCAATCGACTGATCGAAGACAGAAGGATCGATTCTTGCGTCTTCCGATTGACACGAAGCGAAAACTATCGACGTTTCGGGGAGAGCCGACGACGGAAAACGACTCACAAGCGTCTTCCAGGCTGTCGCTTTGTCGCTCGTGATCGCCTGCTGAGCAGTCCCGGCTTTCATTGACGACCGACCAGATCTCACAGCGCGAGCCCCGATCCCGACGAAGCCAGTATCTGTCTCGATCGCGAATGACTCGAAGCTCCATCCAGCAGGAA
>Ga0233425_10007303_pt1 | contig 15627 bp, 13 predicted proteins | sample Watercolumn_Towu_2_FD_181712 | JGI IMG/M metagenome (GOLD analysis project Ga0233425, IMG submission 181712) | Freshwater microbial communities from Lake Towuti, South Sulawesi, Indonesia - Watercolumn_Towuti2014_140_MG | ecosystem: Environmental > Aquatic > Freshwater > Lake | place...
CGTCCACCGATGTCAGGAACTGGGTTACGCCCAGGTGCTATGACCTCGTTGTTCCCGAATAACTGAGGACCCCGACATGGACCAGCCGCCCCCCCCGGAGACCGAACAAAACCCAGCGCCCATGAGGAGCGGAATCGGCGAGCGCGGAGAATGCCCGCTGACCGGCACCCCGGCCGAGTTGGCCACGCGCGCACCCGAACGAGCCCTGACCTACTTGGACACCATCAAGGCCATCCCCCGGCGGAACCGCGGGCTGGTTGTGGCCTTCGTCCTGGTGGGTGCACTCAGCAGCGCGGTGGTGGGTGCCATGGAGTGGGCGGGCTGGCTCGGGGGGTTCTGGAGCATCATCGAACCGCTCCTCGGGATCGGCACCCTCGCGATGGCCGGCCTTATCTGGGTAGGCGAAGAGACCGAACGGTTCGCGGCCGAGCTGCCGCTCCGCTTGACGGTGCGTTTCAAGCTGGGAGACCAGGACCTGATGGTCTGCGAGGAGGCGTTCCTCGCCGCGGAAAGTGACATCCGCCAGTGGGGAATGCAGATCGGCAGCCAGATGGCAGCCAAGATGCTCGGCCGATCGGGTGGGGTCATGCTGGACCTGCATCCGGTCCCCCAGTTCGATCGTCGGGTCCTCGTGGGCGGCAGGGGCGAGGCTCGCTGGCTGTACACGGCGGTGTTCGAACTGGCCAAAGAGCCCGACGGGTGGCCCCCTGGCGAGACCGTTCTCTGGAATCGGGCCAACCGTTGGGGCCGGGACTGGGTTCGGCCGACCGCCGGGCCGACCTGACCTGACTCGCGTTCAGGCTCCACGATGGTCCATCGCAGGCTCCCCGCCCGCGGGATAGGCACACGATTCATGAGGCTCCCCAGGCCCCTGACCAACGAACATCTGCGCATGTTCTGCCAGGAAGCGAGCGCCGCCCGCGACCTGCTCGGCCCGCTTTCACCCTGGCTGCTGCGCCCGGAGCTGCGCGATGGGTTGCGCCCGAAGCTGTCGCAGGCGCGCGGCGCGGTGCACCTCCTGTGCGCGCGCCCGGACGGTGCGACCGGTGGCGCCGCCCTGGCCCAGGGCTTCGTCCTGCCCTGCCGCTGGGTCGAGGGCTCGCCGGATTCTTTACGGCTGCCCCCGGCGCTGGCGACGGTGGCCGCCCGGGTGCGCGATCTGACGGGCGCGGAGGGCTTCGGGCTGCACCTCGGGGAGGGGCTCGCGGGCGTGGATCTCTCGGGGATGGACCTGCCGTCCGGGTCCTGCTTCGCCCCGCTGGCGGCGGCGCTCTTCGTGGCCTGCCGGGGTGGTCGGCCCCACCCGCACGTGTTCGGCACGGGCTGCTGGGTAGAGCAGGGCGGGATCGGGCGCGTCGAGGGGGTCGAGGCCAAGCTCGCGGCGGTGGCGGCCCTGGGGATCGAGGGCGCGATCGTGTACGTGCCCGCGGCCGACCAGGAGGAGGCTGCGCGGCTCGCCGTACCCGGGGTGAAGGTGCGCGGCTACGGGTTCGGTGAACGGGGCGTGGAGCGGGCCCTGGCCGCCCACCTCGTGGCGCTCGACGTTCCGCCCGGCGTGGAGGAGCCGCTGCCGGAACGGTTGGGTTGGGCCAACCGCGCGCACGTGCTCCCTGCCTACCGCGAGCGCAAGGTGTTCTACGAAACCAACCTGCTCGCGGACCTGGCCGGGGTGTTGGGGCGCAGCCCGGTGCTCCCGCCGGAGGGGCTCGGCGCCCTGGCGGTCACGGTCGGGCCGAACTGGGGCCCGAGTGCTTTGGTCGCGCGGGCCGCGCGGCCCCGGAGGCTCCTGCTGCTGGCGACGGCGGACAGCGCCACCTGGGTCGAGGCGGTTCGCGTGCAAGCCGCGGCGGTGGGGTCGAGCGTGGAGGAACCCTGTTTCCTGGGCGAAGGCGGCGAGCGCGAGGTGGCCGCGAAGATTGGGGCCTGGCTCTCCTCGGCGCCCCGCCCGGCGGCGGTGGACATCACCGCCGGCACCAAGGCCATGACTGCCATCCTCCTGGCGGCGGCCGCGCGATCCGGGGCCCAGGTGCTGTACCTTACGCACCGCACCGAGCACGGCGGCAACACGCCGCTCTTCGGCGGGGAGCGCTTCCAGGACATGACCTGGGCTGCCCGGGGGGAGGCGCGGTGACCGCGATCGACCCGGCACTGCTCCGCCGCACCCGCCAGGTGGCGCTCTCCTACGCGGTGCGCGCCCCGTGGGCCGATCAGGCGGATGATCTGGCGGGGGATCTGGTCTCCCACGCGATCGAGGCCTTTCTGAGGCGCGGTGTGGGCGCGGACCATCCCGAGGCCTACCTCACCACCGCCATCCGGAACCGATACATCGACATGTATCCCGACCCGGAGGGCTGGACGGAGGCCTGGCAGGAACTCGCGAGCGATCCTGAGGACACACCCGAGGAGGAGTCTCCCAAGGCCGAAGTCCTGCTGGTCTCGCTCGACGACCTGCTGCTCGTGCTCGCGGCCGGCGAGCGGTTGCTGGACGTGCTCCCCCCCACCGAAAGCACCCTCCGCGCCCGCCTGGACGCGCTCGGGCCCGCGATCTCGCTGGCGGCACTCCTGGCCGAGGAGGAACCCGAGGTCCTGGCCGGCGCGGGCGCCTGGTCGCAGGCGGTGGTCGAAACCAGCGCGGCCGAGATCCATCCGGGGCTCTCGGCCACCCTGGCCCTGCACGCGGCGGTGTGGGCGGCCGCCGAAGCGCTCGCGTCTCCCGACCTGGCGGCCGGGTTGAGCCCGGCCCTGCTCCGGGAGGCGCTGGCGCCCTCCCTGCTGGCCCGGATCCGCCGCGTCCTGCCCGAAGTCCGCCGGACGTTCTCGGTCCCACCGCCCGCGCCGGTGTTCGCCGGCGGTGCCGAGCCAGGGCTTGCGGTGGACCTGCTGACCTGGCACGGCGAGCCAGGCTGGTCGGCCTTCGCGCGCTTCCCTCCCCCGTCTTCGGCCGAGGATGAGGCGCGGGTGACCCTGCGCGTCCACGGGGCGCCCGGGACCGCGGCCACCGCCGTTCTCTTTGGGGTGGCGCGACCCCTGGTGCGCGACGCGGGCGAGCTCGCCACGGCCGAGTACCGCCTCGGCGATCTGCGCGCCGGCCAGGTCGCCGAGCCGGACCTGCCCAGCCTGGCCCTGGTCGGGGCCGGCGGAGGCGAGGTGTGGGTGGGGAGCGAGGAGCGCCACTGAGTCTGGACGGGCGGGTGCCGCCCCCCCTCACCCCCGCCCCAGCACCAGCCCGATCCCATCGAGGATCAGCTCGAGCTTGCCCGCCGGCAGCCTGCCCACCCGTTCATTCAACATGGCGCGATCGAGCGCGATCACCTGGGACACATTGGCGACGGATTCCTTCGGGAGCCCGGTCTGCCTGGGCCGCAGGGCGACGTTGCCCGGGGCCGCCGCCCATTTCAGGTTGCTGGTGAGGGGGACGCAGACCACCGTGGCGATGGCGCTGCGGTTGAACGCTTCTCCCTGCACCACCACCACGGGCCGTCGGAAGCCCGGACCGGAGCCGGTCGGCTCCCCGAGCGTCGCCCACCAGACATCACCCTGGGAGACGATCACCACTCGCTCTGCTCCAGCAGCGCCTCGGCGACCATGGCCAGGTCCGGTGCAAGGCGTGTGTCCACCTCGGCGCAGAGGGCGTCTAGCCGGGCGGTGACGCGATCCTCGTCGTGCCGTTGGAGGTACTCGCGCAGCGCGCGCGCGCAGAGCTCGCTGCGGGACAGGCGTTCGCGGGCGGCGAAGGCATCCGCGGCGGCGAACAGCTCGTTGGGGAGTGAGATGGCGGTTTTCATACCACGAGTATTACTCGGCGAACCGCCGGGCGTCAACCTTCCTCCGATCGCGTTACGCCCCACCCGTTCCCCACACCGCGAGGCCCCGTGCCCAACCCCATCCTCTCCACGATCCGCTCGGCCAGGCTCCAGGGCATGACCGACGTGCAAGACCTGGTGGAGAAGGCCGGGGCGTTGCCGGCCCGCGACGTGCTGGAGCTCGTGGACCTGGTGAAGAAACGCCCGAAGGACCAGGGTCAGCACCACCTGCGCTGCACGCTGTTCGCCCGCCTGGTCGAGGCCTCGGGCGACCGCAAGCTGTTCATCCCGCTGCTGGAGTTCCTGGAGAGCGGCGACGCCACGGTGCGCGGTTCCATCGCGCAGGTGCTGCCCAAGGTCAACGACCCGGCCGGTCATCCCCAGCTCTGCCACCTGCTGGATCACGAGAACGCCTCGGTACGCACCACGGCCGCCCAGGTGCTGGCCGAGGTGGGCGGGCGCACGGCGCTCACCGAGCTCGAGCAGCTCATGGCCAAGGCCGGCTTCTCGGGGCGCGGGGCGGCCATCGACGCCGTGGTCCGCATCGCGGGCCACCACGCCATCCCGGCCCTGGTGGGGGCGCTGGGGGTCTGCAGCAAGGGCGAGAAGCTCAAGATCGTGCGCTACCTCGGCGAGGAGCGCTTCATGGCGGGCAACCGCGTGGCGGCGCTCGACGCCCTGGCTCAACTGCTGGGAGACGAGGACGAGTCGGTGGCCATCGGCATCGTCCAGGCGTTCTCCGGGCTGGCCACCTTCGACGAGTGGGTGGACCACGTGGGCCCGCTGCTGGACTCGCCCCGCCTATCCCTGGTGCTGGCCGCGGTCCGGGGCTTGCGGCGTTTCGAGGGACCGGCGGTCCTCTCGCTCTTACGCGGCAAGCTCAAGACCTCACCCAAGGTGGTGCGGCTGGCTGTGCTCGAAACCCTCGAGGCCATGGCCTCGGACGCGGTGCTGCCCCCGGTGGTCGATGCGCTGGAGGACCGGCTGCTGGAGGTGCGCACCAAGGCGGCCGATGTCCTGGCCAACCTCGGCACCACGGGCAAGGTCGAGATCTCCCGCACCCTGCTGTGGCTGCTCAGGAGCCTCGATCCCGAGGTGCGGCGGATGGCGGTGGACGTGATCCGCAAGACCCGGACCTCCACCGAGGAGCTGTGGCCGCGGCTCTTCGAGCTGCTCGCCGACGAGGACTGGTGGGTGCGCGAGCGCGTCACCGACGCCCTGATCGAGCTCGGGGGGGAGCGGCTCATCCCCTACTTCGTGGGTTTCCTGCAGGATCCGCGTGCGCCGGTGCGGCTTTCGGCGGTCGAGGTGCTCCGGCGCCTCAAGTCCGCCAAGTCGCTCGGTGCGCTGGTGCGCACCGCTGGCGAGGATGGGGACTGGTGGGTGCGCGAGCGCGCCATGGCCGCCCTGGCCGAGATCGGGGATGCCCGGGCCGCGCCCTACCTGGTGCGCATCGCGCTGAAGGAGGCAGGGCTGCGCATCGCGGCGCTCGCGGCCATCGAGGTCCTCGGCGCCCCCGAGTCCGCGCCCCATGTGGCACGCCTGCTCGGCAGCCGCGACGCGGAGGTGCGGCTGGCCGCGCTGCGCTGCCTGGAGAAGCTGGGCGATCGCACGGTGGCGCAGGAGGTCGCCGCCCTCACCGCGGATCCGGACACGGCGGTCCGCAAGCTGGCCACGCACCTGGCCGATCTCTGGGAGCTGCGCGGCGCCCTGGCCCAGGTGGAGGCCCCCCTGAGCATGCTCGACGGGCTGCTGGTGCACGTGGCGGCCGAGCGCTTCGACGACCTGCTGTTGAGCCCGGGCTCCCCCCCCATGGCCAAGCGCATGGGCCGCGTTCAGCCCCTGGCCGACACCCTCCTGGAGCCAGCCGGCATCGAAGCCATGGTGGTGCCACTGCTGACCGCCCAGCACATCAGCGAGCTGCAGGATCGGCGCGACGTGGACTTCTCCTACGAGGTGGCGGCCGACGAGGTGCGCTTCCGGGTCAACGTGTTCCACCAGCTCCAGGGCCTGGCGGCGGTGTTCCGGGTGGTGCGCGGCGAGCTGCCATCGCTCGACGATCTCGGCCTGCCCGAGGTCGTCCGGCGGCTCGACAAGCTCAAGAACGGCCTGGTGCTGGTCGGTGGGCCGACGGGCTCGGGCAAGTCCACCACGCTCGCGGCCCTGGTCGACGCCATCAACCGTGAGTCCGGGCGGCACGTGATCACCCTGGAGGATCCCATCGAGGTGGTCCACCCGCGCAAGAAGAGTCTCATCAACCAGCGCGAGATCGGCACCCACACCGCCTCGTACGACCAGGCCCTGCGCGCCACCCTGCGCCAGGATCCGGACGTGCTGCTGGTGGGGGAGCTGCGGGACCTGCCCACCATCGCGTTCGCGGTCACCGCGGCTGAGACCGGCCACCTCGTGCTCGGCACGGTGCACACGGTCTCGGCCGACACCACGCTGGACCGCCTGATCAACGCCTTCCCCGCGGGCCAGCAGGAGCAGGTGCGCAACATGCTGGCCGGGTCGCTGCGGGCGGTGGTCTGTCAGTACCTGCTGCCGCGCCTGGACGGCAAGGGGCGCTCGCTGGCCTGCGAGGTCATGCTGAACAACGACGCTGTCGCCAACATGATCCGCCAGGGCAAGTGCTACCAGCTCCCCTCGGTCATCGCGACCTCGCGGGAGCAGGGCATGCAGAGCATGGACGGCGAGCTGCTGCGCCTCTACAAGGAGGGCGCGATCGGTGCCGAGGTCGTCTACATGAAGGCGCGCAACAAGAAGGACTTCGAGGCCCTGGTGGCCAAGGAACAAGGCGGCGTCCTCGTCGCCGAGTTGCCGGAGTAGGGGAGGGGAGATGGCCTGGATCGACTCCTTCCTGCAGGTGGTCATCGACCAGCGCGGCAGCGATCTGCACCTGCACGCCGGCAAGCCCCCCATCGTGCGCCTCGACGGCGATCTGGTGCCGCTGCCCTACCGCGACCTGTCCGACGGCGAGACCCGCCGTTTGCTGGCCCAGATCCTCTCACCCGAACAACAGGAGGCCCTGGCGCGGGACCAGCAGCTCGACTTCATGTACGTGTTGCCCGGCCAGGCGCGCTTCCGGGCCAACGCCTTCGTCCAGCAGCAGGGTGCTTCCGCGGTGTTCCGGGTGATCCCCAACCGCCTGCCCACCTTGCAGGAGCTGATGCTGCCCCGGTCCGTCCGGCGCCTGACCGAGATGCAGAATGGACTGGTGCTGATCACGGGCCCCACGGGTTCGGGCAAGACCACCACGCTGGCGGCGATGATCCACCACATCAACAGCACCATGGACCGCCACGTCATCACCCTGGAAGACCCCGTCGAGTTCGTGCACGAGCCGAGGATGAGCGTCGTCACCCAGCGCGAGATCGGGCGGGACGTGGCCAGCTTCGCCGATGGCCTGCGCTCGGCCCTGCGCGAGTCGCCGGACGTGCTGATGGTGGGGGAGCTGCGCGACCAGGAGACCGTCTCGCTTGCGCTGCAGGCCGCTGAGACCGGGGTCCTGGTGCTCGGAACCCTCCACACGAACTCCGCCTCCAAGGCGGTGGACCGCGTCATCGACGCCGTCCCCCCCGAGAACCGGGAGCAAGCGCGGTCCGTGCTCTCCGTCCTGTTGCGGGGGGTCATCGCCCAGTTCCTGTGCAAGCGTGCCAGCGGTGAAGGGCGGCTCGCGGCGCTGGAGGTGCTGCTCAACAGCTTCGCGGTGGCCAACATGATCCGCGAGGGCAAGACCCACCAGATCGAGGCCTGGCTGCAGAGCGGCAGCAACGAGGTCACGGGCATGCAGAGCATGGATCAGTGCCTGTTCCGCTACGTCCGCGATGGCCTGATCGAGCCAGCCGAGGCGCTGCGGGCCGCCAACGCCCCCGACCTGCTGCGCCCGCGGCTGGAGCAGCTCGAGGTGGAGACGTGACCCGCGGAGATCCACTGCTCGGGCGCAGCCTGCGCGAGCGGAACCCCGCCGCCGAGCAGGCCGTGCTCGCCGCGGTCACCATGCTGGAAGCGGCCGACGCCCACCTCGACGCCGCCTGGTTGCTCACGTCGCTGGTGGAGGCCGAGTTGCGGCGTGGCGGGGCCAGCGTGGCCCCCGAGGTGCGTGTCCACGCCCGGGCCGCCGGCAAGCTGTTCGCCCAGGCGGGCGCGCTGCGGCCCGCCACCGAAGTGCTGATCGCGGCGGGGGAACCCGAGGTGGCGGCGGGGCTGCTGCGCCGTGCCGGCCAGGAATTGCTGGCCAACCGCATCGCGGGCCAGCGCGTGCGCACCCCGCTGGGCACACCCATCCCGGGCCTGTCCCTGCTGCCGGACACGCAGAGCGCCGCCCCTCGCGAGGTGGTCGCCCAGGCGCGTGAGGCCGCCATCGCGCGGGTGGAGCGGGGCGCCGAGTCCACCACCCTCCTTCGGCTGCTGGACGCCTTTGGCCTGCGCCGCCGCGCCGCGCACCTGGCCCAGGACCGCGGACTGCGCGAGGAGGCCGCCCCGCGGATGCTGGCGGTGGGCAACCCGGTGGCGGCCGCTGACAGCCTGCTCGCGCTCGGGCGCGACGCCGAGGCCCTGGAGGCGCTGTGCACCGTGCCGCGGGGGGATGTGGGCTACCGAGCGGCCTGTGTCCGGGCCATCGCTCTCGCGGATCGGCTCGACCTGCTGAAGTTCGAGCTCGACCATCTGCTCGGCCCCTTCCTCGCGGCGCGGCGCCAGAGCAGCGTCGAGATCCAGGCGGTGCGCACGCTCGCCGGCCTGTACGCCCGCCACGGCCGGCGCTCCACGGCCATCGAGGTGCTGGAGAACCTGGGGGCGGCGGAGCCCGGCCTGCGCTGGCTCGACTCCGCCCTGGAGGAGCTGCGGCGTGGGGAGGTGCGGCCCAGCGCGGGGGCGGACATCCTGGCCCAGGACGCCGCCGCCCGCGGGCGGGCCTACGTCCCCGAGTTCCCGGGGAGGGCGACGGAGACCTTCGTCGGGTCCGCGGATCTTCCACCGCTGCCGCCGTTGCCGGACCTGCCCCCGCTGCCGACCCAGGCGCCGCTCGCCGCGGTGCACCCGGCGCGACGCCTGGCCCAGGAGGGCGTCGCCTCCTCGGGCGGGCCGGGCCCCGGTGGCACCCTGGCCCCGTCGAGCGATGCGCCACGGCCCGCGGAGCGGGGGCGTCCAGTCAGCCAACCCACCCTGGACTTCGAGGATGGGGGAGAGCCCTCGGCCGACGAGCGACCGGTGGGGCCCGGGGTGCTGGTGGCCGGGCGCTACCGGATCGAGAGCCTGCTCGGGCAGGGGGGGATGGGGGCGGTCTACAAGGCCTTCGACCTCGAGCTGGCCGAACACGTGGCCCTCAAGGTGCTGACGGGCACCTCGCGCAGCGAGATCTCCCTGGCCCGCTTCCGCCAGGAGCTCAAGCTCGCCCGGCGCCTGAGCCACCGCAACATCGTGCGGGTGCACGATATCGGCCTGCACGCCGGGCAGTACTTCATCTCCATGGAGCTGCTGCAGGGGGCCGATCTGCGCCGCCACCTCGAGGCCGGCGCCCTGCCGCGGGGGATCGGCATCGATCTGGTGGTCCAGGCCACCGAGGGCTTGCAGGCGGCCCACGATCTCGGGGTGGTCCACCGCGACATCAAGCCCGAAAACCTGTTCATCACGCTGGAGAGCGTGGTCAAGGTGATGGACTTCGGCATCGCCCGCGCCGTGCACGCCCCGGGCATGACCATGGCCGGCGCCATGGGTGGCACCGCCTGCTACATGTCGCCGGAGCAAGCTTCGGATTTCTCGTCGGTGAGCCCGGCCTCGGATCAGTACTCCCTGGCGGTGGTGGTCTACGAAATGCTGATTGGGCGGCCGCCCTTCGAGCACCCAGCCCTCATGCCCCTCCTGCACCTGCATGCCACGGCGCCCCCGCCCCCGCTGCGGGATCAGGATCCATCCATCCCCGAACCCGTACAGGACGCGGTGCTCCGAGCCCTGGCCAAGCAGCCCTGGGAGCGCTTCGAGAGCTGCGCCGCCTTCGGCGAGGCCCTGCGGGCGGGGTGGGAGGGACCTGGCCCCGAAGGCCGCTGAGCCGGTAGGGCGTCAGGGCCGGGTGGTCGAAATCGCACAACGCGATAGGGGCGGGGTGAACCACGTCCCGGGCGCGTCGCGCCTTGATCGGACCGGGTTTCTGCCGTGCCGTCCTACGGCCGATTTCCACTTCCAAGGAGTGACTCCATGACTTCCCCTCGCAGCCTGCTCGTCGTCCTGCCCCTCCTGGTCGTCTCCTCGGCGGCCCTGGCCGGCTCCAAGTGTCCCGAGTGCCCCCCACCGGCGCCCTGCCCGACCTGCCCCGAGCCCCCGAAGCTGAACACCTCCCCCGACAAGGCGGCGGGTGAGGCGGCGGGTGTCGCCGATCTGGCGATGGTCACCGGACTGATCGACTGGGCGCGCGACAACAAGTCGCCCGAGGCCCTGGCCACCGCGGCTCAGATCCTTTCCAACCTGGGCGCCGCCGCGACCGAGCGTGAGAAGACCGTCGAGGAAGGCACCGGCGAAGAAGCCGCCAAGACCGGCCCCGAGCTGGTGCTCGACGCCGCCGTCCTGCTGGCCGAGGCCCAGGCCCTGGCCACCGAGCTCAAGCTCAAGAACCTCTCCAAGCACCTCGCCGCCGTCGTCCTCGGCAACCGCGGCGCCGTCGGCGGCCCCAAGTACACGGTCGAGCGCGTCAACGCCTACGACACCGACTTCTACGTCCTGCCCTTCGAGGGCATGGCCACGGCCATGGTCGCCATCTCCGGCGACGGCGACACGGATCTCGATCTGCGCGTCTACGACGAGAACGGCAACCAGGTCGCCTCCGATCTCGGCTCCACCGACAAGGCCAGCGTGACCTTCACCCCGGCCTGGACCGGCAACTTCCGCGTCGAAGTGAAGAACCTCGGCGGCGTGTACAACCAGTACACGATCATCACGAACTGACCGACGCCGACCGCTCGAGCCCCCCCGCGCCGCCTGGTGCTGGGGGGCTCACCGGTTGGTCCCGACGCGCTCGGACGGGAGCAGTTCCACGGTCACCTCGGAGCCCAGGATCGGCGCCCTTGCGGCGAAAGCCCTGTCGAAGGTGACCAGGGAGCAGGCGCCGCCGCTGGACGCCAGGTGGAGGGCGTCAGAGAGGTCCATGGCACACTCGAGTCGGCCCGAGAGGACGACTTCCCGCTTCTCACCGTTCAGGGGGGACCCGTCGCCGAGCTCTGGAACGGATGGGAACTCGACCTCGTGTGGGGCTCCATGAGCTACGGTTGCATGTGAACCGAGCGGCGGGGTCGGTCTGGGGGGCCGGCCAGAGGGGCATGGTTCCGTGCGCGCGGTGATGGCTAACCCCGCCGACGCATTGGCGTTCGGCCCCTGCGTGTGGAGCTACGGCCGTCCCGACCCCGGCTTCTCCAGGTAGCTCTCCAACTGGCCCAGCAGGAAGCCCATCTCCCGGTCGAACTTCTCCTGGTCGTAGCGATCCAGGAAGAACCTCCCCATCCGGTCCAGGGCGGTGTAGCTTCGGCTCCAGCGAATCTCGGAGGTGCCATCGCCGTGATCGGTGAGCTCGGCCTGCTGGCGCAGGAGCATGTGCTCGCTGAAGACCGCGTAGGCCACCATGTTGGGCGGCTCGTAGCGCTCGGCCCTACTCAGCGTCCACCACCCGCACCACCGCGCTGCTCGTCGCCGCGCTTCCGGCTGGCATGCGCAGGGCCCCGGCGCCGCGGGTGCGGTGCTCGTCGAGGGCGTCGCCGAGCAACAGCTCCAGGGGTCCGGGCTCGGTGCCGCGGGTGCCGGCAGAGACGGGCCCGGCGTGCAGGATTGGCCTGAGATCCAGGGGCTCGCGGGTGGCCAGCAGCTTCACCACCTCGGTGCCGAAGGGCGCCTGGGCCACGAAACATGGATCCTGCAGGAGCTGCGTGCGGCCAGGGGCGATCTCGTTGTCCGAGGCGCGCTGCTCGGGGTCGGGCCAGAGTTGGGTCACGGTTCCGTCGGAGGGCAGATCGAGCACGGTCACCCAGGCGGGGACGGCCCCCCGGTTCTCCAATCGCAGCAGCCAGGCGTCACCGTCGTGGAAGGTGAGTTGGCCGCCCTCCAGGGGCCAACGATCCTCGGGCAGGGCGCCACAACCCTGGAAGGTACCGGCCGCGTCGTATCGGGCTTCGGCTGGGATCACTGCGACCTGCACGTCGAGGCCGCGGGCGGACAGCTCCAGGCGGCGCAGGTACCGCGCCCGGGCGTAGGCCACCAGGCGCTCCTGCAGGGCGGCGAGCGGGTCGCCCTCCAGGGTCCAGATGAGGGAGTCGCCGTCGGCGGTGACGGCGCGGGGCGCGCCCGCCTCCCACGCCAGGGCCAGGTCGGGTTGCTCGGCGGTGAGGCGCACCAGGCCGCTCTCGGCCAGGCGCTCCGTCAGGCCGGCGCGCAGGTCGCGCGGCAGGCTGTCGTCCAGCGACACGCGGGCGGCCATCTCCCCGAAAGACTGCTTCGTGACGAAGGCCCAGCTCTGCTGGAGTTTTTCGGCGGGGGCAGGGGCGGCGAGCGCCACCACGGCGCCATCCGGGGAGGCGCTCTGCACCGTGCCGGTGGCGATGGGCTTGGCCGCGGCGGGATCGGCCGTGCCCGGGGGCAGGAAGGCGATCTCGGTCCCCGGGAGGAGCCCCAGCAGCGTGCCGCCTTCGACGGTCACGCCGGCCTCGTCCACGGCGGTCACGGCCAGCCAGGGCGCCTGCTCGATCAGCTCGCCCCGCAGCACGACCGCGTCGATGTCGCCCTCCATCTGCGGCGTCTGGCGCGGGACGGAGGTGGCCATCTCGGCCTGTACCGCCCTGAACAGGTCGCGGTAGCTCTGACCTTTCTCGAGCTTGGCCATGGCGTGGCTGTAGGCCAGGGAGAGGCCGCCCACGATCTCGCCATCGTGGCGGCGGTCGCGGGTCTCGTGGGCCAACTGGTCGTGGCTGGCGGCGGAGAGCACGACCATCGGGGCCAGGCCCGCCGTCGGTGCGGGCAGGTCGAAGCCGGCGCCCGTGTCCGGACCCACGCCACCCCGGGCCGGTGGACCCAGCGGGGTGGTGACGCCGCGGGCCGGCAGCTCCTCGTCGGCGCCGCGGGTGGCCGAGCCCGAGTAGCAGGAGTCGAGCGTGACGAGCAACTGGCCGTCGGGGCCGAGCTTCGCCCGCAGCTTCGCCAGGGCGGCGCCCAGATCGTCGTCGCGCAGGTGCTGTTCGCCGTGGTAGGTCGCGTCCCAGCGCGCCGGCGCCCCCCAGGCCACCAGCACCTCGTCGTAGCCGTCGATCTCGTCGCCGTCGTCGTCGGGCACCTGGTGGCCGTGGCCGGAGTAGTGGACCTGCACGATGTCGCCCGCGGCGGCTCGGGCGGTCAGCGCGTCGATCCCCGCCAGGATGCCGTCGCGGGTGGCGGCGGAGTCCTGGATCACGGCGATGTCGTCGCGGGCGAAGCCCTGGCGCTTGAGGGCACCCGCCAGCAGCCGCAGGTCGTGGTCGGAGTCCAGGTCCTTGTAGCCGCTCTCGTCGGGGTAGTCGGCGATGGCCACCAGCAGGGCCAGCTTGTGGGGCGCGGCGGCCGCGGTCGGGGCAGCGAGGAGCAGCAGGAGGGGGAGGGCGCGGCGCATGGACGATCTCGCGGTGGACGGGAGCGCGGGGGCGGCGCTACAGGAGCCCCCATGCGGGCCTCTAGCTTCCTCGCGCTCGTCCTCGCCAGCGGGTGTCGCCCGATGGGCCCCGCCCCAGCCGATCTCGACGGCCTGCTGCACTACCTCTGGCAAGGCTACGAGGCCGGCGGCGACGACCAGATCGCCGAGGCCGCGCGCAACCTGCATGCCGCGGTGGACGGCGATGCCCTCGCGGAGGTACGCGACGGCACCCTCACGGATCTGACAGCCGAGGAAGCCGGCCTGGTCGGCCGCACCGATACGGACGTGACCCTGGCCCAGGGCATGTACCTGGTTCGCACCTTCCCCTGCACCCTGGCCGACCTCGATCCCTTGCTCTACGACCTGCACCAGGACGCGCTGCACCCTGGCTCCTACGACAGCTACGAGCGCGCCTACACCAGCAGCCTGGCCGACTACGAGGCGCGAGAGGAGCCCTGGCTCTCCTGGCACGTGGACTACGCCACCAGCATCCTGGGCACCTCGTACACAGCCGCGCTCGAGGGCGGGCTGCGCTGGGTGCCGGACCTCGGCGCGGAGGCCTCTCCCTGGGGGCCCCTGCTGGTGGCGCGCACCTGGATGCCGGAGGCCGCGGTCATGGAGGAGGGCTCCAGCAAATCGCTGTCCCAGGATTTCCAGATCGAGCTGTTCTACGAGCGCGTCCCCGGCGAGCTCCTGCATGCCTACGGCCTGTGGCGCGAGGCGGGCTTCGGGGCGCTCGGCACCACCGCCGACGAAGGCGTGCAGCGGGTGATCCTCAACGCCCTGTCCGACTGGGACGACGAAACCGCGGGGTTGTGTGCGGAGCGTTGATCAGGAACACCCACCGGCCGTACACTCGAACGTCGCCGCGCCGTCCCAGTCGAACGCCCCACCCGCCCAGATGTCCTCGGGGCTGTTGTCGTCGATGTCGGTACCCCAGTTGGTGGTGTCGGACTGCAACATGCCGTCCACCCGCGCACCGCCGCCATGCCCGGTGGCCTGGTTGCCCATGACCTGGCAGATCGTGAGCACGCCCGAGCCCCGCGTGCTGACGAGCACTCCCCCACCGTCGGTGGCGTGGTTGCCGCTGAAGACCGAATTGACGGCGGTGAACTCGGCGTCGGCCAGCACGCCGCCGCCGTTGCCGGTGGCGCTGTTGCCCTCGAAGCTGACGCTGTCGAGGCTGGCGGCGCCGCCCACGAAGACGCCGCCGCCGTGCAGGGCCTGGTTGTCGCTGAAGCTGCCCCCGGTCCAGGAGCAGTCGGCGTCGAGGTAGGCGCCACCGCCGTAGGTGTCGGCGATGTTGCCGGCCAGCGTCAGGTCGCCCGTGGGACTCTCCACCTGGCTGGTCTCCATGCCCACCCCACCGCCGAAATCGGCGCTGTTGCCGCTGATTTCGGCCCCGTCGACGACCAGGGTGGCCTGGTACAGGTGAAGGCCGCCCCCGGTGGACTCCGCCCGGTTGCCCGTGGCGCTCAGACCCGAGACGGTGAACGTGCCGCTGGCCAGCAGGGCGCCGCCACCGAGCGAGGTGGCCTGGTTGCCCGTGAGCGTCAGGCCGGAGAGGATCACGTTGCCTGAGGCATGGATCCCACCGCCGTAGGTGCTGGCGGAGTTGTCGGTGACGGTGGTGTCGGCCAGCGCGGTGTCGCTCTCCAGGTAGGCGCCGCCGCCGCGCTCGGCCACGTTCCCCGAGGTTGAGGCCCCGGAGGCCGCGCAGTCCTCGCCCACGTACAGCCCGCCACCCTTCTCTGCGGTGTTCTGATCGTAGGTGCCGCCGGTGACGGTGGCTTCGCGGGTGAGCATCAGGCCGCCGCCCTCGGTGGCGGTGTTGGCCGAAAAGACGGTGCCCGCGATGGTGCCTTCGCCCTGGTCCAGCAGGCCGCCGCCGCCATGGACCCCCGTGTTGCCGCTGACTTCGCCGCCTTCCATGAGGAGGGCCAGGGCGTAGAACCCGCCGCCCGAGGCGCTGGCGGCGTTGTCGTTGATCACCGTGTCGATCAGCTCGAGCACACCGGACTCGGGCCCGAACACGCCGCCGCCGTACTCGGCGCTGTTGCCGGTGACGATGCAGTCCTGGAGTCGCAGCGCGGTCGCACCCCGGCCGTTGACCCCGCCGCCCAGCGAGTCGGAGCCGGAGGTGGTGCCAGCGCCGGCCGTGAGCGTGAAACCCGAGAGGGTGAC
>Ga0233425_10007304_pt1 | contig 15623 bp, 11 predicted proteins | sample Watercolumn_Towu_2_FD_181712 | JGI IMG/M metagenome (GOLD analysis project Ga0233425, IMG submission 181712) | Freshwater microbial communities from Lake Towuti, South Sulawesi, Indonesia - Watercolumn_Towuti2014_140_MG | ecosystem: Environmental > Aquatic > Freshwater > Lake | place...
AAACCGTCGACCTCGTATTCGCGGGCCAGGCGGTCGTTCCGCCCGGCGTTCTCGACGGCCGCCTTGGCTGCCGGCTTCTTCGGAAAGTCGACGATCATCAACACGAAGCGGTCGTCGGCCCACTCGCGAAATTCCTTCTGGAAGAACACCTCGTAAGACATGCGCATCGAATAGCCGCACCAATCGGAGCCGTCGAAGAGCATGAGGATGTCTTTCTTCTCGGCGGCCGCCTTGCGTTTGGCGGCGTCCGGATCTTGCAGCCAACCGGCGAACGACGTTTGCGCGTTGCCGGTGGGCGGTGGCGGCGTCTTGGGCGGTTCCTGCGGCTTCCATTCGATCGATTGCCACTCGGGCTTCGGTCGCGGCGTGCTGGTCTTGCTTCCTTCCGTCTTTGCATTCGCCCCGGCCTTCGTTTCGTCCTGGGTGGCACCGGCGAGCTTTGCGTCCGCGCCGCCCGACCGCGGCCCCCACAAGATCCAAATCAACCCCAGCACGGCGATCAGGCCCGCCGCGCCGCTGGCGATCCAGAAGATCTTGCTGCCTCCCAAGCCGCGAGCCCTGCGCACCGCCGCGCTGGCGGCGGCGGCCGGCGCGGGCGAGACCGGCCGCGATTCGCTCAGCGACAGGCCGACGAACGTCAGGTCCACGCCGCAGTCGGAACAGGTCGGCTCGCCGGGACGGAGGATCGCACGGCACTGCGGGCATCGTTTCGCCGACGCGGGGGCCGGTTTCGCCGCGGCCGGCTCCGCAGGCGAGACGCCGGCGCCAGAGCGCACGGCGGGCTTTTCGCCGGCCGCTGGCTTGGCGCGCATTGGCGGCAGCCGCACCGTTTCGCCGCCGGTGGCGATCGTCTCGTGGCCGGGGACCGTCACCACGGCGCCGCACGCGCCGCACTTGATTTTCCGGCCGGCGTGTTCCGGCAGGATCTCGAACCTTGCTCCGCACGCTTCACACTGGAAGGGGATAGACACGATGCAAGTCCCCCAAGGTTGGCGGCCGGCGGCTCGGCTGGGAATACCCCTCTGCCGTGAGATCGCACCAGCCACCCTCTCAGTATATCGGCGGTTCTGGGCACTGCAAGCGTGGGGGTAGAGCCCCGCAAAATCCGAAAAATCGGTGCAACCGGCACAATCGGCCTGCCGATACGTTGGATGTGCGCCCGCACTATCGGGTCGGCGCGGGCCGCCGCGCGTGCCCGGGGATCCACGGGTGGCGATCGGTTCACTCTGCTTAGGAGCCAGAGCAATGCAAGTGAAAGTGTACATTCCCAAGGTCATCGAGGTTCCCAGCGAGTACCTGCCGGCGCTGGCCAAGCGCGCGGCCGACAGCCTGGGCGAGCGGGCCGCCGAAGTGCCGGCCACGCGCGGGCACCTCGTCCGCCAGGCCGTTCAGGACGGCCTGCTCCGCGAGTTCGACAGCCTGGTCAACGACGACGGCACGGTCGACATCGTCTGCGACCCGGGCATGGAGATTCCGCTGGAGCTGGAAAACAAGACGCTCAGCCTGGCCGAACTGCTCGAGGCCCTGCAATACAAACGGTCGTGGTCAGACGTGAAGGCCACCTCCGAGGCCGCGTAGTGCCGCGACCGCTACGAGATCACGCGTTGTTGGGGTGACAGTTGCACTGCCACCCCGGGGCGGCAGTGCAACTGCTGCCCCAATGCAACCTGTCGAGCCCGGGCGCCGCGTTGTGGTCCGACGCCGCGTGCGCGGCGGGCCAAGGACGCCGAGGTCGCGTTGTGCAGGGGAACTCTATGGCCGCTTGTTGTGCGAAGGTCAGCTTGGAAGGAATGCTCCGCGGCGCGGCGCCGCCGCCAGCCAAGCCGGTCGCAGCGCCGGCCGCCGGACCGGTCGAGCGGAGCCGCTGGCGGATCGTGGCGGCCGACGGCTCCCGCGACGCCTGTCCTTGCCCCACGCCGAAACCCGCCGACGTCGAGCGGGAGAATGCCGCCGAGTTCGCGCGATTGGCGACCGGGCTGGAGGTCATGGCCGCTGCGGGCCTGTCGCTTCCCGAACGGGGCAAGCCGAAAGTCGCCATGCCCGACGGCGCGCCGGACATGAGCGAACTCCTGGCCGCCGCCAGCAGCGTGGCGCCTCTGCCGCCCGAAGAACCGGCCGTCGAACGTGCGCCGCACGCCGGGCGCGGACCATCGGGCACGTGCCCATGCCCCGAGACAGAACTCCCGCTCGCGCCGGTCGTCGAGGCCTGGCCCCGCCTGCCGCACAGCATTCAATCGGCCATTTTGGCCGTCGTTTCGGCGACGCTAGAGTGACTTGTAAGACGGAGTGCAACTCCGTCCTACGCAGCAAGAAGTGCGACCTACGGGTTCGCCTTGCTGCCGGCCAGGAAGCGTCGAAGGTCTCCTTCGATCCGTTCCACGTATTGGTGCAGTCGGGCGAACGCTTCGTCTACCGCGACGCTGCCGTCGCGGGCTGTGTTCTCGATGTGAACGGCCAGGTGCTCGGGCACGACGGCCCCGAAAATCCGCATGTGGCTGCGGACGGTGTGTGCGATGCGGTTGAGCGTCGCGGCGTCTTCCTCGTCGATGGCCGTCCGCATCTCGTGCATCAGCCCCTCGGCCTCGCAGAGGCAGGTCGCCGCCAGGTCTTTGAGCACCTTCTCGTCGCCGAAGGCGTTGTCCAGTGCGGTCGCCCAATCGACGATCGAAGGGGGCGTCCGGGTGCATTGGTCCTCTTCCGCCGCCGGTTCGGGGTCAGGCGCGGTCGGCGCCGGCGCGGCCGCGCCGCCGAGCACGCGTTCGACGGCCGCGAAGAACTCCTGTCGGCGGATCGGCTTGGCCACGTAGTCGTCCATGCCCGCCTCCAGGCAGCGCTCGCGGTCGCCTTTGAGCGCATGGGCCGTCATGGCGATGATCGGTGTGTGTCGGCCGGATTGCTGCTCGCGAGCGCGGATGGCCTTCGTGGTTTCCAGTCCGTCCATCTCCGGCATCTGCACGTCCATCAGCACCAGGTCGTACGAGCGTTGCCGCCACATTTCCAGCGCCCGCCAGCCGTTGGCGGCCACGTCGACCCAGTGGCCGGCCTTCGACAGCAGCGCGACGACCAGCTTCTGGTTGACCGGGCTGTCCTCGGTCAGCAGAATCCGCAAGGGGCGCACGGCGGGGGGCGCGGCCGGCGCCGGCGGCGTAGCGGCGGCCGTCACTTCTTCGCCCGGCGCCGCGCCCAAGGCCAGCAGGATCGCATCGAACAGTTCCGACTGCTTGATCGGCTTCATCAGGCAGACGGCGATGCCCAGTTGTCCGTTGATGCCCGCATCGGCCGGGCGGTCGCCCGAGCTGAGCATCATGATCACCGTGCCCGACAGTTGCGGATCCAACGTGATGCAGCGGGCCAGTTCGAAGCCGTCCATACCGGGCATGTGTGCGTCGGTCACGACCAGGCGGAAGGGCCGGCCGTCGCGGATGGCCCCGTGCATCGTCTCCAGGGCCCGCGGGGCGTCCTCGGCGACGGCGGGCCGCATGCCCCAACCGGTCAGCATCTCCTGCAGCAACTCGCGGTTGACCGCGTTGTCGTCGACGACCAGCACCGGCATATCGGCCAGCACGTCCGCAGTGACCGGCGGCAGCCGCGGCGGCTGCTCGACGGGCACGGCGAGCCGGACGGTGAAGTAGAACGTGCTGCCGGCGCCCGCGCGGCTTTCGGCCCACAGGCGGCCCCCCATCATTTCCACCAACCGCCGCGAGATGGCCAGCCCCAGGCCGGTGCCGCCGAACCGCCGCGCGGTCGACGTGTCGGCTTGCTCGAAGGGCTCGAAGATCCGCTGCAAGGTGTCGGTGGCGATGCCGATGCCCGTGTCGCGGACGGCGTAGCGCAGCACCAGGCCGCCGTCGTCGCGCGACTCGCTGCGGACGTCCACGGCGACTTCGCCGCGGTAGGTGAACTTCAGGGCGTTGCCCACCAGGTTGACCAGCACCTGGCGCAACCGGCCGGGGTCGCCGGCGAGCGTCGCGGGCACGTCGGGCGCGATGCGGTACACCAGTTCCAGCCCTCGCGCCGTCGCCCGGAAGCCCAGCGACTTCATGGCATCGCCCAATAGTTCGGAGTGGTTGAAGGGGATGCATTCGAGGTCCATCCGGCCGGCCTCGATCTTGGAGAAGTCGAGGAGGTCGTTGATGACCGCCAGCAGCGCTTCGCCCGACTCCTGCACGATCTTCAAGTTGCGGCGCTGCTTGTCGTCGAGTTGCGAATCGAGCACCAGTTCGGTCATCCCGAGCACGGCGTTCAGCGGCGTGCGGATTTCGTGGCTCATGTTGGCCAGGAAGGCGCTCTTGGCGCGGTTGGCGGCCTCGGCGGCCTCCTTGGCGCGGGTCAACTGCTGGAAGGTCCGCTGCAACTCGCCCGTCCGTTGGGCCACGCGGTCTTCGAGCGTGTCGTTCAGCAGCCGCAGTTCGTTCTCCGCCTGCTTCCGCACCGTAATGTCGACGATCGCACTGAGGACGTGCAGACGGCGGTCGATTTCGACGGGGTTCAGGCCGATCTCGACGGGGAACTCGCTGCCGTCCTTGCGCAGTGCGAACAGGTCGCGGCCCGCCCCCAACGACCGCGCCGCGGGCGCGGCGACAAAACTCCGGCGCAGGGCGGGATGCCGCGCGCGGAAGCGGTGCGGGATGAGCACTTCCACCGTCTGCCCCAGCAGTTCGCCGCGCGCGTAGCCGAAGAGCCGTTCGGTCTGCGAATTGACCAGCACGATGCGGCCGTCCGCGTCGGTCACGACCATCGCCGTGGGCGCGGACTCGACCGTGGCGCGGAAGAGTTCGTCGCGAATGTGCGTCGTCTCGCGGGTCGCTGCGCCGGCGGTGAGCAACCCGTACAACGCGGCCGCGAACAGGCAGACCAGCCCCGCGCCGGCAAGCCAGAGGATCGCCGTCATGGGGTTCTCGCCGCCGCCGCCCGACATCGGCCAGAAGATTACGGCCGTGGCGGTAACCGCCGCCGCCAGCAACCACCAACAGTGGAGACTCAAGCCGGCAGCAGAGGTGCGCTTCATGGTGGCGTTCCTTGTATTGGCTTTCGTGGGGCAGGTTGCCAACCTGCCGGAATTCAGGCAGGTTGGCAACCTGCCCCACGAACCACCGACGATCTACGTTTGCGCCAATGCCGGCGGCAACAACATGTCCTCGTGCCAAAACTGCTTCAGTTGCCGGAGCAACGACAGGAACTTCTCCAGGTCGACCGGCTTGCCGAGGTACGCCTCGACGCAGTGCTCCTGGCAACTGAGGCGGTCTTGTTCGTCCTGCGACGAAGTCATAATGACGACCGGGATCGCCTTGAGGCTCTCGTCGCTGCGGATTTCGGCCAGCACGTCGAGCCCGTCCATGCCCGGCAGGCGAAGATCCAAGAGAACCAGATCGGGGCGCGGGGCGACGCGGAACATGCCGCGGCGGAGGACGAAGTCCAACGCCTCGCGGCCGTCGCCGATCAGCGTGGTGCGATGGGGGAAATCGCCGCGGTTGACGGCTTCCCAGGCCAAGCGGGCCTGCACGCGGTCGTCCTCGACCACCAGGATTTCCATCGGCCGACCGATTGTCTCGGGGAACATGACTGCCACTCCCGCGTTGTTCGCCGTTGCGATTGCCATCCGGGCCTTCTGGAGAATTTTATGCGGCAGCCGATCGTGCGGCCACGGCATAAGACTTCGCCGACGGACCGCCGGGGCTGTGCGAAAAAGTCCTCCAGGGACGATGCTGGGGTGGCAGTTGCACTGCCACCCCTGAATTCGCCGTCCTCATGCGGGGTGGTAGTACAACTGCCACCCCAACGAAACCGCCACTCCAACGAACCGGTCACGTGGCGAGTCGCGTTCCCCCTTGCGGCCGCCGGACGGGGCACGTTATGATGCCTCTTTGGTCCAGGAGTTTTCCCACAAGCATGGTCGGTGAATGGGCGGCTGCGGGCACGGCCCTGCTGTGGACTCTCTCGTCGCTGGCCTGGACCTCGGCCGGCCGGCACGTCGGCGCGACTTCCGTCAGTTTCATCCGCCTGCTGCTGACGATCCCGATGCTGATGGCCTACGGCTGGCTGACCCGCGGGCTGCCCCTGCCCACCGACGCCGACGCCGCGACCTGGTTGACGTTGGGGTTTTCCGGCCTGTTGGGCTTCTTCGCCGCCGACATCTGCCTCTTCCGCTCGTTCTTGCTGATCGGGCCGCGGCTGTCGCTGTTGATGCAGGCGTTGACGCCGCCCATCGCCGTGCTCCTGTCGTGGATATTTCTCGACGAAAAGCTGGACTGGCGGCAGTGGCTGGGGATGGCCGTCACGCTGAGCGGCATCGTGTGGGTCGTGCTCGAACGGCCGGAGCGCGGGCACCACTTGCATGCCCCGCGGCACCTGCGGCAAGGCATCTTCTTGTCGGCCGTGTCGGCCGTGGCGGCGGCCCTGGGGGGAGTGTTGGCCCGCGCGGGGATCGGCGAGTACGACGCCGTGGCGGCCACCACGCTCCGCGTGTTTTGCGCTATGCCCGGTTACGTCATCCTCCTGACCGTGCTCGGCCGTTGGGGGCGCATCGGGCGGTCGCTGCAGAACGGCCGCGCGATGGGCATCATGACCTTCGGCGCCTTCGTCGGCCCGTGCCTCGGCGCCGTCTTCTACATGGTTGCCTTGCGGCACTGCTACACGGGCATCGTGGTCACGATCGTCAACACCATGCCCGTGCTGATCCTCCCCTTCTCGATCTTCCTCTACCACGAGAAGGTCAGCCCGCGCGCCGCCGGCGGCGCCCTGCTGGCCCTGGCCGGCGTGGCGCTGCTGGTGCTGTAGAAGGGCGCAACGTAGGACGGGGTTTCACTCCGTCCAAGACGAGCGACGCAACGCGGAAGACGGAGTGAAACTCCGTCCTACGGGAAGGCAGCCGGGCAACTACGCCTGCAACCGCCCGGCGATTTCGGCGACACAGTCTTCCTTCTTCACGCGCCACTGCTTCAGGGTGTCGCGGTCGCGGATGGTCACGGTGCCGTCGGTCAGGGTCTGGCCGTCGACCGTGATGCAGAAGGGCGTGCCGATCTCGTCTTGCCGGCGGTAGCGGCGGCCCACGGCGCTCTTCTCGTCGTAGAAGACGTTGAAACGCTGCTTCAACGCGGCGTAGATTTCCTTGGCCACCTCGGGCATGCCGTCCTTCTTGACCAGCGGGAAGACGGCCGCCTTGATCGGCGCCAGGCGGGGGTGGAGCTTCAGGTACACGCGCTTGGTCGCCTTGCCGTTTTCGTCAGGCACCTCGTCCTCGCGGTACGCCTCGCAGAGGAAGGCCAGCGTGGCGCGGTCGGCGCCGGCCGAAGGCTCGATCACGTGCGGCGTGAACCGCTCCTTCGTCATGTCGTCGAAGTAGCTGAGATCCTTGCCGCTGCCGCGATGCCGGGGGGTGCCGTCGGCGTCCTTCTCGACGACCAACTCGTCGCCTTGCCGCACGAGCTTGCCTTCCATGTGGCTCCGCAGGTCGAAATCGCCGCGGTGGGCCACGCCTTCCAACTCGCCGAAATCGCCCGCCGCAAGGAAGGGGAAGGCGTACTCGATGTCGGCCGTGCCGCACGAGTAGTGGCTCAGTTCCTCTTTGTGGTGATCGCGGAGCCGCAGCCGGTCGCTCGCCAGGCCGAGATCGAGATACCAACGGTAGCGGCGGTCGCGCCAATACTGGTACCACTCGGGCGACGTGTTCGGGTGGCAGAAGAACTCGATCTCCATCTGCTCGAACTCGCGGGAGCGAAAGGTGAAGTTCCGCGGCGTGATCTCGTTGCGGAAGCTCTTGCCGATCTGCGCGATGCCGAATGGAATCTTCACGCGCGTGCTGTCGCAAACGTTCTTGAAGTTGACGAAAATGCCCTGGGCCGTCTCGGGACGGAGAAAGGCGGCGTCTTCTTCGCCCCCCAACGCGCCGACGATCGTCTTGAACATCAGGTTGAACTCGCGAGGCTCGGTCAGCGTGCCCAGCGTTTTGGCCTCGGGGCCGAGAACTCTTTGATAACCAACCGGGCCGACAAGAGTCATCTTGCTCTCGGCCCTGCTAGTGTCGGAGCCAACTGTCTCCTCGTAACTCGTATAGTACCGCACTGTCGCAAGCGAAACCAGCGGGCCGTCCCACTGCAACTGTTCGGCGTCCTTCGCGCGGAGGTTAAAGAACTTAAGCGCCCGCTGCTGCGTGTCGGCCAGTCCTTCGTCGCCGACAGCCTCGGTGGTGATGAACGCCCGCTGTCCTTTGCACGCGACCCAGCGGCCTTGCACCTGGTCGTGCCGGTAGCGGTGCTTGGATTCGCGGCAATCGACCATGAAATCGTGGAACAGGTCGTAGTGGCCCGAGCACTTCCAGACCTGCGGGTGCATGATGATCGCGCAGTCGAGGCCGGTCATTTCGTAGGCCGACGGGGCGCCGGGCGGGGCTTCGAGCTCGTTGTGGCCGGTGACCATGTCGCGCCACCAGGCCTCGCGGACGTTCCGCTTCAACTCGACGCCCATCGGCCCGTAGTCCCAGAAGCCCTGGAGGCCGCCGTAGATCTCGCTGGATTGGAAGAGAAAGCCGCGGCGTTTGCAGAGCGCGACCAGTTGGTCCATTTCCATGTGGGATGTCCTGCTTCGTCGTACTCCTCACGCTCCGCGTGAGGAAGCGTCACGCGGAGCGTGACGAATACGGGTTACTTGGCTTTGGCCAATTGCTTGAGGCCCAGGAAGTCGACGCCGATGGCCATCACCTCGCCCAGGTAATAGTCGCGCACGATCTCGTGCTTGCGAGTTTCGTTGAGTTCCTCGAACTTCTTCTCTTCTTCCTTTTCGGTGTTCATTTCCGCGCGTTCCTTGAGGAACTTCTCTTCGTTGAGCGTGACCGCCTTGCGGGCCTTCTGCTCTTCGTAGCGTTCGATGCTGCGGCGGACCTGCTGGAACTTCTCGGCGGCCTTGCAGCGTTCTTCGGAGAGCCGGCGGAGGTGGTCGACGGCCGCGCGGTCGATCTGGGCGGTCCGCTTGAAGCTCAGCCCGTCGACCTTATCGAAGGGGAGCGCGTAGTCGAGGTCGGCCTCGCCCACGTCGAGGTGCGAGGTTAGCGACGGCAGCTCGATGTCGGCCAGCACGCCGCGGCGCTGGGTGCTGTCGCCCAGCGGCCGGTAGAACTGCTGGATGGTGATCTTCAATCCGCCCATCGAAGGCGCGTTGGGGATGCGGAACAACTCGCGGCCCACGTCGAGCAGTTGCTGCACGGTGCCCTTGCCGTGGGTGGAACGATCGCCGACGATCAGGCCGCGGCCGTAGTCCTGGATCGCGCCGGCGAGGATCTCGCTGGCCGAGGCGCTGAACTTGCTGGTGACCACGATCAGCGGACCGGACCAGACCATGCCCCGCTCGAAATCGTAGTACGGCTGCACGCGGCCGTCGAGGTCCTTGACCTGCACGACCGGCCCCTCTTCGATGAACAGTCCGCTCAAGCTGACGGCCTCCGGCAACGATCCGCCGCCGTTGCGGCGCAGATCGAGCACCACCAGATCGACGCCCTTCTTCTTGAAGTCCTCGAGCAGCACGCGGACGTCGCGGGTGACGCTCTTGTAGTCGGCCTTTCCTTGGCGGGCGCCGTCCATGTCCATGTAGAAGCTGGGCAAGTCGATCACGCCCACCTTGTAGGGCGCGCCGTCGCTCTTGCGGCCTTCGTCGAAGATCTTGCTGCGGGCCTCGCTGTTGGTCAATTCGATCTTCGCCCGCGTGATCGAGATGATCTTCTTCTCGGGACTCTCGGGCGAGACCACGGCCAGGCGGACGATCGTCCCTTGGCGGCCGCGGATCATCTGTACGACCTTATTGAGCTTCATATCGGCGGTGTCGACGATCTCGCCGTGCGGACCTTCGCCCACGCCGACGATCTTGTCCTTGGCCTTCAGCCGGCCCTCTTTCTCGGCCGCGCCGCCGGGCATGATCTCCTGGACGACGGTCTCCCCGTCGAGCGCCTGGAGCGCCGCGCCGATGCCTTCCAACTCCAGTTTCATCATTAACTCGAAGTTCTTCAGCGTGAACGGCGCCATGTAGGAGGAATGCGGATCGAGCGACGAGGTGTAGGCGCTGAGGTACATCTCCAGCAACTCGTCCTCGTCGGTCTGGTGCATCCGCTTGGCGAAGCTCTGGTAGCGCTTGTGCAGCTTGTCGATGGCCTCCTGCCCCTCGGTCTTGTCGGCCTTCATGACCAACAAATCGTACTTGATCCGCTTGCGCCACTTCTCCTTGGCCTCCGCCGGGTCTTTGGCGTAGGTGGCGGCGTCCTTGTCGGTCACCATCTGTTCGTCGACGGTGAAGTCGTGTTTCGCGTCCAGCAGTCCGTCGATGACCTTCACGCGCTCGTCGATCCGCTGCAGGAAGACCTTGAACACGGCGTAAGCGAAGTTTACGTCGCGGTTCTTGATGGCTTCCGAGAGGCCGCCCTTCTGCTTGGCGAACTCGTCGACGTCGGATTGATAGAAGTAGAGTTTCCAGGGATCGAGCGCTTTGAGATAAGCGTTGAAGCACCGCTCGGAGATCTCGGTGTCGAGCGGATGCTTCAGCAGGTGTTGCCGTTCGAGGATTTGGGTAACCGCCTTGGCGATTTGCCGGTCGTTGGCCCGCGGTGCGGTGGGATCGGCCCAGGCCCGCGGCCCGGCCACGGCGGCCGTCAGGGTGAGAAGAAGCAGAACAGCGAGAGAGCGACGAACGGCCGAAGGGGAGAAGCGCGTCATGCAGGAATACCTCGATTACGGAAGATTGGAGAAACTAGAGAAGGCGATAGAGTTGTGCGGGTTACGCCTATTCGCATCTTACCGCCACGGGCGGGCAGAAACAAGATCGACGTGCTACTGGGTGGGGAGGCGGGTTTGCTTGTTCTTCCCAAGTCCCCCGTTTCCTCGTACAATCGGGACTTCCTGGTTGGGGTAGCAGCATTGGAGTGGCAGTTGTACTGCCACCCCGCACCCGCGGTCGGTGCGGCAGTGCAACTGCCGCACCAACGGGATAACAACTGCCGTGCCGCCAGAACCGCGAACCCCACACCAACAGGATCGCACGCCGCCCCACGGAGCCCCCGCACCATGCTATCACTTCGACGTTTCTTGGCCCCGGTTTGTTCGCTGCTGTTGGCTCTTTCCTGTGCCGCCGAGGCCCAGGATTGGACCCGCTTCCGCGGTCCCAATGGCGCCGGCGAGAGCGAAGCGGCCACCATCCCCGTCACTTGGACCGCTAAGGACTACAACTGGCGGGTGGAATTGCCGGGCACGGGACACTCGTCGCCGGTGGTCTGGGGCGACCGTATCTACGTTACATCGGCCAGCGACGACACCGCCGCTAGGATGATCTGCTGCCTGAATACTGCGGATGGGGGGGTTGTGTGGAAGCAGAGTTTTCCGTCCAGCAAGCACCCGAAGAACGCCGCAAACAACTACGCCGCCTCGACGCCGCCGGTTGACAAGGACCACGTCTACATGACCTGGGCCACGCCGGATAACTACATGGTCGTGGCAATGGACCGCCAAACGGGACGCGAGGTGTGGCGCCGCGACCTGGGGCCGTTCGTCGCGGAACATGGGTTCGGGGCCTCGCCCATGCTGTTCGGCGATCTGCTGATCGTACCCAACGACCAGAACGAGAAGAGCTTCATCGTCGCGCTCGACCGCATGACGGGCAAGAACCGCTGGCAGATCGACCGCCGCTCGACCCGCGCAGCCTATTCGACGCCGATCCTCTATCAGCCCTCGGGCAGCCAGCCACAACTCATCCTCAGCAGCTTCGCCCACGGCATCACCAGCCTCGATCCGGCCAGCGGCAAGTTGAACTGGGAACTGGACGTCTTCAAGAAGCGGGTGGTCGGCTCGCCGACGCTGGCCGCCGGGCTGATCGTCGCCAGTTGCGGCGAAGGGGGCGGCGGCACACGCATGGTCGCCATCCAGCCGGGCGATCCGGCCAAGCAGGTCGAAGCCAAGGTGCTCTACGACTTCCAGGCGCCGGTCCCCTACGTGCCCGTGCCCGTGGCTTACGGCAATCTCGTCTTCCTCTGGCACGATCAAGGGACGGTCGCCTGCTTCGACGCGCCGACCGGCAAGCTGCACTGGCGCGAGAAGGTCGGCGGAAAGTACTTCGGCTCGCCGGTCCGCGTCCGCGACCGCCTCTATTGCATGTCGCGCGAAGGGCAGATGACCGTCATCGCCGCGGCCGACCAGTACAAACTGCTCGGCAAGATCGACCTCGAAGAACCCTCGCACGCCACGCCGGCCATCGCCGATGGGCGGATGTACCTACGCACGGAATCGCATTTGATGTCGCTTGGAGGGAAGTAGGAGGGAGGAGTCAGGAGGATTTCAGATTTGTGATTTATGATTTATGATTTGAAGTCCTTGAAGCTCGCGTCCTCTCCGCCCTCCCCAATCTGAAATCTGAAATCATAAATCTCAAATCATAAATCCCTCACCCATGCCCGAAAGCAAGTCCTCCGCATTGCCCCAGGTCCAACTCTTCGCCGACGGCGCGTGCAGCGGCAATCCGGGGCCGGGCGGCTGGGCCTTCATCCTGCGGCATCCGGCCTCGGGCAAGGAGATGGAACGCAGCGGCGGCGAAGCCGAGACCACCAACAACCGCATGGAAATGACGGCCGTCATCCGCGGCCTGGAAGCCCTCAAGCGGCCCAGCAGCGTCGAGCTGGTGACCGACAGCACCTATGTGGGCAAGGGCGTGACCGAGTGGATGCCCAAGTGGAAGGCCAACGGCTGGCGCCGCCGCGAGGGCGACCGCTGGGCCGAGGTGAAGAACGAAGACCTCTGGCGGCGGCTCGACGCCCTGCTCTTGAAACACCGCGTTAAGTTCACCCACATCCGCGGCCACAGCGGCCACGTCGAAAACGAACGCTGCGACACGCTGGCCGTGGCGGCATATCAGAAGTATCTGAAGCGATAATCCCTTTCCGCGCCGACCGCCGCTACACGTTCTTCAGTATCAGCAGCGGCAGTCCCAGGCCGATCGCAAAGCCGTAGATGGCGTCGAACCAGAAGAACGACAGCAGATGCGCCACGTAGATCAGCACCACCAGCGGGAAGCTGAGGATTGCCAGCGGATTGAAATTGCGGGCCGCGCGCTTGGCCTGGTTCCACAAGACCTGTGCGTCCTGCGTCGACGGGAAGGCGTGCATGCCGATGGAGATACCCAGCCAGATCAGGATCATCGAGAGGACATCGACGTGGTCGAAGATCCGCACGGGCACGAGCGCCGGAAAACAGAATATCAGGCACAGCAGCGAGTTGAGGAGGAACGGGCCCACCGCGATCATGAACACCGAGGTGAAGTTCTCCGTCGGTTCGTGGATCACGTAGCCGGCCGGGTTGCCGAAGCGGAAGAAGCACACGTCGAAGACGGCCACGTTCCGCAAACGGCAGGCGAGCATGTGCGCCGCTTCGTGGACGATGACCCCGGGGAACGTCAGCAACGCAATCGCTTCGCCGGGAATGGGAACGATCATGTCTTGGTCTCCGGGTTCCAGCCTTGCGGGAAGCGGCGGTCGTACTCTTGCTTGTCGATGATCTCGCGCGAATGCAGGCGGAAGAGAATGCGTTGACGATACTCGGCGATGTCGGGACTCGTGCCCCGCTGCGTGGCCTGCTCCAGATACCGCAGGGCCTCTTGCCGGTGCGCGTCGTCGCCGGTCGCGGCGAACTTGCAGGCGTGCGCCGAGGCCATGCCCGCCAGGGCCATCTCGTCGTTCGGTTCGCGTCGGAGCAACTCGGTCTGCTTGGCCAGGAAGCCGTCGTAGTCCTTCTTCTCAAAGGCGACGCCGGATTCCGCCATCAACAGGTAGTTACCGGCCGCCCGGTACGGTTCGCTTCCGGTTGGAAACCGCGCCATGCACCGCTGTAGCACGGGCACCGCGTCGGCACAACGGTCTTGCCGCAGCAGGTCGATGCCGCTGAGGTAGTCCGCCATATCCTTCAATTCCTTGGCCTCCGGCACGCGTTCGGCAGCCGATTTCATGAGCGTCGCGGCGGTGGCGATGTCGCCCTCGCCGAGCGCTTTGCCGGCGCTGCGCATCTCCAAATACGCGGCAAAGAACCGCCAGTTGTATGCGAACGCCGCGCACGCAAACGCCAGCAAGCCCGCCAGCCCCAACTTGATCCACACGGGGAACGGGCGGCGGCGGAAACGCTGCTCGCAGTCCTCGCACACCGGCAACCCCGCTACGCAGGCCAACTCCCGCAGGCCGTTGTCGGCGCCGCAGTTGCGGCAGATGGTCGGGTCGACGTGCGATTGGACGTCCGCGGCCGTGACGGCCCCTTCGGGATAGCGTTGCAGTTCGCGGTTCCCGCATTCCTCGCACAACGTGCGGTCGAAAACGCGATGCGTCTCGTTCATCGGCCACGATTGGCCGCACTGTTCGCAGACGAGTTGTTTCATGGCCGCCCGCTCCCAGGGTGATGCATGCGCGGCCCACTGACGGCCGCTGCACCGTCCAACCGTCCAGACTTCCCTTGTACCCACAGCGACGAATAAACTAACATACCAAGGGTGGGTGCGTCAAGAGCCCCTCCCATCGATCGGCGAGAACCCCGGCCGCCGCGTTCGCAGGCCCGTCTCTGCGGGCCGACCGCAGACAGGTAGAATATCCGCCATGAGCGACCTTCCGCCCAAATCCCCCGCCGAACTCCTGGCTACTCCCGTGCAGTTCCTTAAGGGCGTGGGGCCGGCGCGGGCGGAGTTGCTCGAGCGGCTGGGGCTGCGGACGGCACGCGACGTGCTCTTCTACTTTCCCCGCGACTACCAGGACTACACCGACCAGCGCGAGGTGCATCAACTCGAAGAAGGCAAGCTGCAAAGCGTGCGCGGCGTGGTCGAAGACATCGACCTCCGCAGCTCGACCCCGGGCCGCTGCGTGCTGGGCGTGCTCATTCGCGCGGGCACCGGCTATCTCCGCGGCCTGTGGTTCAACCAGCCCTTCCAACGCGACCGCTTCGCCTTCGGCCAACGCGTGGTGTTCTCCGGCAAGCCGAAGTACGAAGGGCTGGTCTGGGAGATGCACCATCCGCGCGTCGAGACCCTGGCCGACGAAGAAGAAGAGCCGGTGGGCAAGATTCTGCCCGTCTATCCGCTGACCGAAGGCCTGCAGCAATGGCAGATGCGGAAGATCGTGCGCGAAGTTGTCGAGCAATACGCGGCCGTGCCCGAAGAAGTCTTTCCGCCCGCGTTCCTCGCGGCCCACGATTTGCTGCCGATCCGCCGGGCGCTGCCGCGGATTCACTTTCCCGCCGATCACGAGATCCTCGATCGCGCGCGGCGGCGGTTCGTCTATCAGGAGTTGTTCATCCTGCAACTGGGCTTGGCCGTGCGCCGCCGGCAACAGCACGATCTGCGCCGCGCCCCGTGCCTGGAGGCCACGGCCAAGATCGACGCCCGCATCCGCCGGCTGTTCCCCTTCGAGTTGACCGCCGGGCAGCAGCAGGCGATCGCCGAAATCGCGGCCGACATGGCCGGGCCACTCCCCATGAACCGGCTGCTGCAAGGCGACGTAGGCAGCGGCAAGACGGTGGTCGCGCTGTATGCGATGCTGCTGGCGGTCGCCCACGGGCATCAAGCCGCATTGATGGCGCCGACGGAAATCCTCGCCCGGCAACATGCGCTGACGCTCGAAAAGCTGC
>Ga0233425_10007305_pt1 | contig 15623 bp, 16 predicted proteins | sample Watercolumn_Towu_2_FD_181712 | JGI IMG/M metagenome (GOLD analysis project Ga0233425, IMG submission 181712) | Freshwater microbial communities from Lake Towuti, South Sulawesi, Indonesia - Watercolumn_Towuti2014_140_MG | ecosystem: Environmental > Aquatic > Freshwater > Lake | place...
AGCAGGGCGATGATCGTGACGGCGATCGGCATTCTCCTGCGCTTTTTCCTGCGTTTTTCCTTGATCCTGGCCATGGTCCACTCCTGGGTACAGGAATATTATAGCGGCATCGCGGCGGAATCAAAAACCCCCGGCGGGGGAGTTTTGGAAGTATGGATGTACGGATCCGGCTTACGCGCGCAGGCTGGCCAGTGCGGCCTGGAGTTGCCGGCGGACGGATCCCCGTCAATCCGTAAAGATCACCCGGTCGCGGCCCTGCTCCTTGGCCTGGTACTGGGCGGCATCCGCCTTGCGCAGGATCGTATCCAGGTCCGTCCCGCTTTTCCCATATTCCGCCACGCCGATGCTGACCGTGACATGAATGTCCTGCCCATCCTGCCGGTAGGCGCTGGTCTTGATCGCCATGCGCAGGCGCTCGGCCAGCCGGACCGCACCGACGACGTCCGTGTTCGGCAGGAGAATGCCGAACTCGTCCCCGCCGAAGCGGGCGGCCAGATCGATATCCCGCACGGTCCGGCGCAGCACATCCGCGATGGTCTGCAGCACCCCGTCCCCGGCGGAATGCCCGTAGGAGTCGTTGATCGTCTTGAACCTGTCGCCGTCCAGGACGATCACCGACAGGGGGGTTTGGTAGCGCTCGACGCGCCGGACCTCCTCCTCGCCGCGCTGGAAGAACGCCCGCCGGTTCGCCAGGCCGGTCAGATCGTCGGTCAGCACCTGCAGCTCCAGGCGGTCGTTCAACTGTTGGATGCGCTCCTCGGCCCGTTTCTTATCCACCACGGTCCAGAGCAGGTCGGCAAAGTATTCGACCGCATCCACATCCCTTTGATCGTAATCCGTGGTCTTGTTGCCGACACCGAGAATGGACACGACGCGCCCCTCGCGCAGGGTGGGCACGGCCAGCTCGCGGACCACGGGGGTGTGGCCCTCCGGCAGGCTCTTGCGGTGGGGCAGGCTGGCGTAGTCATTATGGATGACCGGCCGCTTCTCCCGGACGCAGTCCACCCACACCCCGGCCTGGCTGATCGGATAATGCCGCCCTTCCCCTTCTGCTTTGCAGAACTCGTCCCGCGTGCGCGTGGACCAGGCTTGCAGGGTCAGCGTTTCCTCGTCCGGATCGACCGCATGGTAGAAGGCGATCGGACTGCCGGTCAGGACCCCGATCTCGTCGAGCGCCTTCTGCATCAATTGCTCGACGGGGAGCAGCGCGGCGAACTCCCACAGCCGCAGCCGCAGGCGGGTGACCGACTCCGTCCGCTTGCGTTCGGTGATCTCGCGCATCACGACCAGCAGGCCGTAGGAGCGCTCGAGATTGTCCGTGAGCGGGGTCAGGCGCAGGTCGAAGCTTCTCGCCTGCTTTTCCAGGGTCAGCTCGGTGGCCTCCGGCCGGTTGGGCTCGTCCAGCAGGGCGATGATCTCCGGCCAGTTCTTCAGGGCGGACTGGTAGGGGGTCCAGAGGTCGCCCGAACGCAGCCCCAGGATGGTACGCGCCTGCGGGTTGGCATCCACCAGGTTTCCCAGGGAATCGAGCACCAGCACCGCGTCGATCATGCGCTCGATCATGGTATTGCGCGCCACCGGGATGACGTCCAGGAAGCGCGTGTTGTACAGCGCGTACAGGAACAGCACCCCGGTGATGGTGAAGGCGATCGAGGACCAGTCCAGGCCGGGGATGTTGAAGGCATCGATCAGGTAAAGCAGGTTGCCGCCGACCAGGACCAGCTGGGCCAGGACCAGCAGCCGGGCCTGTTTGCGCGCCCGCTCCGGCCCGCGCAGCGCGGCATACACGAAGGCGCAGAAGACGATCAGGGCCAGCAGATACCCGGAGAACAGGATCCAGCCGAAACCGGGACCGTGAACGAAGATGACGACATTCTCGAGCACCGGGCTGGGTGGAAAATCGACCCACACCGATTGATGGAGATCATTGGTGAAGGCCAGCAGGATGCTCACCGCCGGCAGACCGACCAGCAGCAGATTGACCCAGGGTTTCTTCAGCCAGTCTTCGAAGCCGGCGTAGGAGAGGGCGAAGGCAGTGAAAAGGCCCAGGCCGGTCATGTAGCCCAGGACCTCCAGTTTGGCAAAGAACACCTTCAGGGTGAGCGGCACGGCCGCATAGTCGAGCCCGGAGACCAGCGTCCAGAAGGTGAGCGCCAGCATGGCCAGGCTGAAATAGAACCCGCCCTTGGCCGTGCGCCGGTTCCAGCTGCGCACCGTGACCACCAGGGAAACCGCGGCGGACAGGAAAATGAACAGGCTGATGGGGATCAGTTTATACTGCATGCGCCAGCCAAACCCTGTAAATCTCTCCCAAAACTCGGATCTACCCGAAAGGAAACTGCTTTCGCTGTAAGTTTACTTGATTTGACCGGTTTTGTCCTGTCCAGATCTGTTTGGCGTGGTTGACGGACCTGCGAACCGGGAACCGGGAATTGGTTCTTGTTTTGGGGCCGGGCCCGTGCAATAATGGGGGCAGGAAGGCAGCCCGCTCCACCCACGGCTGCAGCCCGATCCAGCGGGGATGCATACATCGTCACAGCATCGCTCCACACCCGGCCCGCGGATTGGGTTTCTCCGTGGGCTTTCGCATTGCGGGGACGATGCGCGGTTCGCGCAGAAGGAGGGGACCTATCGGGTGAAATAGATATCAAGCGCTCGTGGGAGCGAGGCGCGCTCCGCCGCGCAAGCAATGCAGCTGCCGCGGGAAGGAAACACGCCGCGCGGAAGCAGAACAGACGCTGCAGGAAGAGAACACGCCGCGCGCAAGCCCCGCGGCCCGGCGCGCGGGCAAAACAGCCGCCGCGCGAACGGAACAGGCCACGCGCGAGCCCCGCGGCCCGACGCGCGGGCAGAACAGCCGCTGCAGGAAGAGAACACGCCGCGCGCGAGCCCCGCGGCCCGACGCGCAAGCAGAACAGCCGCCGCGCGAAGGGAACAGGTCGCGCGCAAGCAGAACGGGCGCCGCGGAATTGCTGAAGATGAAGATCGTTTTCCGTACAAGGGGTTGAGAGAGGAACTCTCCAGCCCGACAGATCTTAAGCCCCAAGGAGAGGCGAAACGATGGCAAAGAATGAAACCCGCATGATCACCCTCGCGACCATCGCTGCGGATGAAGCCGCAGCCGTGGCTGTCCAGGAAATTCCGGATTACGCCCCGGTCAAGCCGGCGCTCTCGAAGGAGCGCCTGGCGGCCAGCCTGGCGGCCTGGAAGGCGGCGCAGCAGGCCGAGACGCGGGCCGAGCAGGCCCTGGCCTCGGCCCACGACAATGCCGTGGCCGCCGTGTGGGCGTTCCACAACCTGATGCTGAGCGTCAAGGCGCAGGTGGAGGCCCAGTACGGACCGAACTCCAACGAGCTGCAATCGCTGGGGGTCAAGAAGAAGAGCGAGTACAAGTCCCCGACCCGCCGCAAGACGACGTCCGCCGCCTGACACAAGCCTCCCCCGCCCGAAACGGCGGGGGAGGCCATTTTGAAATGGGATCCCCTGATTTTACCGGGTGTGAATCCCCGCAGGATGGGGGATGATCCAGCCCATTAATGAAATGAAAAAGTGTTATTAACACAAGGATAATACCCATGGAATAAAATATACTAGCCACCTGACAGTTTTGGATCTCGCCGTGAAATTGCTCATCCTCTGCCCCCGCCGGGGGCTACCCAGAGAGCGGGTAGACGTGAAGTCTCCCGGCTCATGGCGGGAACCCGCTGAAGCGGGTTGAATCCAGCCGGCTTTCCCCTTTGTGTACAGGTAGCCGGGTTCCGCTCTGTGCCGGGGCGATCCACGTATGCCCCGAAGGGGTATCCCCCGGCGGATCAAATAAGAATCAAACCTCCACAAAGGGTCAGGTAGCTGGAAAACTGATCAACGTGATCTTCCGTGCCAGTGACTCTCTCAAGGGGCCGGGGGAGGGATTCTGGCAGTCACCATGCCCAACCCGTCAGGTTGTTGGAAACCGATGCATACCGCGAATCTCACCGAACTGACAACGATCAGGCATTTTTTTCAGGGTATCCAAAGACTGACCATCGACTCGGTATTGGGAGACCTGCCCTCCTTCGATGTCGTTGTTGACCAAGGGACTGTTGGCCGGAATCTGAACGAGATCTTCGAGAAGGATCGGAACCTGCCCAGTGTTCTCGTTATGAATGGAGAACATTTGCGCGGTGTGATCTCCCGGGAAATGTTCTATTACAACAACGGGAAACTGTTCGGCACCGAGATTTATCTGGGGCGCCCCATCCAAGTCATGCTGGAGACGATCCCGCATACCCCGCTCATCCTTCCCAGGTCATTGCTGATCATCCTGGCGACCCAGAAGGCGCTTGACCGCCAGGTGGAATCCATTTACGAGCCGATTGTTGTCGAGCAGGAAGCCAATCGCTACCGCCTGCTCAGCGCCCTGATGCTCTTTATCGCCCAGAGCCAGCAATTGATTGAACTGCACCGGCAGCGTCTCTATACCGTCAATGCCGGGCAGCAGCTCACCGATCGCGATGCCATCATCCGTTTTGTTCAGCACGTCGGCAACCGCCCCGAGTTCAACCTGCAAATGTTCATCAAGCGTCTCGCCGTCCGCTGTGACCATTGTTCGCAGACGGTGCATTTTTCGATCGCCGACATCGTGCGCACATTCCCGCAGTTGAACCGCGGCGTGATCGTCGAGGAACAGATGGGTTCCCGGATGTACCGCCTGTATGTCAGGCATGATTGTTTGGATAATGAGATCTGGGAGATCCCTTTGCACCTCGATGAACGCCTGGAATATCGTTCGCAGCGCTCCGCCCGGGCGGTGGAATATGCTTGATGCGAACACGAACAAGGTGACGGGTTATGTCATGCCGGTCGGGAATGGCGCGGTGGGAAAGACCAGCCTGGCTCTCACCCTGGAGAGGGACACGCTGCCGGCTGACTGGGAGAACACCATCCGGCAGGTGCGAAAAAGCCAGAACCTGGAGTTTCGGTACCTGTGTGACCAGATTGAGGTGAACGGGCAGGTCTATCGTGTCCTGCAGCAATACCTGGTACCGCCCGGCCAGAAGGAGGTCGAGCTTGCCGAGAGAAGCCGAACCTTTGAAGACGTTATCCAGATCTACCAGTCGATCATCCGCCGCGTCGATGTCGTCCTGGTCTCCTACAAGATAACCGATATCGACACATACCACGACGTTGAATACTGGCTGGAAAAGGTGAACCATATCGCCCACGACAAAACTTCCTTCATCATCGTCGGGACTCACCTCGATCTGCACATGCAACGTGAGGTGAACGACCGGATGATCAAAACGGGCAGGGATTACGTTTCCACCCTGATGAAGAATTTCAAACCCAGTTGGAAAGGGTATGTCACCTCCATCGAGGTATCGAACATCAACGGAGAGAATATCCTGCAACTGCGCAAACTCATCTCCGGATCCATCATCCTGGCGGCAGGGATACCTGTCGCGGGTTGATGGCTGGTGAGAACAGGCGCTTCCCACCCGGCAGGTGGGGAGACTTCTTTATGGGGGGGGGTAATGGAGTTACAGGCCGATCACCTTCCCCGCCCGGTTGGAAATCGACCCATCCCTTGCGCAGGCGGTGGTGGCTCTGCCGCTATCATACTTGTGAAATGGATAAGCCAACAGAGGAATGCATTCCATACCCACGCCACCAGATACTCAACGGAGAGGCCGAAAGAACTTAATTGTCCTATAAACTCACAGACCTCTGTTCAGCTGGTAGTATAGATCGTTCCAACGCAGCTTGTCCTTGAAGCCTTCGATTTCGGTCTTTTCGTCGATGACCAGGAATTCGACGCCCGCCATGGCGGTGAAATCGCGCAGGTGTTCGGCGGTGACAGCGTAGCTGAAACTGGTGTGATGCGCGCCGCCGGCAAAAATCCATGCCGCGGCGGCGATTTTCAGGCTGGGGCGAGGCAGCCACAGGGCACGGGCGACAGGCAGTTTGGGCAGCGGGGCATCGGTCGGGACGACATCGACCACGTTGGCGACGATGCGGAAGCGCTGGCCCATATCCATGATGGAGGCGCCGACCGCCGGGCCGGTGTTGGCGTCGAAGATCAGGCGCACCGGGTCGGCTTTGCCGCCAATCGAAAGCGGGAGGATGTCCAGTTTCGGCTTCGCGCCGGCTTTGGCAATCGATTCGCAGATTTCGAGCATGTGCGCGCCGAGCACTTTGTCGCCCGTGGCGCTGAAGTGGTAGGTGTAATCCTCCATGAACGAGACACCGCCCTCCAGCCCAGCGGCCATGACCTTCATCGCGCGGACCAGGGCCGAGGTTTTCCAGTCGCCTTCCGCGCCGAAGCCGTAGCCATCGCGCATCAGGCGCTGGACGGCCAGGCCGGGGAGCTGCGCCAGGCCGTGCAAATCCTCGAAGGTGGTGGTGAAGGCCTTGAAGCCGCCCGCCGTCAGGAAGTTGCGCATGCCGACTTCGATGCGCGCGCCTTCGCGCAGGGAGGTGTTGCGCTCGCCGCCGGGCCGCAGCGCCGGGACGACTTCGTACTCATCGAGATAGGCCTGCATCATCTGGTCGATTTCGGTTGGTAATTACCATTTACCCATTACTTCAAGCCTTCCACTGCCGCCCGCTCAATCCCCAGCCCCTGCTGGTAGCGTTCCATGAACGTTCCAAAACCGGCCACGTCTTTGGGGTCGGGCGCAATCGTCGTCGCTTTTTCGTGGGCAAAAACCTTGTTGGTGAGATACGCTTCCAGCGGCTCATTCGCGGATCTATAGAGCATGTACGCCGCCAGCAGCGCCATGCCCCATGCGCCGCCTTCCCCGGCTGTGGACATCACCGAGACCGGCACGCCCATCGCCGCGGCCATCATCTTTTGGCCGACTTCGGGGGTCTTGAAAAAGCCGCCGTGACCGAGAATCTGGTCGATCTTGACTTTTTCCTGCACGAACAGAATGTCCAGGCCGATCTTCAGCGCGCCGAGCGACGAGAACAGGTGCGTGCGCATGAAATTCGCCAGCGTAAATTTGCTCTCCGGCGTGCGGACAAAGAGCGGGCGGCCCGCCTCGAAATGGGTCAGGTGTTCGCCCGAAAGATAGGCATAGGCCAGCATCCCGCCGCCATCTGCATCCGCTGTAAGTGCCTGTTTGTAGAGTGTTTCGAACAGTTTCGACTGGCTGACCTCCACGCCCAAAACGGACGTAAACTCGTGGAACAACTCAACCCACGCATTCAAATCGGAGGTGCAGTTATTGCTGTGCACCATCGCCACCGGTTTGCCGCTGGGCGTCGTCACCATGTCGATCTCGGGATACAGTTTCGAGAGCGCCTTTTCGAGCACGATCATCGCAAAAACGGATGTCCCCGCCGAAACGTTGCCGGTGCGCACCGCCACGCTGTTGGTGGCGACCATGCCGGTGCCGGCGTCGCCCTCCGGCGGGCAGAGCGGGATCCCCGCCTGCAACCGGCCGGTCGGGTCGAGCAGTTTCGCGCCTTCGGCGGTCAGGTTTCCCGCCGCCTCGCCCGCCATCAGCACCTTGGGCAGGATGTCTCCCAGTTTCCAGGCCAGCCCCTCCGCTTTGAGCAGTTCATCGAACTGCGCCACCATGCGTTTGTCGTAATCGTTGATGGTACTGTCCACCGGGAACATGCCCGCGCCTTCGCCCACGCCCAGCACCTTTTTCCCGGTCAGTTTCCAGTGGACGTAGCCTTCCAGTGTGGTCAGGAAAGCGATGTCTTTGACATGCGCTTCCTTGTTCAAAATTGCCTGGTACAGGTGCGCAATGCTCCAGCGCTGCGGAATGTTGAACTGGAACAAAGCCGTCAGTTTTTCGGCGGCCTCCCCGGTGATGGTGTTGCGCCAGGTGCGGAACGGCGCGAGCAGGTTGCCGTCCCGGTCGAAGGGCAGGTAGCCGTGCATCATGGCGCTGAAGCCGAGCGCGCCGACCGTTTTGAGCGGCGCGTCGTATTTCTCCTGCACCTCGGCGCTCAGTTTGCGGTAACTATCCTGCAAACCGGCCCAAACCTCATCCATGTGGTAGGTCCACACGCCGTTTTCGTAGCGGTTTTCCCACTCGTGACTGCCCGAAGCCAGCGGCGCGTGGTCTGCGCCAATCAACACCGCCTTGATGCGCGTCGAGCCGAACTCGATGCCCAGCGCGGTCTGGCCGCTTTCGATCGCTTTTTTGATATCGTTTGGTTTCATGGATCACTCCTGAGATCGACTTGGTCAAAGAGAAGAAGACGATGAACAGATGATGACTTTCAACCCATCCCGTCGCTGGGCCAGGGCAAACGCCTCGCCCGCCTTTTCGAGCGGGAAGGAATGTGTCACCAGCGAGGACACGTCCACCCTGCCGCTCTCCACCAGGTGGATCGCGCGGGGATAGGTGAACTTCATGCGCCGCACCAGCTTGAGGGTCAATCCCTTGCGTCGGGCCACGGAGGCAGGGAAGGCAGTCCGATCCTCCGCGGGAATACCTGCCAGGATCACGGTTCCACCCGGCCTGACCGCCGTGACAGCCGTTTCCACAGCGGCGTTCTCGCCGGCAACTTCAAAGGCGACGTCAACGCCCTGGCCGGGAGTCCATTCGCGGGCTCCCAGACGGCACGCCGCCTCCAGGCGATGTGGCAGCGGCTCGGTCACGAGCACTTTCTGCGCCCCGGCCAGCCGCGCCAGCTGAACGATGAGCAGCCCGATCGGTCCGCAGCCGAACACGCCGACCGAGCTGCCCACGCGCAGGAGAGCCAGATCCACGGCATGGATCGCCACGCCGAGCGGCTCCAGCATCACGCCGTCCGCATCGGAGAGCGCTTCCGGCAGCGGGAACAGGCACTCCTCCGGCCAGGCAATGTACTCACGCAGGGCGCCATCTTCCGAACCATGCCCGGCGAAGCGGATCTGCTCGCACAGGTTGGGATTCCCCTCCCGGCAGTACTCGCAGGCCCGGCACGGCACCGCCGGGTCGACGGCCACGCGCTGGCCTTTTCGGGGACCCGCCGCGATCACGCCGGCGAACTCGTGCCCGAGCACCAGCGGCTTCTGAAGCCTGGCGTCGCCGATGCCGGCTTCGCCGAACCAGTGCAGGTCCGAGCCGCAGATGCCAACCGCAGTGACCCGGATCAGCGCCTCACCGGGAGCGGGGACCGGCTCGGGCTCCTCGTGCAGGAGCAGATTCCCCGGGGCGTGTAAACGGATGGTTTTCATTGCACTCAATCCAGGACCAGGATGGCAGGACGCTCGAAGACCTGCCCGTCCAATTTTACCTTCTGAACCGGCCACCCGGGGATGGCGGTCAATACTTCATTCCCGTTCTCACCGACCAGGATCGTATCTTCCTATTTCGTTCCGGTGATGGATGGGTTCCAGGCATAAACCTGGCCTGAAACCACCTGTTCCGTTGCACCAGGAAGTGCGGTGTATTCACGCGGCTCATAACCGGCGGGACCACCCCTTCATTACCTGATCACCGATCGACTTGGAAAAGCGGTGCTGGTGGAGTATTATCAGGGAAACATGTACGTTCTTCCCAACGCAGATCCCTGGCATATCGCCACCAATTACCTGCGCTGCACCCCGAATGGAGATGGCGGTTGTACACGTTTCAACACGATCAGCGAGAGACTCACCGCCACCGGTGGGAAGCTGATCCCTGGCGAGGCGATGGAGCTACTGTCCGAAGTGTCCCAACCCTTTACGGACTGGTCTGTCGTCTTTTAGATCAACACAGGAAAGTTCAGTATTGTCATGGGAGGTCACTACGACACCGTCCATGTCTTTCAACTTTCCCAAGTGGATCCATAGATGGACACCAAAAATGAAAGAAAACCAGGGTTGAATCTGCAGGCGACGAAAGGGACCATGAAACTCCTTGTGATCCATTCCAGCCCGAACAAAGAAGGCTTGACCGCAGCCTGCGCCGCGGCCGCCTGGAAAGGCGCCCGCCAAGCTGGAGCCACCGTCGAAATGATCCAGCTGAACGATTTGAATATCGGGAATTGCCAGGCCTGCGATGATGGCTGGGGCACCTGCCTGGCCGAACATCGCTGCAAGGTGGAGGACGGTTTCCAGGCCATGCACAAACGCCTTGCCGGGTTGGACGGGCTTATCCTGGTAACTCCTGTCTACTGGGGAGAAATGAGCGAATCGGCCAAAGCATTCACGGATCGTTTGAGACGCTGTGAGGCAACACGCAAGCACGGACAAAGCCTGCTCTTCAACAAACCCGTGATCGCGGTAGCCGCAGCGGGAGGCAGCGGAGGCGGGATGATCTCCTGCCTGGCCAGCATGGAACGCTGGATCCAGCACGTCCAGGCACGCACCTTTGACTTAAACCCGGTCAATCGCTGGAGCCGGGAATATAAGCTGCTCGCCATACGCAGCGCCGGGAAAACAATGGCCCTTGAACTCCAACAGAAGGAATAATCCGGTTTTCCGTATGACGACTGCTTTTTCGGCTAACAAACTTCACCTGGGCGCCGCCTATTATCCGGAGCATTGGCCGGAAGAACGCTGGCCGGAAGACATCCGCCTGATGAAAGAGGCTGGCTTTACCGTGGTCCGCATGGCGGAATTCGCCTGGTCAACCCTCGAGCCTGCTGCCGGGACTTTTAATTTTGCCTGGCTGGACCGGGCAATCGAGCAACTGGCCGCCGCCGGGATCAGTTCGGTTTTGGCAACACCAACGGCTGCCCCCCCCGCCTGGCTGACTTACGGTCATCCGGATTCGGTCGCTGTCGATGAAAACGGCCGCCGGCTCCAGCATGGCAACCGTTGCCATTATTGTCCCACCTCGCCCGACATGGTGGCCGCTTCCCGCCGCATCGTGGAGGACCTGGCACGTCATTATGGAAATCATCCCCATGTGCACGGCTGGCAAATCGACAATGAGTTATGCCGGACCTGTTATTGTGATCGCTGCCGGGGGCTGTTCCAGAAATACCTTCAGGAAAAATACAGTTCCCTTGACGCACTGAACCAGCACTGGTCCACAGCGTATTGGAGCCAGACATACTATGCCTGGGAACAGATACCGGTCCCCACTGGCAATCATAATCCCGGGTTGATGCTGGAGTGGAAGCGCTTCGTCAACAAGGTCAACTGCGATTTCCAGAAGGCGCAGGTGGATATCCTGCGCGAACACATCCCCGCAGAGACCTGGATCACGCATAATTTCATCGGGGGATTCGGGGGGTTCGATTACTACGAAATGTCCGCCGACCTGGATATGGCCTCGTGGGACTATTACGTTGGCACAGGCCACCATGATCATCTGGAGAAGGGGATCCTGCAAGACCTTATTCGCGGTTTCAAGCGCAGGAACTATTGGATCATGGAGACCCAGCCGGGAACGGTGAACTGGGCAGGCATCAACAACTCCCTGAATAAATGGGAAGGCCGGGCAATGGCCTGGCAGGCAGTGGCACATGGCGCGGAGGCGATCCTTTACTGGCAATGGCGATCCGCACTGGGAGGCCAGGAACAGTATCACGGCACCCTGGTGGATCCCTCCGGCCGGCCGCGGCCGTTCTACTCCGAGGTCCAGGCGATCGGGCGGGAATTCGCCAGGGTTTCCGAACTGGTTGCCGGGTCCACGGTCAAGGCAAAAGTGGCGATCTTGAACGATTATGAAAGCAGCTGGTCCATCGAGTTCCAGCGACACCACAAGGATTTCAATCACCCCGCCTTTCTCAACCACTTCGCCCGCCCGCTGGCGGCCTTTGGCATTCCCCTGGACGTGATCAGTGCGGATGAATCCCTGGCCGGTTACAAGCTTGTCTTTGCCCCAGCTCTGATCCTGCTGGACGATCGCCGGGTCCAGAATTTAAAGGAATTCGTGAACGGTGGAGGGCACCTCGTCCTGACGGCCCGCTGCGGGATGAAGGATCGTTTTAATGCCATGCTGCCATCCCGGCAGCCGGGTCCGCTCACGGAGCTGGCCGGCGTGGAAGTAGAAGAGTTTTTTGCGCTGGATGAAAATGTACCGATCCGCGGGCGGATCTTCAATGGGACCGCCAGGATCTGGGCAGAAAGATTAAAGATCCTGGATGAAAATGCAACCGCCCCCATCGCCCGATATCAGGCCGCCAACGGCTGGCTGGATGAGCAACCGGCCGTAACCGTCCGTGTCAGTAAAAACAGCATGATCTATTATGTTGGCGCCTGGCTGGATTCTCACTCGCAAACCATATTGATCAAACATATTCTCCAAAACGCGGCCATCAAATCCATTGAATTGCCCGCTGGCGTCGAATGGGCTTCGCGGGTCCGACCGGACGGGCAGGATGTCCATTTCCTGATTAACCACGAGAATAAAAACCAGTCCGTTCGCCTGCCGTACAAAACTCACGACCACTTGAACGATCAGGACCTGAATGAAGAATGTCAACTTGCTCCCTACAGCGTGCTGGTTCTGACACAGCTGGAAAACAAATCAATCCCATTCCCGTCAACGGGTGTAGAAAAGGAGAAATAAACATGCCTATTCGATTTGGAATTCCTGAACTGTTGATCCTCTTGGTGATCGTCATCCTGCTCTTTGGAGTTGGCAGGATCGGCAAGGTTGCCGGTGAGCTGGGCAAAGGAATAAAATCATTCAAGGATGCCCTCCAGGGGGAGAAAAAAGATTAGTCGCCTATGGATATTTTTGGCATTGGGCCTCTCGAAATAGCGCTGATCATTCTTCTCGCCATCATCATTTTTGGCCCGAAGGATATCGCGAACGCCGGTAAAACGGTGGGAAAGAGCCTGAACAAACTCGTCCGCTCGGAGAGCTGGAAGAACATCAGCCGGACCTCGCGCGAGCTCAAAAACCTGCCAAACCGGTTGATGCGCGAGTCGGGGCTGGAGGAGCTGGAAAAGACCACCCAGGCAGAAATGTCCCAGGTTGACAAGACCATCCGGCAAACGACCAGCTCGTCGTCCCCGGTCGATTCCCCACCGGGAGTGATCGTCCAACCGGGGAAGAAAACCGGGGATCCCAACACAGAAAAGGATGCGACTGGATAAGGAACGATGAAGAACTTCCTCAAAAAACTTTGGCGCGTCGTCACCTTCCCGTTCCGCATGCTCTGGCGGATCGTCACCCTGCCTTTCAAAGGGATGCGCAAGCTGTATGACTTCCTGACCACGGAGCCCGAAGAACGCGCCCTTGGCGAAGTGCTGGCCGATACGGTCCAGCAGCCGATGGGGTTGCTGGAGCACCTGGGTGCGCTGCGTAAACACCTGACGCGCATGCTCGTCTGCCTGGTCCTCTGCGTGGCCATCCTGTTCGCCTTCACATCGCAAATGGTGGATCTCCTGGCCATGCCCATCGGAGGCATCGAATCTCTTCGGGCGATTGATGTCACGGAATCGGTGGGCGTCTTTATGCGCGTGGCCCTGATGGGAGCTGTGGTCATCGCTTCCCCCTATCTCGCTTTCGAGCTGTGGCTGTTTGCCGCTCCCGGTCTCAAGCCGCGTGCCCGCATCTTTGGCCTGCTCAGCATCCCGCTTGTGCTGCTGTTCTTTGTCGGTGGAATTCTTTTCGCCTATTTCATCCTGCTCCCTCCGGCCCTGGAATTCCTGCTTGAATTCATGGGTATTCAGGTGATCCCACGTCCTTCCACCTACATCAACTTCGTGACCGGGATCCTGTTCTGGATCGGCGTCACTTTCGAATTCCCCCTGGTGATCTATGTGTTGTCCCTGATGGGCATCGTTCATCCCCAATTCCTCCTCAAGCAATGGAGGATCGCAGTGGTGATCATCGCGATTGCGGCCTCCGCGATCACCCCCACCGTTGATCCGATTAATATGTCGTTGGTAATGATCCCCATGATCCTCTTGTATTTTTTGAGCATCGGTTTGGGGTACCTGGCCATCCTGGGCCGGAAAAAAAGAGAGTTAGAGTAAGCAACAGGCAGCTCACTGCCTAAACCCATTCTGTTTCTCTAAAGGAGAAAACCATGTTTCGTCAATTCGGACTTCCAGAACTGCTGATCATCCTCGCCATTGTCATCCTGCTCTTTGGGGTCGGCCGGATCGGCAAGATCGCCGGCGAGATGGGCAAGGGCATCAAGTCCTTCAAAGATGGTTTGCAAGGTGGAGATAAGGAGGGCGCAGCAGAGAAAAAGGAAGCTGCGGCGGAAAATCAAACCACTGAACCGAAGTGAAATTGGCCGGTTCCCCTTCGGGGTACTCCCCTTGTGCAAAGTAAAGGGGATCGATGACTGGCCAGACAATCAAAATATTCTTCCCGAAGAGGAAAGTACAAACTCTACATAAACACGAATCAAGAGGAACAGTGACATCAAGCGCACAGTCCCTCTCTGATGTTTTTGGGGGGAGCCTGTTTCCTGGCAAAAAATCCTTTTCAAGCCCAAAGTGGATCGTGAGTTCCCTGCCTGGCCATCCAGGACAAGGAACTCACGATCAAGGGCTTATAAGGATAAACAAGAATTTACGCTATCAAACCGAAGCCCTGAATTATCCACAGGGCCGGTTACGAGATCCTCGACCTGGGAACAGATGTCTCTCCGGAGAAATTCGTAGAAGCAGTAAGAACCGACAAAGTGGATGTACTGGCCCTCTCGGCTTTGTTGACGACGACCATGCCGAATATGATCTCGACGATCGCAGCACTGGAACAAGCCGGTCTACGGAAACAAGTATAAGTGATGATCGGTGGAGCGCCGATCACCGAAGAATACGCCCGCCAGATAGGGGCGGATGGCTACGCCCCGGATGCCAGCCGGGCTGTGGCGATTGCCAGGGATCTGATGGCGCGAATCAACGCCTGACAAAGATGCGGGGGCTTCGCGAATGCAGGAAATCAAGCCCACTTATAACACAGACAATAATCCCCTCACGGGGATTATTGACAAGAGGTGGGCCCGGTTGGATTCGAACCAACGACCAAGCGATTATGAGTCCGGTAGCGCGCTTTCCATAGCTTCCACTCTATTCTTCCTCCCCTATATCTGGCGGTACATTTTTACGCTACCGCACCAGATATGGGGGATGGCTTTTTACGGGGCATTTTTTGACCGAAAACCGCTGCAACCCTACTGCAAGTCATTTGTGAGCGGCTTCACGATCTCTTCGATATTCTCGGCTGCCGCATCCTGGGAATGGGCCATTACGTGCCCATAGATGTCGGTGGTGACACTCGCTTTCGAGTGCCCTGCCCTTCTTTGCACTGTATTTACCGGAGTACCCATGTCCAGCAGCAAAGAGATCGAGGTGTGACGCAGATCGTGGAAGCGGAGGTCCGGCAGGCCATTCTCACGCAGGATTTGCTTGAATTCCCGGGAGACCCTGGTCTGATCCAGGTAGGTGCCGATATTGGTTGTGAAGATCATGCCGGTCTCAACCCATCGATCCCCGGCCGACGCCTTCAAGGTTTCCTGTCTCTGGCGGTGTGCCTCCAGCATAGCCAGGGCACCTTTACCTACCTTGATCTGCCGCCGACCGGATTTCGTTTTCGTAGGGACGAGAGCATATCCATTTCCAGGTATGTTTTGCAGCTGGCGTTCGACCTTCAGGGAAGCTTTTTGCCAATCCACGTCGGACCACATCAAGCCCAGAAGCTCGCCTTTGCGCAGGCTGGTAGTCAGGGCTAAGTAGAAAAGGGTCTCGAATGGATGTCCTCTGGCCGCTGCCAAGAAAGTTCGCACCTGTTCTTCGG
>Ga0233425_10007306_pt1 | contig 15623 bp, 22 predicted proteins | sample Watercolumn_Towu_2_FD_181712 | JGI IMG/M metagenome (GOLD analysis project Ga0233425, IMG submission 181712) | Freshwater microbial communities from Lake Towuti, South Sulawesi, Indonesia - Watercolumn_Towuti2014_140_MG | ecosystem: Environmental > Aquatic > Freshwater > Lake | place...
GGCAATCGGGACGCCGAGTAGATAAAACCATCTAAACCAAGATAGTTGCTAATCTTGGCAAAGTAAATGATGCAGGTCAAACCCTGCCCCCGCCTCACGAATCACGTCATCAGCTCCTATTTTAGGGGAGAATCAAAATGAAATGAAAAAAAAGATTAGCAAAAAAACTAAGGTGGCGGCGACGCAAGCATTTACCGATTTGGGATTTTCTCTTCGGGATATTTCGGCAATGGTGGGAATTGATCAAAAAACAGTAATGAAATACCAAAAGGACGAATTGGACGAAGAATTCCAGCAATTCTCCAGCACAATAAAAAAGATATATCTGACGCAAGATTTTGAACTAAGCCAGCTCGCTTTGAAAAAAATCAAGGATAAAATTGATTCAGCTAGATTTTTTGAATTAGTTGGTCTTTTCAAGACAGTCAGGGAATTACAAAGAACTATCGGGCCGTCAACCGCCGTCCAAGTAAATTTCAATCAACACATCCAAAAAGAAAAAAACGAATTCAATGAAGATTAACTACCAAAAATTCATAGAGAGCCGATTAAAAATCGTCAACAAAAACGGCGAGGTTGTTCCGTTTATCTTGAACACAATCCAAAAAAAATACCAAGAGCGGAAAACCGGGAAAGACATAATACTAAAAGCGCGCCAGCAGGGATTTTCAAGTTTGATTCTTGGAGAATTCACGGCGGACTTTTTATTGAACGACAACAGTTATTCGGTGGTTGTCGCTGATAATTCCGATAACGCTACCGGACTTCTCGCGAGAGTAAAATATTTCCTGAAATCCTATGAGGAAATAACCGGAATCAAAGTTCCGCTCAAATACAATTCCAAATACGAGCTTTTTAACGAATCTATCAATTCAAGATACATAATCGGGACGGCGGAAAACACGGAATTCGGACGCTCAAAGACGATAACAAATTTGCATTTTTCAGAAGCCGCGTTTTACAAGCATTTTAGAAAACTTCTAGCATCTGCTTTGCAGGCTCTCACACCAACAGGGAGATGTGTGATCGAAACAACGGCTTGTGGTTTTAATGAATTCAAAGAATTCTGGGACGAATCAGAAATGAACGAGACAGGGTTTCAGCCCCTATTTTTTAAGGCAAGCGATTTTTACGATGCTGATTTTCTCTCGCAAAAAGAGGGCGAGCTAAAAAGATTATTCAAGCAAGAATATCCCGAAACCGCGATCGAAGCATTTTTGACATCGGGCGACTGCTATTTCTCAAATGAAGCGCTGGAACAATATCTCGTGAATGTTAAGCAGGCGATAAATTTTCAATTCGTATGAGCTGGCGACAATACCGAAACATTGAAAAATCCGAATTCCTTTTATTCTCTGTTGACACTGCGGCAGGCGGCGGGGATTATACCGCTTGCCAAGTGATGAGTAAAACAAAGGTTGATGTTCCTCTTGTTTTTCATTCCAAGTCAACGACTTCCGATTTCATTCCCGAACTTTCCAGAGTGCTCGAAAGAGTATTTGACTTCACCGGATTAAAGCCAGTCGCTTCAATCGAGCGAAACAACGGCGGGGCATTTCTCATTGACCGCTTGGCCGGTATAAACTACGCGAATAAATACGATATTTTCAAGATGCCGAAATACGGAAATGTGCAAGAGGGCGATCCGGCCCTTTTGGGCTGGCTCACTTCGCCGGCGACAAGGCCAAAGATGCTTCAAGAGCTCAAAGACGCTATCGAAAAGCAGGTTTTCAGAATTTACGACAAGCAGACAATAAACGAGCTTCTGTCGTTCGTGGTTGTTCAGACTTCAAGCTACTGGAAAGCGAAAGCGGAAGTCGGGGCGCACGACGATCTTGTAATGGCGCTCGCTATCGCGTGGCAGATGTTTCAAATCTGCCAGCCGGAAATAACCAACGTCAGCTCGGAAAAGGTGATGGCGGAACTTCCCAAAGAAAACTTATTCAAAGACGGATTTTATTAAAATCAATGGGACAGCAAATAAAACTGAAAAAAGTGAGAAAGGAAATCAGAAAGGCGCAAGAGGAATACTTGAGCCGCGCGCTTGGCAACTTCAAGCCAATGGATATGATAAAGCCAAAGCCGAGATTCTTCCCGAGATTCATTTGGAATCTTCTCATCGGAATATTCTTAGACGTAAATTTCAAAATAAAAAAATGACAGAAAACATCGCCCCAATCGCGCAAATAGACCGGCTCGCGCGGGAAATGAAATTCGGAGTAATGCAACTTTCCCTTGAGGTGCACGACAAAAAGATTGTCGGCATCTCTGGGCCGAAATTTCGCCGGAAGAAATACCAAGTGGATGGATATAAATCAATGCTGGCCGATATGGTGGTGGAACTCGAGAAATGCCGGGATCAGGAAGCGAGCGGGACGATAACATTCACAGTCAAGCTCCATAAAGGAGAATCAAAAGAGCTGTATGTTCAGACGAATTATCGCCAAGTGTTTGACAAAGATTTTCCATGTGATATAATATAGCCAGAATTAGTCTACTCACAACTCCTCCGTGAGCGACTAGCACTCTTTTTTGTGCTGGTCGCTTTTTTATTTTATGACAAAAGACACAGCCCTTCTCAACAAAATCAAAGAACGTTTCAGCAGCGCGGAAGCGTCGCTTGCAAAATACCGCGATGACTCCGCTTTCCCGTGGACGGAGCGGGAAGCCCTGCTTTTGGGAGTGAACCAAGACAAAATTTCCTCCGAAGTAAAATCGCAAGTAAATACTCAAGACCTTCAAAATCTGGTTTTGGACGGAGCCAGCCGCGTGATGGCCCAGATTCCAACCGGCAAAGTTCAGGCTTTCACTCAAGACGACGCCGGGAAAAATGTTTTGATGAACCTCGTCCTTGACAAGCACGTTTTGGAAAATATCCACTCGGCAATGTGGCCGTGGCTCATAAAATTCCGGGTTTGGGATATGTACTCGCGAATTTACGGAGCAATGCCGATGCTTGCCACTTGGCGGGTTGACAAAAACTATGTCGGACCGGACGGCTATCTTCTGAATCCCCGCAGTTTTCGCCCGCAAGCCGGAAAGGTAACGATCCAGGAATGCGATTATGTTTTTGTTGATTCTTGGGTTTCTATTGCTTGGCTCGGGCAGAGAAATAAGGAAATTTGGCAGAATATCCCCGAACTCATAAAAGAAGCCAAAGACAAAATGAACTCGAAAGCGTCCGCCAGCAATGAGGATCTGACCTATACCGAGCAACTGCAAAGGGACGGATTCTCCGGGGAGTCGGGAAAATACGGCCAAGTTCTTCTTCGCACGCAATACGAAAAAGACCGGTGGATCACTTACGCGCCGGAACACGACATAATCATTCGCAATATTAAAAACCAAAACGGGGATGATGAGATTCCGGTTGTAATGAAACAATGCTTTCCCCTTATGGACAGAATATACGGGCTGGGTGAATTTGAACGGGGAAAAACTCTCGCTTACGCCATCAACTCGCTAGTCAATCTCTATATGGACGGGGTGAAGATGAGTATTTTCCCTCCGCTCATTCTCAATCAAAACGGAATTGTGGCCTCCTCGATAAAATACCAGCCGGGCGCAAAATGGCTTGAAAAACAAGCGAACGCGATCAGGCAACTTCAGCTCTCCCCTCAAGGAATGCAAACTTTCCAAAGCACTTACGGATTTCTGAAAGCGGCGCTTCTCAATATGGGAGCGACGACTGACACTTCCGTCTCAAAAGATACTGATCCGGGTTTCGGAAAAACTCCGAGTGCGCTTCAAATGCAGGGAGCGCGCGAAGGCGCGAGGGATAATTGGGATCGGCACATGATGGAAACGGCCATCAGCGAACTTTTCAACCGCTTTGTCAATATGTTTCCCAGAAGCCAAGAGAAGCCGATTAAACTGGATATTTTCAAAAAAGAGATTGAGAAAATTCAAAACTTATACCCAAATGAAAATATTGTCGAGGTGTTTAATTCAGGCGAAGCCGGACGGGCGACAATCGGAACGGACACTTTCAAGGAAAACGGAGACCCGATAAACTTCAGATTTTATATCGACCCCGGGACGACAATGAAAAAAGACGACGCGATTGAAAATCAGACGATCGGAAATCTGATGGCGCTCGTTCTCAAAAACCCGATGATAATTCAGGCCCTTGAAATGAAAGGGCAAACGGTCGACATCGGGGAAATGTTCAAGAGATATCTTATCACTTCGGGAACGCAGGACTGGGATAAAATAATAATTCAAAAAACGGAAACTCCCGAAGGAGAGCCGGGAATCGGGCCGGATTCAGCCACCATTCCCGAAGAAATCCCCCAAGAATTGCCAGTAATGCCGCAAGTCGAGCAGGAAACTGCCGATATGATGGCGTAATAAAATGGAGACGGATGTTCCAATCACAAACACCAGTTTTTTTGAAGGATTCAAAGAGGTTAAGGACAAAGACGCCGTTTTGACTTCCGATGACAAAATTTTAGTAACGGCCGAAACGGAAGGCTGGAAAGATATAAAAAACTACATCAACGCCGTGATCGAAGAATTGGAATCGGGCGCTGAAATCAATCCGGGCGAGAGTTTGGAAGTATACGCAGCTCGTCGAATGGCGATTGACATATCCAAATTGAAATTAAAGCAAATAATTGACCATGTGGAATCGATCGCAAAATACGTCAGGGAAAACCGAGAGCCAAAATGACTTGGCGCTGCGCCCGGAAGTTTATGAGACAAATCTCGAGGAACTGGTGCCGTATGTTCACCTGAAAGGGCACGTTTGGCGCCAAGAAGGGCCGTATATCGTTTGCGACAGTTGTCCAGTCAGGCATTCATTCTGCATCGGAATAGATAAAATTTTATTGGGAATGGACAAGCAGGGAAATCCGATTATAAAAAAACGCAAAAAGGTTTAGATTTGTTCCCGGCGGTCGATACGGGAACAACTCTAAGCCCTTTTGGGCCATAAATCGTAAGGACGACCAACGCACTGGTCGACAAAAAAATTATGCCAGAGGAAGCAAAAGTCGAAGACAAAATCGCTTATGCGATGGCAGGCGTTCCGCAGGAAGAGGGAAACGCCGGGGAGGAGACTCCCGCCGAAGAAACGACATCTTCGGAAACTTCCCAAGAGGAAAAGCCGGAAGAGGCTGGCACGACTACTCCGGAGGGTGAGCAAAATGAACAAGCTCAAGAAACTCCCGACGAACAAAAAGTCGAGGAAGAACCCCAAGAACGAGAGTATCGGCCGACAAGAGCCGAACGCCGGATTAAAAACCTTCTTGAAGAAAACAAACGGCTGAAAAGTTCTCTCACTAAAAGAGAATTGCCGTGGCACGAAGGAGAAGAAGGCAATGAGCCGCAGGTTCTCACTGAAGAACAACTTGACGAGATCATCGAACAGCGCCTTTCGGCGCGCGAGGAACTTGCCGAGCAGCGGAATATGGCCAACGATTGGGTGAAGGATTATGAAAAAACAATCAAGACTAATCCAGAGCTCGATCCTAAATCTTCTTCCTACAACAAGGAACTTGATGAGTTGCTTTCGGAATTTCTGACCGATTCGGACGGAAATCCCCGATACAATATTCAGGTTTCCGTGGCGTTGTCCCGCCTTAAAACAGCGCTCGAAAACGCCAAAAAAGTCGGAGCGGAAAAAGCGTCTATAAAACTTGCCGATCAGGCGGAAAAAGGCGCGATTACCTCCGGCGAGAGCGGGGATGCCCCCAAAGAGGACTCGTGGGAAGACTTGGACGATCTGATGAAAACGGATCAGCAAGCATACTACCGGCGCCTCAAAGAGGGAAAACACCCAAAAATTTAATAATTTAACTCATCCGCAAAGAGGTGATGCAGGTATTCGAATAAATGCCCGCAACATTCGGAACGACTGTAGCGCAAGAGTATACAGCGAAAGTGCTCAAGGTTTTTTTCGCCCGAAGCATCTTTGACGATATCACCAACAAAGATTACTTCACGCCTGGCGACTCAAACCCGCGCACAACCAAGAATATCAAATCGCGCTTTCAGAAGTTCAACATTCCAACCCTTTACTCAAACGGTTGGTCTACCTTCTCCGGATCTGACTTGTCATTCACGGCTATCACGGAATCAATCGCCACTTTGACTATCGACCAGTTCAAAGCATTGGCTGATCTTATTCCTGATCTGTCTGTTTTCAAGTCGCAGGTTAAAGATCCGAATTCGACTATAATTCAGCAGGCCGGCGACAAGCTCAAAAAGCTGATGGACCAATACGCCACTTCTTTTTGGTCTGACGTCGCGTCCGGACACTGGCTTGGAACCAACTACACGACCGGAACAGTCGCCGTAACGACTGGGACTGGTGCAGTAACCGGAACTGGCACGACTTTCACCGCTGCGATGGTTGGTAAGCCCTTCAAGGCTACTGGTCATTCGGCTTGGTACCGGGTGAAAACCTACACCAGCGCGACGTCAATCGTCATTGAAGACGACAGCGACGACGAAACATCAGCTTACACAGGTGGGACAATCAGCGCCGGTGCGACTTATGTCATCCAGGCGAACACTGCGCTTGCGACAACCAAGACGGAAATCGCTGGACGGCTACTCACATTGAGCCAGATGCTCGATGACGCGGAAGTTCCGCAGAACGACCGCTGGTGCATCCTTCCGGCTGACGCAAAGTCGGCTCTTCTCACGGCAGCCGAATTTAACCGAGACATTGAGGTTGTTTACAAGGAAACCGTGCAGAACGGGAAAATCGGAAAAGCCTACGGAATGGATCTTTATGTTCTTCCTTCGGCCAATGTGGCTGGTGATAATACCGATGGCTACAAAGTGATGGCGGGGCATAAGTCATTCCTGACGGCTGGCTATGGCTTCATTTCTCCGATCGAAGTCGTCAATCCCGAGAACAACTTTGGATCAAAAATCAAAGGTCTGTTCGCTTACGGGGCTAAAGTGGCTGACGAGCGAAGAAAGGCGGCTGCGATGCTTCTCGCGACATTCTCCTAAGATTGTTGCTCTATTCTGCTCCTTTCGGGGAGCAGAGCCAGAGTAATAATTAAATTCTCCAAAATGGAAAAAGAAATCAAAGAACGGCTCGCCGAACTTTTGGAAAACGCGGACGCCCTCACCGAAGAAGAAAAAGGATTTGTCCGCGCGAGAAGAGACTATCTCACCAAAGAGCAGATGGTCGCCGCAAAAGATATTCTCGGCGAGGCAAAAGTAAAGTCCGTTTCAAAAAAGAAGAAAAAATAAGTGAAACCTGAAAATTTCAAAAAATATCTCACTGAAAAGTCCCAAGCTGAAGACGGACAAGATCTTGTTGGACGTCTTCTGTTTTATCTTCTTAATTTGCAGGGGCAAAAAAACAGGGACGGCAAAGCGGAATCGGGGAACGAGGCCAAGCGCCACGCTGAAAAGGTCCGCTATCTCCATTCGCTGAATTTGCAAAATAAAATAAGCGAGAAGATTCTGGGCGAGATAAAGGATATTGTCGAGGAAAAGGAAATAGACTTGTCTGACGTTCTTTCATCCCTTGCCGAGATAAATAATTCGCTGGAAAACGGCCACGCGGCGGTGATTGACACCATCGGGGAAATGATTGAAAAACACCCGGAAACACTTGCAAAGCTGGATGAGCTTGCGAAGGCCGTAAAAGGAGCCAAGCCAAGGGAAATATCCTTTTCGAAAATCATTGAATCGCAAGAGGCGGGGTACACCGTTCTTGGAAAACTAATTGTCTCGCTCACGGAAGCCGTAAAAGATATTGAAATCCCGAAAAAAGTCGAGATATCAAAGCCGGTTGAAGTTGAAAAGCCGCGCTGGTGGAAAGAATTCACTTTTTCTTGGGAGCCGCTTGAAAAAATATTTGAGAAACTCAAAAAGTGGACTTTTTCCGTCAAAGTTGAGAATCAAATTGATCTTAAAAAATTTCCAAAGGAAACGGCAAAAGAAATCTCCGACAAACTGGCAGAGATTCTGCCGAAAATCAGAAGCGGAAACTGGGGAAATATTTTCAACTTTGACGGAAGCGGGAACTTGAAAGTTTCGAGCGAGGGCGATTCGACCGCCTATAACTACATCCAGTCTGACGAAGACGCGACCTACAAATACTACGGGTTCGCCTCAGCTGATGGCTGGAAATTCAAGCGAAAGACTCTCGCAACTGGTGTCTGGGAAGTGGCTAGCGGAACAGGGGATTATGACACCGCTTGGGCAGACAGAGAAAATAAGGATTACGATTATACTTAATATTTAATTCTATGAAAAAAGAAAAAGTAGAAGAAGTGAAGGAGGACAACAAGCTAGAGCTTGCTATCCGACTTCTAAAAGAAAAGATTTGTCGCAAAATGGCTCTCAAGGTCGAGGAGCTGGATAAAAAGACAATCACAATAAAGGATAATAAGGTAACCATCAAATAATATGTCGAAAGGAAATACATTTGAAAATGACCTCTTGCAGCTCATTTTCAACAACGTAGACATTGCGGACATCGGAGACGCTTCAGGGCTTCAAAATTCAGCAACAACCGGAAGCCTCTATGTCGCGCTCCACACGGCTGACCCCGGAGAAGGCGGAACAGCGCAAACCAGCGAGTGCGCCTACGGGTCTTATGCGCGAGTGGCGGTTGCTAGAACTTCAGGGGGCTGGACGGTTTCAGGAAACTCGGTGACCAACACGGCTCAAATCCAATTCCCGGAATGTTCTTCTGGTTCTGAAGTAGTGACCTATGTTTCAATCACGACCGCTGGGTCTGGGGCAACTAAGATTCTGTATTCAGGTGCATTGACAGCTTCGCGGTCGGTAAGCTCCGGTATTACTCCGCTTTTTGCGGCTTCTGGACTAACTGTAACTGAAGACTAATATGAAAACTGTTGAAATGAGTGCCTCTCTAAAAGGGAGAGGCGACTTATCAGAGATTAAAAAGAATAACAATTTGAGCGACAGCTCGGTTGTGATTCTAAAGCACACGTTTTTCGCTCTTGCCGCGATTGAATTTTTCCAAAAGGGAAAAGACGGAATTTTCGCGGAAGACATTAGGGTGAAAGATGAAAAGACAGGTCGAGAGTTTAGCTTTAATCTAAGTGCTAAAGAATGCTAACCGGAATCAAAGACATCATAGATGCAGAGCAGGAAGGAAGATGCAGATATTATCGGTTCAGAAAAGTCCCATCGCAAGGTTCAACCGCAGGGATTTGGTTTGATATGTCTATGAGTCCCGGTATGCCAGTCCCGAAATATTGGTTTGATGCCGCGCCCCTTACTGCGAAGGCTATCACCCAGTCGGAGGACGGGGGATTATTTCACGGAGCAAATGTTTCACCAAGTGAGAAGTATCTTCGCTCGATTCAGATTCAAGGGTTTTGCTCCTCGACCACGACCCCTTGCCCGATTACTATGGTTCTATGCGATTATCTTCTCTATTACCCGACCGTTGATGACGGGACAACTGACGAGCAGACAATGACCAACACTGTCACGCTTCCAAGATACACGGATGGAGAGGGAGTCCAGATGATTGCCGTCACCACTGGGGCAAGAACAGGAAACCAGTATTTCACGATTAAATACACCAATCAGGACGGGGTAGCAGATAGGGTGACGCCCCAACTTCAGCAGAACACCTCGACCTCTGTAGGATCTATCACGAACTCAGCGAGCACTCAGGTAAATGGAGCTAGTGCGTTCATACCATTGCAAGAAAACGACACAGGAGTTCAACGGATTCAATCAGTGACAATGCAGGGAGCAGATACGGGGCTGTTTAGTGTCATCTTGGTTAAGCCCTTAGCCTATATCACCCTCAGAGAGGTGGTTGCCTCAACAGGTGTGCTGGTCGGGGTCGCCAACGATAAGGATTTTTTGCTCTACGACAACACCATTCCGAGAATCTACGACAATGCTTTTCTGAATTTCGTGATACATCCGACCTCCACAACCATCAGCTCAACGACGTTCACAGGAGACTTGAAAGTAATTTGGAAATAATTATTAAGTTAAAACTATGGCAGGATTCGCAAGTTTCGACCAAGTAATCAGCGCGTTCAGCAATGGTCAAAAGTGGGATGCCACTTGGGGAAAAAACTTTAATCCCACTGCGGCGGCGGTGGCTAATGAGTGGCATACTCTTTTTCGTGGAGGTGGTAATCCTCCAGCTGACGCAATCTTTGACGCTGGAACAGCCCTAAACTTTCAGGCAGTCAAAGACTCAACAAGTTCGGCAGCATCTCTCCTTCACGGGGGGAACGTCCAGCCGACCTACTATAAGTATCTGGCTTCAGGGCACGTTGTGACGGCGGCGGCGACCACCGTGCCTAACGTTATATCACTCGTTGATGTGATTGGGTTTTACAGGGTCACAGCCGTGACCACTACGACTGCTCAGTCAACCACGAACACGCTTTCCCAGACAGACACCTTCACGGCAGAAACCTCTGATCTCTGCACATTTACCTCGACTGCTAACATTCCATCGAACCTATTGGTGGGAACAAGGGTGAGGTGCACGACCTCTGGAACACTCCCGGCAGGGCTCTCAACGGGAACAGACTACTACTACATCCGGGTATCAGATTCAACCTTTAAGTTGGCTTCTTCTTACGCCAATGCGATAGCAGGAACAGCAGTTGACATCACCGACACTGGCTCTGGAACGCACACCCTAAACTGGTTGCTTCCGAGATACACGAACGGGGCTGGGGTGCAGGCGATATTCTTCAACCCGCAGGCAACGGCGTTGGGAGCAGGAACGCCGAACCTTATCCTGAGCTACACCAACTCAACTCAAACTGGCTCAAGGGGAACGCCAACAACCTATCCAATCGGAAAGACTGCCGCTTCAAACTCGCATATCCTATACACGGGAGCAACAGGAACAGGAAAGTATAACTATGCAGTGCCGCTTCAAGCTGGTGACGCAGGTATAGCCCAGATAGACTCGATTAGAAATGACGCTACCTATACTTCCGGGATGTATTCAGTTGCAATGATTAAAGAAATTGCCCGCTTTCCGATTAGCACTCTTGGGCTTGCCTCAGAGCGGAATTTCTTAAACGAACTTCCCTCGCTTCCGAGAATTTATGACGGGGCGGCACTCTACTGGCTGGTTGGCTCAGGCGCGGCGACTCCCGCAAACTCCGCCTACTCGGGACTCTTAACCTTTATTTGGAACTGAGATGAATAGAGAATCACTAGAACTTGCCAAAAAAGCCACCGATGAAGGCTGGGATGCCTATAAGATTATGGCAGAATTTATAGCACTCCAAAAAGAAATTGATGCCAAGATAGCCGAGGAGATGGGCAACGATGAAATAGCCAGAGTAATCAGAATACAATAATGCTAAAGCCCAACATCAGCTATGTAAATCAGACGCTTGGAAAGATGCACTCAGGGGTGACCAACCATCATTCTCAATTTCAGCCTGAGGTGATGTTCAATCGGTTCATCCCTAGTGATTCGACCAATCTAACCTCGATTAAAAGAGACAGCTTTCCCACCGGGACTCAACCTCCCTATTCCTTCCTCTTGGGAATAAAAGGGGCTTTGATTTCTTCGACTACTCAGTTAAACGGAACAGGCGCGCTAACCGGAGGATTCTCACTTGGGAAGTCAATGACTGCCAACCTCTCTGGCTCTGGCGATGTCTCGGCGGCTCTCTCTATTACCTCAAGCCTTGCGGCAACCATCGCCGCATCTGGAAGTCTAACGGCTTCAATGACGGCAACTTTAGGACTTGCGGCGAGCCTTGCGGGAACTGGAAACCTTGCGGCATCTCTGAGCCTTCTTACCACAATGCTGGCGGACTTGGATGGGGTTGGAGACATCACGGCAAACCTCAAGGGAAACCTCGACTTGGAAGCTTCCATCTATGTCAACCAGAGCGAGGCGGCTGTTCAGCAGCTGGTGGCAGGTGTCTGGGGTGCATTGGCAGCTGACTATGACGAATCAGGCACAATGGGCGAAAAGCTAAACGCGGCAGGCACGGCAGGCGACCCGTGGACAACCGACCTTTCAAGCTATGAGACTCAAGGGACAGCTGGAAAGATTATGAAGGATACCCTAAGCGAGGACAATTTCTTGGCATTAAAATAAGTTGACAAAAGATTTGTTTTTGATATAATAAGCGCAGAAAAGTAAAAACAGCCTTCCTTAATTCCATATAAGGCGGCTGAACCTAGAAATGCTTTTTTAGCGTGGCTGGGTTCGGTCGCTTTTTTTATTTGCCTCGACTGGCTGTCTTGCGGCGCAGGCCGTTCACCTCCAAGACAGCCGATCAGGGTGAAGGAAAAGATATGCCAAAAGGAAAAGCGAAAAAGTTTGTTTAGTTCTTTGTCATTTTACATCAGGCATAAATCGGTAAACTCTAGTCGCAATGAACGTCTCGCTATAATGATATTCGTCCAAAATTTCTTTAATAAGTATTTCTCGGAATAGGTGAGGACTAGAGTAGTAGTTAGTTAGGTTGGCGTTGATATATTTGATTACATTTTTATCTGGATCTGGCGGCGGAGGCGGAGGCGGTTTTTTCTCTTTACGCTCACAAACACAAGATGGGCTATAACTTCCATCGCAACAAACTTGCCTGCCGACTGAAGTATCGCATCCGCAAACTCCATCATGCCACGAGCAACAACCGGAACGAGCGAGGATATATAACGGAAAAAGCATCGCAACAAAAAATAAGACGGCTATGAGTGTTTTATTGCTTTTCATTGGAAATATTTCGATGTTTCCATAATTGCCAAATACAAAGCCCCGCTAACACTATTCCGAAGACATATGATCCAGTAATTGTGAAAATTGCCGAAATGGCTAGGATGATCCAAAGAAAAGGTTTGCTGTTTAGTTTCATAAATTGAAAGTTATTTTACAACAACTCCCTCTATTTCAATCTCATCTCCGCAAAGCCAGCCAAAATCACGGGAATCAAATGATTCTTTGAGATTATCTCCTAGAAAAAAGAAACAATTATTTTCTGATTTTGATAATCGTTTTGTTAAGCTTTTTTGATATTCTATGCCGCATTTCAAAGATTTACATCTGAAAGAAATAATATCGTTTATTTTTGGATTAGTCGATGTATCGATTTGTATTGATTGGCCACTGCGAAGCGTTGGGAGCATCGAATCCCCTTTAACTGTTATCTGATAAAAATTATTCGGTTTTTCATAGACAGCAGAACCGATTCCAATAACAATCGTGGCTACGAGATATCCTCCGACAAAAATACCGATATATTTAAGCCATTTTTTCATAAATCTAATTTAACAAGTAATCATAAAATAAGCAATTAACAATGTCAATAGCGGGGTGCTAGATGACGAAAAAAACAATGGCACTAAATCTAAGCCGAATCTACGAAATTGCCAAAGACCCCTTTGGGGCCATCCCAAGAGCAAGAGCGGTCATAAATCGCGGGTTCAAGGCGGCAGGCACAAAAGAATACGCCTATCGGCCGGAGCAGACCAATAAAATGAGGAACTGGCCTCGGGAGACTGCTGCGGCCACAAAACAATACATCCCAAATCTGCCAACTTCCAGTGGTAGCAAATCCACAGTCAGTAAACCATCCTCCTCATACAAATCCGGCGGGTATTCTTCCGGCGGAACCGTTGACTGGGCAAAAATCCAAGCCGACAAAGCCAAAGAAGAGGCCGAGGAAGAACGTCAAAGGCAGATTGAGAAATTCAAAAGCAATCTCAACAAAGCCTACAAAAAATATGGTAAGTCCCTCTCGAAACTTTCCGGGTTCATTCCTGAAGAAGAAGCACGCCTTACTTCTGGCATCAATGACTTATTATCGCAATTCAGCAGCACGGCCGGGCTGGAAAAAGAAAGTGAACTCAAGGAACTCGGAAAATACCGAACAGACACCGAAGAATCACAAAGGAAAAATCTTGAAAAACTGGCCAATCAAGCGAGGCGCAGCTTTATGTCCGGCGGTTCGGCTCTTGGAACGCGCGGAGCAATGGACTCATCGGCGGCTAAAATGTATTCTCGAGGCATAATTTCAGAGACAAACAAAAGCCGGCAAGACCTCTTGGAGCAAGCCAAAAAAATATACGGCGAAGTTTCCGACAAGGAAAAAGCGGTCAACGAAACTCACGACCTTGAAGTATCCGATATGGACAGGTGGGTGAAAGACCAAGCCCAGATGATAAAAGACGATTTCGCGAGAACGCGCGAAGCTCTCACGGAAGAAATGGGAAATGTCGGAGACTACAAAAAGGCCGACCTTGAAAACCTTGACCAGCAGAATTTGAACGCGGCTTACCAGAAACTTTCCGACCTTGAGAACAGGGCATACCAATACAGGAATGTTCTTGGCCAATGGAGAGACAGCGTGCTCGGCAAGATTAGCGGAATGAAGAAAGCCATCATTGACAGAGGAGACTTCACCGCCGAAGAACTGGAACTCGACAAGCCGAACACCGCTCTCACGTGGGACGAAAAACAGACCGCCGAAGACTTCTACGACCCGACTGCTCCTATTCGCAAAAAAACTCTCAAAGACTTTTTGGACAATCCGCTTCTCGACGAAATGACGGATGAGGACTGGGGAACGCTCTAATTAAAAAACCAAAAGGCAATGGGATTTCTCGGCAACCTCTACAACCGCGCTAAACGGAAAATAGGCGAGTGGCTCTCGCCGGTTGTTTCGGCCGTCAAAGTCAAAACTCCGCAGGTTGTCCGAAATGTTCCGCGCGTCGTTCAGAATGTCGAGCAAAACGTGGGGCGAGGACTCTCCGGTATTTACAAAAAGGCGCAGAGTTTTGTGCAGCAACCGCGCTATACCGCGCCGATAAAAACTGTTGTCGTGAGACCTGTTCAGAAGTTCTTCGCTCCGGTTCCGGGACAATTAAGAACAAGGGATGTTATAAGAGAACTCCCAGCTCAATTCAAACCTTCTCAATTATCGGAAAATCTTCTCAATGTTCCTAAATTCGAAATAGGAGCAAAAAGTAAAAAACCTCTCGTGAGATTCGGCGGCGCAATGGCGAGCGGATTTTTGAATCCTCTCATCAACGTCAAAGATTTTTCAAAGGAAGCCGCAGAGCAATATTACGGAACAAAACCATACAACTTCAGAAAATTGACTGGACTTGGCGGTGAAGCGGCTCTTGATCTTGGCACAATGATTATCGGAGGAAAAGCTGTTCCCCAAATGGCCAAATCGGCTATGGAACGAGTCGCGCCAAAAACACTTAGCGGGCTTTCGAAGATAATCGCAAAAGAAGCGTGGAGAGGCTCGAAGATCGCGGGCAGAATTGGGGCCGGGTATGGACTGGCTGGAGCGTTGAAAGAGGAAAAAAAATTGCCCGAAGCTCTTAAAGATATTGGGACTGGTTATGTCGGAGGCAGAGTTCTTGGAGCAGGTCTTGGATTCGGAGCGACTGCCGGACCAGCATTGGTAAAGGCCGGAGTTGGCTCGCTCGCCGGGAAAATGTATAGAACCGCCGGCAAATATCCGTATTTTTCAAGAACCGCAAGGGAAGTCGGGCGGGCTGTTCCAGAATTCGCAAAAGATATGCCGGCTCCAGGATTGACGATCAAGGCGGTAAGAAGCAAACCGACAAAATTCAACATACTGGAAAAAAATCCATATTATCTCGGCGAAAGGCCGAAATATCAAGTCGACATAGACAATGCAAAATCGGAACTCAAA
>Ga0233425_10007307_pt1 | contig 15620 bp, 12 predicted proteins | sample Watercolumn_Towu_2_FD_181712 | JGI IMG/M metagenome (GOLD analysis project Ga0233425, IMG submission 181712) | Freshwater microbial communities from Lake Towuti, South Sulawesi, Indonesia - Watercolumn_Towuti2014_140_MG | ecosystem: Environmental > Aquatic > Freshwater > Lake | place...
ATTCGAAGGAACAGCAGACAGCACCAACAGCTACAAAACACTGATTGTACAGCCCAATGTCGATCCGTATAACGATAAATTTTATACTGAACCCGAAAAGCAACTGGGTCTATTGCTTCAACAGATCAAGGGAAAGCTCGACTCTACGGTGGATTTCCTGGTGCTCCCGGAAACCTTCTTAACGGAGGATGTGTATGAAGGACACGAGTTCGAATCGTTCTCGCTTCCTTTCCTGAGGGACAGCCTGTTGCATCGGTACCCAAAGCTGACGATCATCAGCGGCATCAATACACGGTATGTGTATAAGCCGGGAGAAAAGAAATCCGCGACAGCGCGCCGGTTCAGTGATGTAGAAGAATATTTCGACTCATACAATACGGGGATGCAGCTCAATAAGGAATCGGTGGTTTTCTACCATAAATCCAAGCTGGTTCCGGGTGTCGAGATCATGCCTTTCCCGGCCCTCTTCAAGTATTTCGAGAACTTCGCCATCGATATGGGCGGAACCACTGGCAGCTTAGGCATGCAGGATGAGCGGACCGTTTTCTTCAGCCACAACCATAAGGTGGGTATTGCCCCCGTAATCTGCTACGAAAGCGTGTACTCCGATTATGTGGCCCAGTATGTGAGAAACGGCGCCAACCTCATCTTCATTATTACCAACGATGGATGGTGGGAGAATACGCCGGGACACCGGCAGCATTTGGCCTACGCCAGGCTCAGGGCCATTGAAACCCGGAAAGAGATTGCACGCTGCGCCAATACAGGTATCTCCTGCTTCATTACGCCCTTAGGTGTTGTGGAACAGGCCACTCCTTACTGGAAGGAGGCTTTGATCATTAAGCATATGACACCCAATGATACGACGACCTTGTTTGTACGCTTTGGCGATCTGCTGTCGTACGCCTCTTCGGCTCTGGCTCTTTTACTGCTGATCTGGAGCCAGGTATTACGTTTCAAAAAGTCTTAAAAAGTGCTAACTTCGTGCGTTGATATTTCTAAATCCAAAAAAGATAACCAAACCCAACTCATATATTTATGGAAAAATTTGATGTAACCGTGATCGGTTCGGGCCCCGGAGGCTATATTGCCGCTATCCGCTGTGCACAGTTAGGCATGAAAACCGCTATTATCGAAAAATACCCTGTACTGGGCGGAACCTGCCTGAATGTTGGCTGCATCCCCTCCAAAGCCTTGCTGGACTCTTCGGAGCATTACCACAATGCGGTGCACACCTTTGAGCAGCACGGCATTGAGATCAAATCGCCGAAGGTCAATTTCAAACAGATGATCGAGCGCAAGCGCGGCGTCATCAAAAACAACAATGCCGGCGTGGCTTTCCTGATGAAGAAGAATAAGATTACCGTGTTCACCGGTGTCGGAAGCTTCGAATCGAATACCATCATCAACATCACCAAGGAAGACGGAAAAACAGAGCAGATCGAGTCGGCGAAAACCATCATTGCTACGGGCTCCAAGCCATCGTCTTTACCGGGGATCGAGATCGACAAAAAACGCATCATCACTTCTACCGAAGCTCTTGAGCTGAGCGAGGTTCCGAAGCACCTGATCATCATCGGCGGCGGTGTGATCGGCCTTGAGCTGGGCAGCGTGTATGCGCGCCTGGGCTCCAAAGTGTCGGTAGTGGAATATATGGACCGCCTCATCTATTCGATGGATGCGGCGCTGGGCAAGGAATTGCAGCGTGTGATGAAGAAAAACCTGGGGATTGAGTTTTACCTGAAGCATAAGGTAGAAGGGGTGAGCAGCAAGGCCAAGGAAGCCACGGTAACGGCTACCAACGACAAAGGAGAAAAAATAGAATTAAAAGGCGATTATGTGCTGATGGCTGTAGGCCGCAGGCCATATACCGAGGGCCTGAACGCTGAAAAGGCCGGCGTGAAGCTGGACGAGCGCGGACGCGTGGCAGTGGATGCGCACTTAAAAACCAGCGCCGACAATATTTATGCGATCGGCGATGTGGTGGTTGGCGCGATGCTGGCACACAAAGCCGAAGAGGAAGGCGTATATGTAGCCGAGCTCATGGCGGGGCAGAAACCGCATGTAAACTATAACTTAATTCCGGGAGTGGTATATACCTGGCCGGAAGTAGCGGCCGTAGGCCTTACCGAGGAGCAGCTGAAGGAAAAGGGCATCAAATACAAAACGGGGTCTTTCCCGTTCAAAGCCAGCGGCAGAGCGCAGGCCAGCATGGATACCGACGGCTTCATCAAGGTGCTGGCCGACGAGGCTACGGATGAGATCCTGGGTGTGCACATGATCGGGCCGCGCGTTGCGGATGCGATTGCCGAAGCGGTGGTAGCGATGGAGTACCGCGCCAGCGCAGAAGACATCGGACGGATCAGCCATGCCCACCCGACCTTTACGGAGGCATTCAAAGAAGCGGCGCTGAACGCCACTGCGAACAGGGCCCTGAACATTTAAGCGAAGATTAAAGATAAAAGACACAGGATAAAAGACAGGTTAATTTTTAATCTGTCTTTTTCATTTTAAAACATAACAAGATGAGTGAAGCATTAGATCCCAAAACCTATCCCATCGGAAAAGTGAATCAGGTGGAGTTTACGAAAGAGGTACTGTACCGCTCCATTATGATGGTGGAGGCTGCACCGCTGCGCCTGCGGCAGATCCTGGAGCGCATTTCAGAAAAGGACCTTGCCCTGTCGTACCGCGAGGGCGGCTGGAATGTCAGGCAGATCGTGCATCACCTGGCCGATTCGCACATGAACATGCTCGTTCGCTTTAAGCTCGCGCTTACAGAGGACAGTCCTGTGATCAAGCCCTACAGGCAGGATCTGTGGGCTAAGCTGCCCGATTACAGCTATCCTGTGGAAAGCTCCCTCGCGCTCTTTGAGGGTATTCAGCATCGCTTTTCGGAGCTGCTGAAAGTGATGAGCGAAAGTGATTTCGGAAGGGCCTATGTGCATCCGGAATACAAGCACACGTATCTGCTATCGGAAGCCACCCAGCTTTATGCCTGGCATGGCATGCACCATACGGCGCAGATCGAAGGAATCTTTAAATAAGCCGAACCGGATGAGACCATAAAAAAAGGAGTCACGGTTACCGTGACTCCTTTTTTAGTTTATGAAATCTATTCCAATTATTGTTTGGTCATGATCTCCTGGAAAGTTCCACCGCCGCCGGCAGTTACTTCAGTGTAAGTTAAGGTTAAAGTGCTTCCGCTTTTGTTTCCTGTACCAGAGAAAGTTCTGTTAGCAGCAGGATTACCTACCATGATAGCAGTCTGGCTAGGCATATCGATGCTTGAGCCACCGATGATGTCAGCGTAGATGCTTGTGTTTCCAGCGTAGTCACCGAATTTACCGAAGATGATACGGTTGTTCCTGGTAGTAGAAGCTGTGATGTTTTGAGTGTATGTATAAGTTCCTGAACCACCTGCAGTTTGAGTACCAGCTACAGAGTAGCTACCATTTAAACCGTCTGCATCGTTCACTACAGTTACACGACGGGTTACAGAAGCAGAGTTGCCTGCTGCATCAGTAGCCGTGTAAGTAATTTCGTAAACACCTTTCAGGTTAGTGTTAACGCTTCCTGTTGTAGTAGGAGTGATTGCACCGTCTTTGTTATCATCTGCGGTAGCACCCGGATCAGTGAAAGTACCTTGTAACGATACTGTCATTTCGCTATTTCCGTTCAACGTCACTACAGGATCAGTGATATCGTCTTTTTTACAGCTAGTAAAAATTACAGTTCCTGCTAATAAGAATGCTGTTACAGCTAAAATGTTTCTTTTCATGAGGTTTTATTATTTGTTATTTATTATGGCAAATGTATTCAAATTAATGAATCGGGCGGTCAGAAACTAAAATTTTAACAAAAAAATTACGCCAAAACCATTCAACTCAAATTATATACCAGGCTGGCCTGAGGCGAAAAGGACCAAATCGGAGGTGTAATCCAAAAAAGGTTTATTTGCCATTTTCGATAATTATTTTCTATTAAAAAACGGTTTGTATGAAATAAAATTTATTTTTGCATAAAATTTTAATATTAAAAAACAAAAAAATGAAAAAACTATTCTCTATCATCGCTGTAGCTGCTTTATCAGCTACGTTTGTAGCTTGCGGCCCTTCTAAGGAAGAAATCGCAGCTCGTGAAAAAGCAAAAGCTGATTCTATCGCTGCTGTTGAAGCTGCTGCTGCTGCAGAAGCTGAGGCTGCTGCTAAAGCTGCTGAGGCTGAGGCTGAAGCTGCTAAAGCTAAAATGACTGCTGATTCTATCGCTGCTGCGACTGCTGCTGCTGAAGCTGCTAAGCCAGCTACTAAAGGTGGTACTAAAAAACCAGCTACCCCTAAAGCAACTACTCCTAAAGAAACTCCTGCAAACGAAGTAAAACCAGGACAAGGAAGAGGATAAGATCCATTTCAAGCATAAATAAAAAAGGAACGATACAACATCGTTCCTTTTTTTATGCCTTTAAGCGGCGCTGATGGACTAGATAGCTACCGGAATCCGCTTCAGTGTCTCCAGCAGGAAGCCCCAGTATTTCTGCACCGAGCTGATCTGAACTTTCTCGTCGGGCGAATGCGCGCCGGTAATGTTGGGCCCGAAGGAGATCATTTGCATCTCCGGGTAATTGGTGCCCAGGATCCCGCATTCCAGGCCTGCATGGCAGGCGCTGACGCTGGCCTTTTCATGGTAGCGCTCTTCATACAGATCGCTCATGAGCTTCACAATAGCGGAGGATGGCCTTGGCGTCCAGCCCGGGTAAGAGCCGGCCGTTGCCACTTTGGCCCCTACCAGCTCAAAGGTTGCGATGATCGCGTCCTGCAGATCTGTTTTTTCGGAGTCGACAGAGCTTCGCGTCAGGCACTGCACCTGGTAGCTTCCGTCTTTTACCAGCACACGGGCTATGTTATTGGAGCTTTGCACCAGGCCTGCAATATCAGGGCTCATGCGGTAAATGCCGTTCGGGCAGGCATACACCGCCCGGAGGAAGCTATTCTGAAAGTCCTTGTTCCAAACCCGGGCCGGCGTTTCTATCTTTTCTACATTCACCGCCAGATGAGGATCGGTTGTCTGATATTCTGCTTTCAGGATTGCCGCCAGCTCAGCTATTTTCTGCTTCACCTGCTCTTGCTGTTCAGGAGCAACGACTATTTCGCCTACCGATTCGCGGGGAATGGCATTCCTAAGGCTTCCGCCGTCGAGCGAGGATATTTCCAGGTCAAAGGCTTTATGCAGATTCATCAGGAGGCGGTTCATCAGCTTATTGGCATTGCCCCGGCCTTTATGGATGTCCATTCCCGAGTGGCCACCTGTCAATCCCTTCACTGTCAGCCTCAGGGCGCTGTTGTTTATTGGCGTTTTTGCCTCGTAGCTTCCTGTAGCTGTCACGTCCACACCTCCGGCGCAGCCGATCGTAAGCTCATGATCGTCTTCGGTATCAAGGTTCAGCATGATCTTTGCATCCAGCAGCCCGCCTTTCAGCGCCAGGGCGCCTGTCATCCCGGTTTCCTCATCGATGGTGAACAGGGCTTCCAGAGCGGGGTGTGGAATATCCTTCGACTCGAGCAGGGCCATGATGGAGGCCACGCCGATGCCATTATCCGCACCAAGCGTCGTTCCGTTGGCTTTTACCCAATCGCCGTCAACGAGCATCTCTATTCCCTGTGTATTGAAATCAAATTGGGTGGCCGCATTTTTCTGATGCACCATATCGAGGTGGCTTTGCAGGACCACGGTCACACGGTCTTCCATGCCTTTGGTGGCAGGCTTTTTAATGATCACGTTTCCTGCTTCGTCCACTACGGTAGGCAGCCCCAGCTTCTCCCCGAATTGCTTAATGAATTGAATGACCTTTTCTTCTTTTTTGGAAGGACGCGGAACAGCGTTCAGGTCGGTAAAATGATTCCACATCGCTGTGGGTTCCAGTTTTCGGATAGCTTCGTTCATAGGTTTTTTAGTGAATAGGGATTAGTGTTTTTGTGAATAGTCGTTCTCAAGCCCTAAATATAAAATTTCTTTGTGATGTACTCCGCCCCCAAATTAAATAAAGCTATGACCTTAACTGATTCTACAATTTATCCTTTTCCGGACTTATTCTGTTGTTTCCACGATCACTATGTGCTTAAGTGTTAGTTCTACGCAAACAAAAAGGCACCGGTATGCCATATCACAGGTTTGTGCTCCTTTTGGTTTTATCACTTTTGCATAAATAATCACCTGGTCATCGGTTTCTTCCACTCTGTCTACTGCAAAGCCATAGCTTCCCGAACTAAACTCGCGACTTAACACAACACCCGATTCATTTGGATAAAAGAAGGCGCTGCTTGTTGTGAGCTTTGTATTATCCTTATTTATATAATTTACATAATCAAAGTCGTTTTTAAAAATGTAATTACCTACAGGGAATGTCTCTGCGGAGGAAACGATTCTATAGGGATATTTCCGGCCGGGAAGCTGGTCCTGTGCGGAAAGCAAACCGGAACAAACAGCAAAGATCAGAACAGCAAGAACATGTTTCATTCAATAAGGAGTTTATGAAACTAATCTACAAAAGTGTTTTTACACGGGTTTACAAATAACGTTAATTGTTGCCGCTTGCCTTCTCTCCTCGTCTGCCATGAATAATTCCCAAAATAAGCATATTTAAGGAGAAAATACCCACCAGCACTTAGCCGAAATACGAAAAAAACACCCAATTTTGTTATAGATTAAATGACAAGCCTTTATCATGAAAAAACTATGTATGCTCATAACCCTGGTAGGAATTACTCTCTTCACCAATGCCCAAACAACGGCCAGCGAATGGTTTACCTCTGCCGACAACAAATACAAAGCGAAGGATTATGCCGGCGCTATCAAGGACTATGACAAATGCATCAGCCTGCGCCCCGACGATGCCGATGCCTATTTTAACCGTGGCCTGGCCAAGTATGGCCAGAAGGATGATGATGGAGCGATCGCGGACTACAACAAATCCATTGAGCTGAAAGCGGGGATGTACGATGTGTACTACTCCCGCGGGCTTGCCAAGTTCATGAAGAAACGGTACGATGATGCGATTGTGGATTTCAATGTGGCACTCAGCATTAAGCCCGATCATGCCGAAAGCTATATCTATCGCGGTGCATCGCGCTACCACCAGGCCAAAGACGAGCAGGCGATCACCGACCTCGACATGGCCATCAAGCTCAACCAGACCATTGCCGTAGCCTACTATTACCGTGCCCTCGCCAAATACCAGAAGCTGGACGACAAGGGCGTGATCGAAGACCTCGATAAGGCCATCGCCCTGAAACAGAACTATGAATACTACTATACCCGCGGCCTTTCCAAATATGCCCTGAAAGATTACAATGGCGCCCTGGCCGACCACTCGATGGCTATTGGCCTGAATGCCGACTATGCTGAAGCCTATACGGAGCGAGGCCTTTGCTACTTTGCACAAGCCAACGACAAGAATGCCATTGCGGATTTCAGCAAAGCCTTATCATTAAAGCCGGATCAGCCTAAGGCCTATCATTTCCGGGGCTTGTCGAAAAGCTACAGCGGCGACAAAACAGGTGCCTGCGCCGATCTGAAAATGTCGGACAAGCTTGGTTACGCAGCTTCGAAAGAACAGCTGACGAAGGTGGGCTGTAATTAAGATATTTTTTTATTAAATCATGAGCTGATTTAAAAAGACTCATGGGCTAATCTGGTTTTCAGAAATCCCGTGATTTTTGAGTAGTCTTCGCCAAATTCTTGCTTACTTAATATAATATTGGCTGCATGCTGATACCTGGGTTTTATCAGTAGAATGTCGGACGACGAAACAATGTTTTCAAATTCGGACCATTTAATGCGATAGGTCAGCCGATCATCTGCATACATAAAATACTCTTCCGTAAGCTCATAGATTAACCATGTGCCTATGAGTGTTTCACTACGTTTTTTGACATTTGCCAGATATTTCCGTTTGTGTTTTTCAATCGTGAGCAAATAATTAGCGTATGTCATTATCACCGAAAGGGAAATAGCCATTAGTACTATATAAAAAAAGTCATTTTTAGGAACAATCAGGAGAATCAAAAACAATCCTGTCATTAACAGCATTGAGAACCAGCCCGACCTGACTTTTTTAAGCCATGTATATTTCCATAGAAATAATTTCTCCCGATAGTCGTTTTCAGCGTTAAAAGGGATTTCAAATTTCATTTTAAATGCTTTTTTTAAACTACTTTTTCTTTTTCAGATAAGCCTGCAGCTTATTGAGGTATTCCGTGTTTTGTGCAATATTCTTTTTATTCTCGTCAATGGATGCCTGCATGGCGCTAAATATCCCTGTATATTCCGGCGTATACGCCTTCGTGGTATTGAGAAGCAATTGCGCTTTATTGTAATAGACTCTGGCACTGTCCAGATTGGCACGTGCTTTTTTACACTCAGCCAGCGTTGGTTTCTGCGAGAGCTTTTTGGTGGCCTGGTCTATAAAATCGGAGTGGTAAATGCTTGCTGTATTCAGGTAATCCGCCAGGATGTTGTTGTTTGTCACATCCAGGTTATGTGCGTAATTTCTGTTGGCAGAATCGGCCCGATAATAATGCAGAAAATCCAACCGTTTTTGTTCTTTTTCAGAATAAGTCCGGTATTGCCTGATAGAATCCGGGAAGTTGAAGGAAGGCGCGTTGGAGCTAGTTAAACTGTCGAGCTCGAAGTCGCGTTTAGTAAAGGGATGCTTCAAGAGCTGCCACATCGGGTCCAGGGGAAAATGGTCTTTGATAAAGACTTTGGGACGTGGCAAAAAATACTGGTTGGAAAAGCGCCTGATGAAATGGTTGGCCGGGTTCACATAACCGCTCGACCAGGTTACATCGAGCATATGCCAGGCCGAGTCAAGCCTTAGCACGTTCCAGGCATGCAGAATCTGCGGAATCTCACCATCGGGTCCTTTGGTATAGCCGCATACCGTGAAGCAGGGGATCTGTGAGGCTCTGCAAAGATCAGTCATGACATTGGCGTAACCCTCGCATACTGCTTTTTTGCTTTTTAAAACGTCAGCTGTTTTTTGCCCTGAGCTGGTCATTGTAGCAATGTTAAAGATCTGAATGAGATTGATCTCGTTCATGTGCTCCACGTCATAGGCAATATTGAGGGCCGTCCAGGTATAGTAGGCCCTGGCTTTGTCTTCCTGGCTCGCGAAGTTGGCATTGACAAAGCTTACGATGGTATCGAAGGGCGCCGCGGGCTTTTGTTTGGAAAAACTGTACACCTTGTTATCGATCGTATTGTAGTAATCGGCCCGGGTGAGCTGGGCCTGAACATGAAAATAGCTGAGGAAAAGCAATATTAAAATATACAGGATTTTCATTAGCGTAACTGGAAATTGATTGGTAAATTAAAAAATACGGGGACCGGCTTACCTTTTTGTGTTCCCGGTTTCCATTTAGGCATTGACAAAATCACACGTTTGGCTTCCTTATCGCATTCCGGACAGCCTGGAACTCCTTTTAAAATTTGTATATCACTGAGCCGACCATCTGAATTAACCACAAATTTCAAAAAACATTTTCCAGCGATTCCTGCTTCTTTTGCTGAAAGAGGATAATTTAGATTTTCTCGAACAAACTTCATCATTTCTATCGATCCTCCCGGAAATTCAGGCATTGTTTCTACCCTGACAAATTTTTCCTCGTTCGGATTATAAAGCTTGATGGAAAGTGTTGTATCAAAACAGGCCATGTACAACTTATTCTGAAATTTTACCGGTTTTTCTACATGCCGTGCTGGATCCCACTCAGGCATTGCTAGCAATTCAGACTTTAGAACTTCCACAGACTCATCTTTCTGTCCATCTTCAGCTTTCAGTTCAATTATCTTACCTTTTTCATTCGTTTTTATTTCTAAAACAGCTACGGTCAGCCAGTGTTTTATTTTCACCTGCTCCATGAAATCTGTTTTTTCTTTTATATACCGTATGAGACTATCTATACTTCCTTTATACATAGCAACACTAACTTCATTACAAGGTCTATAAAAAACAACATTATCCTCCCGTACTTTTGAGAGCAATAATGTGTCTTCCTTGCCATATTTTTCATATTCAAAATTGGTATTGTATTTATAAGAAGTAATATACTCCTTCGCATCAAAACTTATTTTCGATGCGATATCACCACTGCTGTTTTTATATACCGTATCCCGTTTAGCGCATTGCTTCCAAAAAATCTTATAGGCTTCCGGATCGCCCATATTGGCTGCGCCTCCCATATCAATACAATACCCTTTCGAGTCGCCAAGCTTCCGCCTGCATACGGCCCTGTTGTAATAGGCGTCCGGATGCGGCTCCAGATCGAGCGAAAGGGAGAACAAGGAATCGGCGGCGCGATAGTCGTTTTTAGCAAAGGCCGTGTTACCGGCATCATACAATTTCACGGCTTTGCTTTTGAACTGGGAGAAACCAGCTGAAGCCATCAGAAACACAAAACACAGGAAGAAATAGTGCCTACTCATAAAACGGGGAATTTACAATAACAAAGATATTTGTCTTTCCCGATTACGACTCACCATTAATGAGTATTTCGACGAACAGGGAAAATGGGTTTTGCGTGTTGTGCGGCTTCAAAAGAGCAACTCACGAAGGTAGACTGTAACTAACTTCCGGATTTTATGACACATAAAAAATCCCGGCTGCCAGTAGCACCGGGATTTTTTATGCATCCTTTTAAGCTTGTTTCAGATTCTTCGCATGGAACCTATCAGCGAATAACGAGCTTTTTCGTAAGGCTTCTGCCCGACGCCTGGCTTAGCTCCACCATATATACTCCGGGCGATAAGCCTGCGGCATCAAATCTCAGGTGTTGTTTCCCGGCTTCGGTGAGCACATGAACATACAGGCTCTTACCTAAAAGATCCGTAAGCCTTACCTCTCCCTGGCCCTGCAACTCAACAGCAATAGTCACATAATCATTGGCCGGATTAGGAAACAGCTCGAGTTGAAGCGCCGATTTAGCCGGTAGCACAGCGTTCGGCTCTCCTTGGTGCATTCTGGCTTCGCGATCAAAGGCAGCTGGCTGATTGAGCTGTACTTCTACGCTACGGGCATTATTAGCGTCATCCGTTTCCTCCAGAACCATGTCAGGATCTACAATAGCATTCAACCATACTTTACGGAAGGTATCTCCTACCAGGCTGCCAAAATCCTGAAATACGATCGAACAGGTATAAGAAGCGCCAGGCGCAATGGCAGGAATGCTTAATATATCGCCGCCACCAAAGTTATCATAGGTGTCGATCTGGCTATTGCGGGATAAATAGGCGTGCACCGCTGAGCCCGCAGAAGCCACTGACAGTGAGCGATTCAATACCACAACGGTTGCACGTATGGTATTAGCAGCGATCAGCTCAAACTGAACACTGGTTACTGCCAGATCTGGCAGGGGACGGCTTCCTGCCAAAAATTTTTGCGCCTTAACGATCGCATTATCTGCATCCGGCCACCTGTATAGCCCACCTTGCATGCTTTTAGAAGAGAGCTTCAGCAAATATTCTACCTCATGCATCTTAAGCGTTGGGTTTACGGAAAGCATTTGAGCCACGATGCCGCTGATGTAGGGCGTGGCGATAGAAGTTCCGTAAGCATCTGTGATATAAGTTCCCGTAACATCCGCATGGTAGCATCCGGCACTTACAATTGGAGTGCAGCTATTCGCTGACAAACCGGCCGGTCCTTTGATGTCGATGGCGGGCAGCATGGTTCCTGGCCCCATGACATCCAGGCCGATTCCATCGTTCGATCCCCAATGCATCTGAGGCCATTCCGGTCTTGTATCGAATTCGCAGCTTGGGATGCCGCTTTTTTTGAACCCGCATGGATTGGCTGCTCCTACGGCTATTCCTGCTTTGGCGGGAAAATCGATAACAGTATCATTATCGTTGCCCGCAGCTCCCACAAACACACAACCCTGGCCGATCGCATAGGATATGGCGTCGCGGATATTCGGATCGATGGTGACTTCCTGCCATCCCCAGCTCATATTGATCACCTTGATGTTGTTATTGGCGGCATAGCGGATAGCGTCGGCAATGTGCTTTCGTTCGCCGATCAGGCAGGCAGGCTGTATCACAATAGGCATCACCTTGCAGGTACGGTCAATACCGGCAATGCCTTTGCCGTTGTTTACCTTTGCGGCAATGGCTCCCGTGACATGCGTTCCATGACCATACGTATCGGTTGTGATGCCTGAGGTAGCCGTATAACTGCCTGCGGTAAAATTGATCCCGGGAAGTACGCGACCCGCGTCCATATCCGGATGATTAGGGTCCAGGCCTGTATCCAGCACACCCACGCGGATAATTTCCGGCGGGTTTTTTCGGGAATCAAGGCGCGTCCAGGCAGGTAGGATGTTAAGGTCGAAGCCCACAGTACCACATGTTCCTGGACCATTGAAAACAGGAACGTTACCGTTATTCTTGTGCGACCACTGAAAAGGAAATAAGGAGTCGTTGGGTGTCGCTACCTGGGCCTGCACCAGTGTTACCTGCGCCAGCCCGAATGTAAAAAGGCTCATTGTGAGAAGTGTTTTTTTCATGATGTTTTAATTTAAGGAACGGTTAATAATAGTGGGGATGCTTTTTAAATTCAGAATAGCCGCGAAGCAATCTTTTATTAGGCGAGGTCCTGGAAACAAATGTTATCAGGCAAACATCCGTTACTCTGAAATCCAGACACAGAAGAGCTCAATAGTATCAGTAAAAACCCGGACAGTAAAAAATGGGCATAGCTATATGGGAATGCTATAGAACACAGTGACGACAATGGTCAATAGTCACTGACCGCATCTAATGGGGATGAGGACCTTCATGTTTTCGGTATGGCTAATATAGAGGATTCGCCTTACATAAAAAGGGCGGTAAACCGCCCTATGTGACTTTTCTTTCGGCACAGATCAAATGCCCGACCGATTAGCCTTTGGGGCAGCATGCGACCCTGCTCCCCATAAACGTTGTTGAAATTCGCGTATGTGTATGTTAAATTGAAATTTCAATATGGCATCACAAATCATGATTAATCATAAGCACTATCGGAATATAATACAACGCCTCTTATCCCAACCGATAAGACACTTGGTGCTTGGTAACATGCCTGACTTCATTTCAATCCTACAGTTTCTTAAGGCTCATATCCAAATCCGGTTTCATGTTGATGCATGTATTGAAAATTATTGATATCATAAAACAAACCGACCACCTCCTGCCTTTTCAACATGGTTTCCTTTCCGGAAATGCAGCTTAGATAAGAGCTCCAGGGATAGCTCATCGCATCCTCACAGACCCGGTGATGAACCGGATTATTATGAATATACAGGATCAGGCGCTTCAAATACCTTTCATCTTCTACCAGCTTACGCTGAAATGCCCGCTGAAAGAGGCTGCTATGGCGGTCATATTTTTTATTTACAGCCTTTGTGTAGGCATTAAATAAATTGGAAAAACATTGATGAGGTAACTTATCCGTAGCCGCCAGATTTTTTTCCTTTATTCTTACTAAAAAATGAAAGTGATTTTTCATCAAACACCAGGCGTAGGTTTCTGCGATTGGATCAATATGATGTTCATACAGCTTAAGAAAATACTCGTAATTGCCTTTTTCAAAAAACAGAGCCGTACTGTTAATGCCGCGGTTATAGATATGGTAAAATTTACCGTATTCCAATGGTTCTCTCTTTTCCATCATTTCTTCTTTTTCAACATTCGGAGAGGCCAGATGTATGAATGTTATATTTTAGTCCGCAAAATAAAGCAATATACCAATGCGCATTTGCTATAAACCGTAGCATTTTTCTTCCCCCAACCTGACAGGTCTTAAAGACCTGTCAGGTTGGGGGCGGAGAAGCAAAAAAGAAAAACCCCCTCCAAAAATCTCGGAGAGGGCCTTTCTTAGGGTTAAACTTTTACTTTCCTTTTTTACTTTGTCTACTTCTCGATACGATTCTCCTGATGTCGAATCACTCGAAGTGACAAAGTGAGATTGACTACGATCCGCAAGCCTCGCATCCTTCCGGATTGTCGAGCGAGCAGGATAACTGCGCCTGCTGCTCTTCGAAGCTCAGCAGCTGGGTTTGTCCGCGCTCTACGAGTAAAGCGTCTTCGTTGCCCAATACCGGTACAGATAATGCCGCCTGGTCAACCGTGAACTTGATCGCGTCAGCAGCCGCTTTGGTGCGCAGGTAGTACATGCCTGTTTTCAGGCCTTTTTTCCAGGCGTAGAAATGGGCAGACGATAATTTCGCGAAGTTCGCATCCTGGATGAACAGGTTCAGGGATTGCGACTGGCAGATGTAGGCACCACGGTCGGCAGCCATATCGATGATGGTACGCTGTTTAATTTCCCAAACCGTTTTGTAAATATCCTTGATGTTCTGAGGAATTTCCGGAATGTTCTGAATGGAACCGTTGGAAGCGATGATCTTGTTTTTCAGGGTATCGTTCCACATGCCTAATTTCACTAAGTCGCGTAATAAGTGTTTGTTCACGACGGCAAACTCACCGGATAATACACGACGGCTGTAAATGTTAGAGGTATACGGCTCGAAGCATTCGTTGTTTCCTAAGATCTGAGAGGTAGAGGCGGTCGGCATTGGCGCTACCAGCAAGGAGTTGCGCACACCGTATTTGGCAACCTCTTCTTTCAGAACGTCCCACTCCCAACGCGGGCTTGGTGTCACGCCCCACATATCGAACTGCATGATGCCTTTTGATAAAGGGGATCCAGGGAACGATTCGTAAGGGCCGTCTTTGATCGCCAGGTCTTTACTGGCCGTCATGGCAGCATAGTAAATGGTTTCAAAGATTTCTGCATTTAATTTTTTAGCCTCTTCGCTTTCGAAAGGGAAGCGCATGAGGATGAAGGCATCTGCCAGACCTTGCACGCCTAAGCCGATAGGGCGGTGACGCATGTTGGAGTTGCGGGCCTCAGGAATCGGGTAGAAGTTACGGTCGATGACCTTGTTCAGGTTTTTGGTGATGATGTAAGTCACATCAAATAACTTCTGGTGGTCGAAGGTTCCGGCTTTCTCATCCACAAAGCGGGGCAGGGCGATAGAGGCCAGGTTACATACCGCCACTTCATCAGGGCTGGTGTATTCCACGATCTCTGTACATAAGTTGGAGGACTGGATGGTTCCTAAATGTGTCTGGTTCGATTTCAGGTTGCAGGAATCCTTGAACAGCATGTAAGGATTACCGGTTTCGATCTGTGAATCGATGATGGCCGCCCACAGCTCACGGGCTTTCACCACTCTGCGGTATTTTCCTTCCGCTTCGTATTTGGTGTATAATGCTTCGAACTCGGCACCGTGCGAGGTGTGCAGGCCAGGGCATTCGTTAGGGCACATCAAAGCCCAATCGCCTTCGGCTTCCACACGCTTCATAAACAGGTCCGGGATCCACAGGGCGGTGAAGAGGTCACGCGCGCGCAGCTCTTCCTTACCGTGGTTTTTGCGGATGTCGAGGAATTCGAAAATATCGGCATGCCATGGCTCAAGATATACGGCAATGGATCCTTTGCGTTTTCCTCCGCCCTGATCCACGTAACGTGCTGTTTCGTTGAACACTTTCAGCATCGGGATGATCCCGTTGGAAGTACCGTT
>Ga0233425_10007308_pt1 | contig 15620 bp, 11 predicted proteins | sample Watercolumn_Towu_2_FD_181712 | JGI IMG/M metagenome (GOLD analysis project Ga0233425, IMG submission 181712) | Freshwater microbial communities from Lake Towuti, South Sulawesi, Indonesia - Watercolumn_Towuti2014_140_MG | ecosystem: Environmental > Aquatic > Freshwater > Lake | place...
TGCTGCCCTCATGGCGGAGCTCAAGTGCTCCGATGTCATCGTCATCGATCTAGAGGGTCGCTCCGAAGTGTGCGACTTTGTTGTGATCGGCTCAGGCACAAGCCAGCGGCAGATGCGCTCGGTCGGTGAAGCGATCGACAAGATGGGGAAGGAGCGCGGGAGTCCAGTGTGGCGGTCTGACGCCGATAGCGGCGCGAGTTGGATCGTCTTCGACTTCGTCGATGTCGTTGTTCATCTGTTTGAGCCAGGACAACGCGCCTTCTACGACCTTGAGGGAATCTGGAGCGATGCGGAGCGCGTCGCATGGCGAGCCGCGCCCGCGGCCGCTTCCGCAACGCGAAGTCGATGAGCCGTTCGTGGTGGGCCAGGATTGGAGTGGTCGCGCTCGTCGCGGCGACCGCGTCCGTTCGCGCGGCCGCCGCGGAACGAGAAGTCGTGATCGATGGGCCGGCGGGCAAGCTCGCGGGGACGCTCGCCGTTCCCGACGGGGCCTTAGGCCCGGTGTGTGCAGTCGTGTTTGTAACAGGGAGCGGTCTTCAGGACCGCGACGAGTCGATCTTCGGTCACAAGCCCTTCAAACAGATTGCCGATGCGTTGTGCGCAGCGGGCATCGCGTCGTTGCGTTGTGACGATCGCGGGTTTGGCAAGTCAACTGGCGATCCGTCGCAGGCGACAACCGACGATTTCGCCCTTGACGCGCGAGCGCAATTGGCTTGGATGCGCGCACAGCCGGAGATCGATGGCGCCCGAGTCGGCGTGATTGGTCATAGTGAAGGCGGACTCATCGGCGCACTCCTCGCGGGCTCGGCGGAGGGGGGCGTCGAGTTCGCGGTTCTGATGGCCCCGCCCGGGTTGAAGGGCCGCGACATTCTGACCGGTCAGAGCGAGGACATGTACCGGGCTGCGCGGAGCGACCCCATGCTCTCCGCAATCGCCATTGAGCGTCATCGAGAGCTCATGGACGCAATGGAGCAGCAGGCAGAGGAGGCGGCGATCGACGAAGCCCTAAGGGCCCTCATCGCGGCGCAACTGGAACTCGCCTCGAAGAAGGCACCCTCGGAGGAACTCGTGCGTGTGCAGGCAAACCTTGCGCGCCCTGGGCTTGCGAGCGCGTGGATGCGGAGGTTTATCGCGCTCGATCCGGCGCCAAGCTTCTCAGCGCTCCGGGTGCCAACGCTTCTCCTCTTCGGCGCGCAGGACACGCAGGTGAAGCCTGATCGAAATCTCCCGGCGATCACGAGAGCAGCCGCGACAGCTCCCGTGAAGCCTGAGGTCGTGGTCTACCCCGGGCTCAACCATCTCTTTCAGAAGTGCTCTAGCGGTCTGCCTGACGAGTACGCCCGGAACAAGAGCGGCATTGAGTCAGAAGTGATCCAGAAGATCGTTGATTGGGTCAAGGCGCGGAGCGCTTCGTCAGCGTCATCGCGTTGAAGGGTCGCCCTTCGCGGGCGAACTTACGCTCAAAGTTGGAGCCGACGAGTTCGCCCGGCAGCGCCGACGGCGGCGCCGTGAACGGACCGCGCGAAAAGAGGGCAGCATGTCGCTCCGCATGCTCGAGATCCCATTTCCAGAGCGCATCGTGATCGGTCACGATGCGAAGCTCGCCATGCGGAGCGAGTACCCGATGAAACTCGATGAGGGTCGCATCCTGCACGACTCGCCGTTTGTGGTGGCGGGTCTTGGGCCAGGGATCGCTGAAGTAGAGGTGAATGGTCCGCGTGCACGCATCAGGAACCCAGTGCTTGAGAAACTGCGTCGCGTCAGCGCGGAGGAGGCGGACATTGGCGAGCGCGTGTCGGCGGGCGCGGTCGGCGGCGTATCGCCAAAACTCCGTTGCCCACTCGATGCCGAGAAAGTTGGTGTCCCGCTGGATCGCAGCCTGTTGCACGAGAAAGGTGCCCTTGCCGGAGCCGATCTCGATCTCCAGAGGGAGCTGCGGATTTGGGAAAAGAGATGAGGGGCTGAAGGCACCAGCGTCGAAGGGCGGAAGCTGCTCGATGTCGAATCCGTACGCCCCCGCGTCAAGGTTCTTTCCGCGAGCGAGATCCATGGGGGATGAAGTCTAGGTCCGTGCGCGCGCGGTCATGCGGTGGGCGCCGCCCAGTTAGCGTCGGTGTCGCGCGCAAGAGACTTCGCGGCCATGCGGATGCACCGTCGGCAGATTGCAGCGGGGTGACCAGCGACGCTGCTTCGGAATGGCTCATCTCGTTCCTCGCGGCACATGGTGCAGAACCTGGCGCCGCCCGCGCGATCATCAAGGGCAACGAGTTCTACCGCTCGGTAGGCCTCCGTGAGGCAGGAACCGCAGATGCACGCGCCCAAGTGTCCCTCAACCATCGGACGCTCGTGCGTCCATTCCTGGCGACAAAAGTCGCAGAGCACATCGGACATTCTCACATCATCGGAGTCGGTGCCATCACGCCGCATGCCGTTAGCGTAGGTCAGGGACTCGACTACGCTCGCACCATGGCTCGCGGAAACTCGCTCGCGAGGAAGTGCCAACTACTGTTTGGTGGAGCGGTTCTCTTGATTCTTGCTGGGGCGCTCGTCGTGCCGTGGCTCCGCCTGGAGCGCGTCGTCGAGGAAGGGCAACTTGAGATGTCGCGGCAGCTCGCTGAGACTTGGCTCCGCAATGGGTTTGCGCTCTCGCGAACCGAGGGAATGCCCATTCCCATTCGCGTTGTTCCGGTTGACGAGCTTGAGGGTCGCGCAACAGCCGATCCGTTCGTCGATCAGGCCTACCGCCGCTTTCAGGTCGATCCCAAGGACACTGAGACCTTTGTGGCGCAACGCACCTCGGAGTCGGTCGTCTACCGGTACGCGCGGGCATTACGAGAGAGCGAGTGGCGAGCGATTCAGGATCGCCCGTTCGTCGACTTCGCTCCAAGAAGTTCCGAGCCATCGCTCGATGATCCGCTGCGCGCCATCCTCGTCATCGAGCGAGTGAGTCCCTTCGCCGCGGAGCAGATTGCGTGGAACCGCTGGTCGATCGTTGGCGGTGGTGTCGTCGCCGCCGGGCTCGCGACCGTTGTGTTCACTGTGATCCTCTCGCGGCTGATTCTTCGGCCGGTGCGGCGAATGACCGATGTTGCGCAGCGAGTCGAGGCGGGCAATCTCACGCTCCGCACGGCGCTGGCAACGGGCGATGAGTTCGAACGGCTCTCGCGCGCCTTCGACGGCATGCTCGACGAGATGTCGAAGGTTCAAGCGTCATTGAAGGCGATGAACGAATCGCTCGATCTCAAGGTTGTGGAACTATCAGAGGCGAATGTCGGTCTATTCGAGTCGAACCGGTTGAAGAGCGAGTTCCTGGCGAATGTGTCGCATGAACTGCGCACGCCGCTCAACTCGATCATCGGGTTCGCGGATCTTCTTGACGAGCTCGCGCGCAACGACGAGCAGGCGGATCCAAAGCGCCGCCGGTGGATCTCCAACATCCTGACGAGTGCCCGCTCGCTTCTCGACATGATCAACGAGTTGCTGGACATGGCGAAGATCGAGGCGGGGCGAATGTCTGTCGCCATTGTTCCGGCGAGCGTTGGAGAGATTCTTGAGGGTTTGCAGACGATCATGCGGCCGCAGGCGATGGCGCGTGGACTCACGCTCGAAGTAGTCGTTGATTCAGACTTGCCGAGCGTTGAGACCGATCCCGGCAAACTGCAGCAGATCCTCTACAACTTTCTGAGCAACGCGATCAAATTCTCTCCCGAGAGGGGGACGATCCGTATTCACGCGCAAGCCGCGGCATCCGACTCGCGCGCGGCTGTGCGAATCAGTGTCACCGATCAGGGGGCGGGGATTCCTTACGACCTGCAGGAGACGATCTTTGAGAAGTTTCGTCAGGTCGATGCAAGCCACACGAAATCACACGGGGGCACCGGGTTGGGACTCGCGATCTGCCGTGAGCTGGGCGACATGCTTGGTGCGACAGTCGGGCTGCTCTCTGAGCCGGGGCGCGGATCAACATTCTTTGTCGAACTACCGATCTACTTCAAGGCGAAGGAGCGCAAGCCGTTGATGGCTCCGGTGCCGGCTCGAACATCAGCGCCCGCGACCTAGTTCCCGGGAGATGAGCTCGTCTCCGCCACCGATTCGGCGTCGCACGATGCTCGCGTCGAAGTGCGCCGGAAGTGGACTGCCATCGACCGCATCGAGCGAGCGCTGGAACACTGTGGCAACGGCGAGCGCGACCGTCGACGGCGTGTCACGACCGTCCGGGCTCCACCAGTCGTAGTCGGCCCAAGCAAGCGTCATGGTGGCTAGCGCGGGCGCACCGTTGGCATCCGCGAGTTCAAAAATCCAAGAGCGGTCGCCTTCGCGTTCTGAAATCACTGCGAGCGCGCGGCCCATGCTGCGAGGATAGTTGGTGACCTGTCATCGCCGGCGATACACGCACACATCGCCATTGCTCCAGTCGACCCATCCGGCAAAGCGCTCGGATAGTTCCCACTCCTGAGCAAGCGCAGCCGATGCGCTCGCTTGGAGCGATGCTGGATAAAGCACGATGAGCCACTCTGGAGATGGAGTGAGTTCGCCTAGTGCGCTTCCGCCGCTCCCCGCATCAGCGATGGTGCGACCAACGAGGATTCCGTAGTACGCGGGAACATTGTCGGGGAGTCCAGCGCACGCGATCGCAGCGTCGGGTGCGGCGTGTTCGTGGACGAAAGCGATCGCATCACGAATGGGCTGTTTGGGAGGCAGAAGTACTGAAGTGGAGACCCACATCAACGACAGTGCGAGCGCGCCGAGCGCGCAGAGCTGGCGCGCGCGCCTGCTTCGTGCTCGCTCGGCTATGGCGAGCGCACCGTAAGAGATGGCCAGTGCCGCTCCGGGGGCAGCGAACAGCGCAAAACGCGCGTACATCCAGCTTCCACAGAGCGCGGTCCCAACGACCATGAGGGGAAGGCCGGCGAGCGCGAGAGCGACGGGGAGCGCGCGACAGCGGTCGCGGCGCATTCCAGCGATCCCGATGATCGCGAGCGAGACGCCCGGGAATGCATCGAGCCACCAACTACCGCCGACACCCAGCAAGATGCGCCCACCCTCAGGGGAGAGAAGCGTGGGCTCGTTGCCATCCAGCGCGCGAAACTCGCCGCGGATTCGAAGCAGGTCGGGCATGAGCGGAGCGAGAAGCGCGAGCGCGGTGGATGAGGCGAGCAGTAGGGCGATGAGAGAGCCGACCGCACCGCGACGGGCGTCGCGCAGGCGCTGCGGACTATTCGCACACGCGCGCAAGAGGAGCACTAGCGCGTGACCAGCTGGCAGCGCGACGAAGGTGAGGTGCGTCCACACTCCGAGGGCGCAGGCTGCCGCATAGACGCAGTACGAATTTGTGGAGCCAATGCGCATGGCGCGCAGGAGCGAGGCACCTGCAACTGCCGCAAGGAGCATTACCAGCGAGTACCCGCGCGCTTCAACCGACTCGAGCACGCAGATCGGCATGAGCGCAGCGCACGCCACGCAGCACGATGGGACCAGGTGGATCAAGGCGTGTTCGGAACACGGTCGGCTTCTCCAGCGCACCGCTTCGCTCCCAAGCCACCACCACGCCGGGATCAAGAGAACTCCAGCGATGAGAGCCGGGGCGCGGAGCAACACCTCATTGGCGCCGCTAGCCCACTCCACAGCGATGGCAGTCGCCATGGTGTGCAGCACATGATTCGACTGGACGAAGTATGTCCCCATCGACGGGCCGACCCCGTATTGCGCGTAGTCGAGGAGCGCAGATAGCTCGTCAAACCAGAAGCTCTCGCCGACGCGGAGCATGCGCAGGGCGAGTCCGACACCCACCATCGCCATAAGCACTCGCACGAGGCTGCGCGGAAGCAGCCGATCCGTCGCGCGCGGAGTCGGTGAGAGCTGCGGCTCTCGCGCGAGTCTCGCGAGCGCGATCGGGCAGGCGATCCAGGCGAATGCGGCGATGGCGCATGCGACGCGGAACCAAACTGCGCCTCGCAGCGTGACATCGCGCACCGGCACACCGGCGCGATCCGCAAGGAGGGGGTGGGTGAACCACGCAGCAAGCGTCCCTGTGTCGATGCACGCTGCCGCCGCGAATGCAAGGGCGATGACGACCCATAGCGCGCGCATCACTGAACCGACTCCCGCGGGCCAACAAACGAGCCTCCCGCATCTTCCTTGGAGAGCACTTCGGCCTGCACGCTCTCGGCTCGGAGGCGTGCGCTAGACAGCGCGTCCGGCGCGACGCGTCGCAGCAACGGGAGCGTGGCTAGCCGCAGTGCGGCCGACGCGAGGAAGATCGTCGCGTAGCCCCACCTTCCTAGCCCAATCCACTCAAGGATCACCCCGCCGGCAAGCGATCCGAGTACGAGAGCGGCCGCATTGAGGAAAGCAAGCGCGGTGAGCACGCTGGTGCGCTCGTCATCGTGCGTCCGCTCGAGGAGGAGGAGGAACGAGGCGAGTTCAAATGCGGCCCAGCACGTCCCGCCCATCGCCATGAGCGCGAGCATGAGCGGCAGTGATCCGGGAAGTGCAAAGAGCGCCGCGTGCACCGCCAGAGCGATCGTGCCGATGCGAAGTACGTGGAGAGCGCCTCGTCGCGCGATCAACTCACCGAACACGCTCGAAGCGGCGCTCTTGGCGGCAAAGAGGGTCGCCGCGCCGAGGAAGTACTCCCACTGCGAGAAGTGCAGCTCCCGCATCAAGTAGGAAGTGACAAAGGGCGACGAGACCTGTGCGGCAAGTTGGAAGCAAAGCAAGAATGCGATAAGGCGACCTTCGGTTCCCATGAGGGGTCGCAGGAGCAGCGCCGACAGAGGCACCTTCGAGTGGCTCCAGGAGCCCGCGGGCGGCTCGCTGGTGCGCGCGAGGAACTGCACGGAAAACCCACGACCCATCGACCCCATTAGGAACACGGACGAAAATGCAAGCAGCAGCCACGGTGCGCCCGCAGTTTCGCCAGCGGCCAGCACTGCTCCGGCGGTCGCAAGTCCACCGAGCGTGAAGATCTGGCAGAGCCGATTTCGCTTACCGAAGAAGTTGGCGCGCATTGAGCGCGGAATGAGCGCCGCCATCCACGCACTCCACGCGGGCCCAGCTCCGATCGCCGAGCCCCAGTAGATCGCGAGCGCGAAGTAGAGCAGCCATGTCGGGATCGAGCCAGCGACAGCTCCCACGACGAGCGGCACGAAACTCGCACACTGCACGGACGCCGCGACGATCACCCAGCGGCGAGGAGATCTGATCCAGTCAACGCCCCACGGGCCGATGAGTTGCAGCGACGCGCCGATCAGATAGGGGATTGTGAAGGCAAGGCCAGCCGCGACCTCACCCAGTCCAACAGCGAGCGCGAACGGAATGAAGTAGGACTCCGCGACGCCGACCATGAACGAGTACGCAGCGCCGTCGGCCGTCGAGTTACAGAGATCACGGCGCAGCGCGCGCGACCGGGTCATGCTGCGACGATGTGTACCGCAACGCGCCGAAGTGGCGCGGACCTCACGGAGGCGAACCGCCGCCGAACCCGGTTCCGCCTGCAGACCCAGTCACTGTCGCCGGTGTAAAGCCGCGCAGCTGCGAGAAGGTCATAGGCACGGACATCGAGACATACCGCCCCATCCCAGACTGATACGGGTTTCGCGGAGGAGGCAAGAACGAGTAGCCCCCGAGCGCGCGATGAACATAATCAGGTGCGCGGACAACGAGGCAGTCTTGTGCGTAGTCGATGAACGCCCAGTCCGCCGCCCATGCCTCTGGTTCTACGGTCAGCTTTATGAGTTCGATGAGGTTGCGAGCGAGTGTCTCGCGATCGGTGCGCTCGGGACTCTGACCCGCCGGGCCGAAGAGGCTCCCGCCACCACCGCCACCGCCCGAGCCACCTCCGCCGCCACCGCCACCGAACCCTCCGCCGCCACCCATACCACCACCGCCTCCTCCCGTTCCGCCGCCGCCTCCACCGCCGCCAAAGTTCGAGCCTTGGTTGAGGGCGGCGTCGATGTTGAAGTTAGGTGCGTTGTTGAAGTAGGGGGTCTCGTAGAGGAGGTCGTCAATCGGATAGAGCTTGATGCGGCGCGCGGCGGCGCGCGAGAGCGATTCCTTCGTTCCGACCTCCAAGAATCCGCGGCGAAGTTGCCAAGTGCATTCGGCCTCGGCGGAGAGCTCCTCAAGGATCCCCTCTAGCGCCGTGAGCGCGTTGATGCGCGGGAACTTCATTGTGATGGGCAGGTTTGGGTCCATTCCACTGGGGAGCTTGTCAGACTGCCAGCGCGCGATCATCTGGAAGCCGACAGCCTGTTGGATGAAGGCGATCGCGTCCTTCGCCGGTGTCTCATCGAAGTCGACCGAGATCTCAGAGTTCAGAAGGGCCCAAAGGATCGACGCTTCGTCGGAGAGCAACTCACCGTTGGTGGCTGTTGGCGGCACCGACTGAGACGCTTGTGCTGGAGATGCGGGGCTCGGTGCACTCGGAGTCGTGGCCTTAGCGGCGGGAGCAACTGGAGGGGTGGGCGAAGTGGGCTTCGTTGGCGCGCGTGACTGCGCGAATGCGGTAGACGCGCACGCGAGCGAAAGCGCGATCGTCGCAAGACGCGCGCCGCGCGAGCCGAAGTCAGCAGTCGAGTCGTTCATGGCGTCAAGTCCTCAGCGGGAGGAGATCCGTCAGAAGTCTCTACGGATGGTAACGCTTCATTGATGCGGTCTAGCGCGATGGCGGACTCAGCTAGGCACAGCAGCCCCATCGCATTTCCCGCAACCGCCACGGTGCTGTCCCACGGCGCAGTCCGCAGCGCGCCGAGTGCGCGACGCGGGTTAGGACAGAGGTAGCAGGAGACATCGTCGTAGGCGAGTTGGTCGAGAAAACGAAGGAGAGCGATCTGCATGGAACGCGCGCGAAATCGCTCGCCGACGGGGGTGAGTATCGGGTCAGCGAGCATGAGCGCGAGCGCGTGACCAGGACGCGCCGTTTGACCACTCGCGCCGCGGCCGCCAACTCCCGAGAGCGCGAATGCACCTGCGAGATCTGGTGAAACTGCCCCAGCATCGCGCTGACCATCCTGCGACATCCCAAGTTGCGCGCGCGAGAGCGCCATCCGCGCCGCGCGTGCGAGCGATGCGTGTGTCTCCGAAGTCGCGCCGAGGGCGCGATCAGCAACGAGTAGCCAATCCAGTATGCCCAAGATCTGTGTGCGATCCGGGGTGCTCCAGAGTCGGTCGACGAGATCTCGCACTTCGTCGAGCGACCGCGGATCGCGAGAGTCGGCGGCGAGTGTCGCAAGCGCGGCGAGGGTCACCGCCTGTTCGAGCAAATCGCCCCCGACGTGCGCGGCAACTTGATCGGTGCGCGGTGTGATGCGTTCCTTCAGGGTTGCGCGTGCATTGCGTACGAGCGTTGCTGCGGGCGACGCGTCGCCGAGTGCTGGGCCGAGCGCGGCGCCAGCGAGGACGACGAACGCCTGCGCCTTCGCGTCGGAAATGGGGTCTGACTCGACCTCACTCTTCGATGCGAGCGCGGTCAGTACGGCGAGCGCGGTTGCCTCGGCGGTGCGTTGGCTCTCCTCTGAAACACCGGAAATCCTCGCGAATCTGGCGAGCGCGTACGCGGCGAGCGCCTGCTCGGAGGGCGGCGCGAACATGGGGTTGTCTGTGTCGTCCGACGGCTCGTAGTCGCCGCGCAATCCAAGTTGTGCCATTGACTCCGACGCGGCGGGGGCAGGTCTCTGCTCTGTGGCACTGGCGTCTTTGATCATGGAACGAGCGAACCAGGCGGCGATCGCCGTGGCTCGCTCACGCGCGACCTCGCTCGCCTCGGCGGGGGTCGGTAGTGCGCGAACTCGCGAACCGCGGTGGACGAGCACCGGGCCGGCGTCGGGCGCCGACTGGATGATGCGAGTCGCGGAAAACTGCGAGAGCGCAACACGCTCTGCCGCTGGGATCTCTGCGAGCTCTCGCGCAGGCAAGCCGTGCTGCATGACGAGCGAGAGGAGAGTCTGCTCTGGCGAGCCAGCCGCATCGAGCGCTTGAAGTACTGCAGGATGTGCAACGGTCCAGTCGTTGCCACGGCGCACCGCCACGCCTTCGAGCGCCGGATCGATCTCCGCGCCGGCCTGCGCGTAATCACTCCCGACAGCTGGGACTGGAGCCTCTCCGAGTTCGAGCTCGAGTGTGACGCGTGACCAATGCGGATCGCCACGGACGCTGGCAGCGGTCATGGCGCGCTGCGCGGCGTGCGCGATGGGGTTTTCGTCGTGAGCTTCGCCGACGCCAACGACCTTTCCGTCCCGTCGCAGGATGACTACGGCTGACCATGCGACCGGCGGGGAGGGCGGCTCCCAACCCCGATCGACTCGGCCAGAATCGAGCCAATTTCGGACAACGCGCCAAGCGTCGTATGCCCGTGCTGGGGCAAGAGTTGTTTGCGCTTGCACCGCCCGTGCTTGCGCAAAAACGAGTAAAACCACGCTAGCGCGAGTGGACAACCGCGAGAACCGGTGCATTTTCGGATGGTACGGGGGGCGGTCGGCGAACCGATCGTGCCTCGTGTGTGACTGCCAAACTGAAGAACGAAGTGTTGTGATGTTTGTACACCGCGTGATTCCATACGAGACTGCTCACAAGCGACTGGCGCTGCTGACGCTCCTGTCGTTTATCGCCATTCTGTGAAACCACCTAAGCCCCACCCGCGAATCACTGACTGAACATCGCCGGTTTCGCCACGAGCACCCCCTTTGGGGGGCGGCGGGCGGATGGGGAGACACCTCCGAGCACGCGAGTGCAGGATGTGCCAAAAAGCGCGACGGCCTGCGGAGTACCGCAGGCCGTCGTTGCTTTTTGAATTGGTTGCGCGAGCGATCGCGCGTGACGATCAGTCGAACTTGATCTTGTCGGTGCCCATCGCTCCGTGGTCGTCCATTCCGCCCTTCGTCGGCTTGGAACGCTTCGGGAGCGTAAACGCATCGTCTTCGTTGGGTGCAGAAGTTCCCTGCGCCACCGCGCCTCCGCCCCACTGGGCACGCTTGAGGCTCAAGCCAATCTTGCGATCGGAAGTGTCGACACGAAGGATCTTGACATCGACCTCCTGGCCCGACTTCACGACATCCATCGGGTTCTCCACCTTCTGGTCGGAGAGTTCGGAGATGTGGAGGAGTCCCTCGAGACCGTCCTCGAGTTCCACGAAGACGCCGAAGTTGGTGATCTTCGTGACCTTGCCCTTGACGATCATGCCGGGGCGGTAAGCGCTCGGAATCGCCTCGACCCACGGATCTTCGGAGAGCTGCTTTAGGCCGAGCCCGACGCGCTGCTTCTCCTGATCGACCTCGATGACCACACACTTGACCTCGTCGCCCTTCTTGAGCACCTCGTTGGGGTGCGCGATCTTCTTAGTCCACGACATGTCGGAGATGTGGAGGAGGCCGTCAATGCCAGCCTCGATCTCGACAAACGCGCCGTAGTTGGCGAGATTGCGAACCTTGCCTGTGATGACCGTTCCGAGCGGATAGTGCTCGGCGACCAGATCCCAGGGGTTGACTTCGCACTGCTTGAGGCCGAGCGAAATCTCGAGCTTGTCCTTGTTGAAGTCGAGCACGACAACATCGATGTCCTGATCGACCTGCACGATCTCGCTCGGATGGTTGACGCGTCGCGTCCACGACATTTCGCTCACGTGCACGAGCCCCTCGATGCCATCTTCCAGCCGCACGAAGGCGCCATATGACATGAGGCTGACGACCTTGCCGTGCACGCGGGCGCCGACTGGGTACTTCTTCTCGATTTCCTCCCACGGGCTGGGTTCGCGCTGCTTGAGTCCGAGCGCAACCTTCTCACGCTCGCGGTCGATGTTGAGCACCTTGACTTCGACCTCTTGGCCGATCTTGACGATGTCCGATGGGTGGTTGACCCGGCCCCATGACATATCGGTGATGTGGAGCAAACCGTCGATCCCACCCAAGTCGATGAATGCGCCGAACTCCGCGATGTTCGTGACGGTGCCCTTGACGATGTCGCCCTCCTTCACGATGGTGAGCAGCGTCTTGCGGGCCTCCTCGCGCTCGATCTCGATGAGGCGGCGGCGGCTGATGACGATGTTGCGCCGCTCGAGGTCGATCTTGAGCACTGCTGCACGGATGGTCTTGCCGACATAGTCGCCGAGCTCGCCGGGGCGGCGGACATCGACCTGGGATGCAGGAAGGAAGACAGGCACGCCGATGTCGACGAGCAGTCCTCCCTTGATCTTGCGTAGCACCTTGCCCTCGACGACATCGCCTTCCTTCTTGGTCTGGAGCAACTGCTCCCAGCCGCGAATGCGGTCGGCCTTGCGCTTGGAGAGGATGAGGTCGCCATTCTGGTCCTCAAGCTCTTCGAGAAGCACTTCGACTTCGTCGCCGGGGGTCACGCCGCCCGCGTCGTCGAACTCTTCTTTGGCAATCTGACCTTCGCTCTTGAGTCCGACATCGACGATCACATAGTCGCCGCTGATCGAGACAACCCGTCCCTTGATGACTTTATTGGGGGAGCCGATGTTGGCGCCGGCGCGCTCCATGATGGAGGCGATGCCGTCGTCTGTCGCGTTGGCGCCGAGTGCGTCGCGGACCATCCGCGAGGCGGCGTCAAGATCAAGTCCGATGTCTTCAATAAGGTTGTAGTCGACCATGGTTTCGTTGGATTGCGTTGCAAAGTGCGCGCCCGGGCACGATGCCGAGGCGCAGGGCGATTGCCGCCGGGACCATCCCGGTGGCGGGTCGCTGACTATATCAGGAGGCCGATGCCGAATGGGTGGTCAAGTCCCCATTCCCCGCAGGAATCAGCCGTTTCATCGAGATGAACCCGGCAAGACCCACAAGGTTGATGAAGAAGCAGATGAGGAAGAACCATGCGCCATATCCAGCGTGCGCTAGCGGGGAATAGAGGGCAATCGCCAGAAACGGGGCGATCGCGCCGCGCAGTCCGTTCAGTGTGACATGCACCGCCATGTACTCACTGTCGCGATGCGCCGGTGCGAAGTCATGGTGGCCGAGATTCCATGCGAGTGAGCCTCCCGCGAAACCAAGCCCGAGAACGACGCTCGAGAGGTACATGATGGGCATCGAGTGCAGAAGGGCGGCAAGGAAGATGAGCCCCGCAGCGGCGACGAAGGTCCATCCGTGGATCGATCGAAACTGGATGACATGTAGCCGAGTGAGCAGTTTGCTCCATGCCGGAATCGCTAGCGGCATGATGGCGATCGGAATCACCGTGGTTACGAGAATGCCCTCTAGGTAGCTCGTGTGAAACTCGTCGTTAAGAATGATTACCTGCGGTGGACCGAGCATGAGGTTGCCTAGTCCGAAAACGGACATCCACCACATGAAGCGGGCGTAGAGGCGATCTTCGCGGAGGAGCGCGAGCAGTCCGCGTGGGTCCATGCGCTCAGCGATGCTCGCGCGTCCGTCGCGTTCCGCGCGCTGCAGTCGCCGTTGCCCGCGCAGGCGAACTTTGCGGTAAATCGCGTTGCCAGCGAATCCAGCGAGCGCCAACATCGGCAACAGGTAGCGAAATGCTTCGGGGGCAATGTCCATCGCGTTGCCGATCGCGAGGCCGGCGATGGCGAGGATGACGGCTTGAATGATCGCCATCTTTCCTGCAATCAATGCGCGATTCGCCCGCGGGTAGTTGTTGCGCCACACCGCCGTGCGAACCGTGATGACACCGGTCCAGGCCACGCGAGCGATGCCGACGAGCCCCACGAGCATCCAGAGTCCAATCTCGGACATCGGTACCAGCGCGATGGCGGCTACGCACACGCAGGTGGCTATCTGCAGCCAGCTGATGAAGGGGACTTTGGTGCGACCGTGTGCGAGTGCGGCCCACAGGAAACTGGAGAGGTTGGCGACATTTGGAGCGGCGCTGACGGCGGCGACAGCGAGGTCCAACTCCGCACTGTCGATGCCCTCGATCGATCCAAACATCTTCTTGACGATGATCGCCATAGTTCCACCCTCGATCGCACCGAGCATGAGGGGGAGCAGGAGCCAGGAAAAGAGCTCGCGCGCGTAGTTCGCCCGCAGCATTGGAGGTAGCGAGAGGGGATGAAACTCACGCACAAATGCGTTGAGCGCTGCAAAGAACGAGCGTGCACCAAGCATGGCGATGTCGATCCGAGCGTATCCCGATGGACTAGCTTGCGGTCACACCGGAGGCCGCGGCGCGCAGAAGACGCCATGACGCATCGAGGGAGTCGGGGATCACCCGGACATCGCCAATCGTGGCCATGAAGTTTGTGTCGCCGCCCCAGCGGGGAACGACATGCGCGTGGACATGCTCGGGTAACCCCGCGCCAGCTGCGCGGCCCTCATTCACACCGATGTTGATGCCCTGCGGGGAGAAGGCGCGCTGCACCGCAGCAGCTGCCTCATCGACGAGACGCCAGAAGTGCGCACGCTGTGCAGAGGAGTAGTCGCCGAGCGCCGGGCGAGGTTCGCCAAGCGCAATGAGCACATGCCCGTTTGCATAGGGATAACGGTTCAAGATCACGATGCCATGCGAATCACGGATCACGACATGGTGATGGTGCAGGGCCTCCTCGCGCGCGGTCGCGTCCGGGGCAGTCGCTCGCCAGGCAGCCAGCAAGAAGTTTGTTGACGCGCGCTGAGCAGTCGTGTCGCCATTCGCGCGCGCCGCGGCTTCACTCGCCTCGAGTTCGCGCAGGTACGCCATGCGCCATGGTGCCCAGAGGTCGCGTTGCATCATCGCGGCGATCCTATGGGCGCGGCAGCACGCGCACCGCTAGCGCGCACGCGCCCAGCGAAGGAGTTCGCGTGGGGTCGGCGGCTTCCCTTGCATGAGCACGCCCACGCGGAAGATCCGCGCGGCAGCCCAGACGAACCCCACGGTTCCCACGGCGTTCACTGCGAGCGCCGCAAACACTTGCCACCCTGGAATCGGTTCTATGGCAGCAGTCGTGCGGAGCACCATCACGAAGGGGCCGCAGGGTGGGATGAAGCTCGAAATCGTCGCGAGCCAGCCGGTCGGGTTCTCGGTGATCGGCAGCCAAAGAATGAGCGGCACCATCATGACGATCATCGCTGGTTGCACAAGCGACTGGGCCTCGCGCAGGTCGTTCACGGCGCTGCCCACGGCGGTCATGATCGCGGCGACCATGAGGTACGCCATCACGAACCAGACAAGGAAGAGGAGGATCGTTGTGATCGGCACAAGGTCGAGCATCGCTGCGAACGCGAGCCCGGAGAGGCCGACCGCGCCGTAGGTCGACAACATCAGTGCGCTGACGGCGCTCTGACCGAGGATCTTGCCAGCGAGTAGTTCGAGGGGGCTGGCGGCCGAGAGGAGCACTTCGATCACCTTGCTCGACTTCTCCTCGATGGTCGTCGTGAGAAGTTGGTTGGCGCTCGTGAAGGCCGCGATCCACATGAGCATCATGAAGCCGCCCGGCAGAAACATCCGGATCTTGATGTCTTCGTGCGCGTATCCGCCGCGAGCGGAGAGCCGCGAAGTGGAGGTCGATGGCTTCCGCAGCATGGCACGCGCCGCGGCGAGATCGCCGCCATGGCGCTCGACCCGTGCCACGACCGTCGCCTCGCGTGCGACGCGTTCGATCAGCGCGGTCGTCTTCGCGGGAGATGCCGTGGGCACGAGAACTGAAAGCGTCAGGTCCGCCGCCGGGGCCCTGT
>Ga0233425_10007309_pt1 | contig 15617 bp, 17 predicted proteins | sample Watercolumn_Towu_2_FD_181712 | JGI IMG/M metagenome (GOLD analysis project Ga0233425, IMG submission 181712) | Freshwater microbial communities from Lake Towuti, South Sulawesi, Indonesia - Watercolumn_Towuti2014_140_MG | ecosystem: Environmental > Aquatic > Freshwater > Lake | place...
CCTCCGACCGGCGCTTCCGCTACCCCTTCACCAACTGCACCGACTGCGGGCCGCGTTTCAGCATCGTGGAGTCCGTGCCCTACGACCGCCCGCTCACCACCATGCGCGGCTTTCCGCTCTGCCCGGCCTGCGCGCGCGAGTACCGCGATCCGCTGGACCGCCGCTTCCACGCGGAGCCCAACGCCTGCCCGGTCTGCGGGCCGCGGCTCTCGCTCCTGGACGGAGCGGGCCGCCCGGTCGCCTGCGCCGATCCGCTGCGGGAGGCTCAGGAGCGCCTGCGCCGGGGCCAGATCGTCGCGGTCAAGGGGCTCGGGGGCTACCACCTCTGCTGCCGGGCGGGCGACGAGGGTGCCGTGCGCCGCCTGCGGGAGCGCAAGAGACGGCCGCACAAGCCGCTGGCGGTCATGGCGCGCGATCTCGAGGTGGCGCGGCGTGCCTGTGCCCTCGACGAGGCCGAGGCCGCGGAGCTCAGCGGCCCGCGGCGCCCGATCCTGCTGCTGCGCCTGCGCGCCGATCCGCAGGTGGCGCTCGCGCCCGGACTCTGCCCCGGCCACCGCACGCTGGGGTTGATGCTGGCCTACACGCCGCTGCACCACCTGCTGCTGGAGCCGGACGACCTGGCGCTGCTCGTGGCCACCTCGGGGAACCGCTCCGGTGGTCCCATGGTGGCCGACGACACCGAGGCCCTCAGCGTGCTCTCCGGCATCGCAGAGGCCTTCCTGGTGCACGACCGCCCCATCGCCAACCGCTGCGATGACTCGGTCGGGTTCGTGGAGCGGGGGCGCACGGTGCTGATCCGGCGCTCGCGCGGGTTCACGCCCCTGCCGGTGGCGCTGCCGTGCGCCACGCCGTCCATCCTGGCGCTGGGCGCCATGCTGAACGACACCTTCACCCTGACCGACGGCACGCGGGCCTTCCTCTCCCAGCACGTGGGTGACACGGACGACCAGGACGTGCTCGACTTTCTGGAGGAGGCCATCGCGGGGCTCGTGCGCTGGCTGGGGGTGACCCCGGCCGCGATCGCCCACGACCTGCACCCGGACCTGTTCACCACCCACCTCGCGCGGAGGATGGCGGCGGGAGAGGGCGTGCCGCGCCTGATCGCGGTGCAGCACCACCATGCGCACCTGGCGGCGGTCCTGGCCGGGGCCGGGCACCCCGGACCCGTCACCGGGCTCATCCTCGACGGCACGGGCTATGGCGCGGACGGCACGATCTGGGGTGGGGAGATCCTGGTCGGCGACGCCGGGGCCGTGCGGCGCGCCGGGCACCTCCTGCCGCTGCCCCTGCCCGGGGGCGAGGCCGCCGTGCGCCGCCCCTGGCGCATCGCGGTGGGCTGGCTGCACCTGCTCCTGCCCGAGACCGCGGACTGGCCGCTGCCCTTGTGGGAGCGGGGCCAACCGGGCGAAGCCGTGCTGGTGCGCCGGATGGTGGAACGCGGCTTCCACAGCCCGCTCACCTCGAGCGCCGGCCGCCTGTTCGACGCCGTGGCTGCCCTGCTGGGCGTGGCCACGGACACCTCCTACGAAGGGCAGGCCGCCATGGAGCTGGAGCAGGTGGCGCTGGGCACCGCCCGCGCTGCACCGCTGGAGCTCGAGGTCCGGGAGCAGGGCGCGCGCCTCGTGCTCGATCCCACCTCCCTGCTGCGCGGCCTGGCCGAAGGGCTCCTGACGGGCGCCCCGATCCCCGACCTCGCGCTCGGCTTCCACCTGGCCCTTTCCCGGGCGCTCGCGCTGTGCGCGGTCAGGATCCGCGCCGCTGGCGGCCCCAGAGTGGTGGGCCTCGGTGGAGGCGTTTTCCACAATCGAATACTCACGCGGGCCTGCGTGGACGGACTCCGGGCCGCTGGCCTGGAGGCGCTCGCGCCCGGCTTGATCCCCGTCGGAGACGGGGGCCTGTCGCTCGGACAGGCGCTGGTGGCCGGCGCGGTGCTTCGCGGAGCTCCGGGCTGCGTGCTGGAGGAGTGAGCCATGTGCCTGGCGGTACCCGGAAAGATCCTGGCCCTCGAAGGCGGCATCGCCCGCGTCGATTTCGGCGGTGTCGAGCGTGACCTGTGCATGGACCTGCTGCCCGAGGTCGGCTGCGGTGCCTGGGTCCTGGCGCATGCCGGCTTCGCGATCCAGGTGCTCGACGAGGAGGAGGCCCAGGCCACGCTCGCGCTGTTCCAGGAGTGGGCCGACTTCGAGGCCCAGAGCGCGCTGGGGCCCACTGAGCGCAGCGCGCCGGGGGGCGGCCATGACGCCTGACCCGCGCGCCCGGGCTGAAGCCCTCTACGCCCGCATCGGGGCGGCGCTCACCCGCCCCACCGCCCTGATGGAGGTCTGCGGCACCCACACCATGGCCATCGGGCGCCACGGGCTCAGGTCCCGCCTGCCCGCCGGCCTGCGGCTCATCTCGGGCCCCGGCTGCCCAGTCTGCGTCACCCCGGCCTCCGATGTGGACCGCGCCATCGCCATGGCCCGCGAGCCCGGCGTGATCCTCGCCACCTTCGGCGACATGCTCCGGGTCCCGGGCGGGCACGGCAGCCTGGCCGGCGCGCGGGCCGAGGGTGCCGCCGTGCGCGTGGTCTACTCGCCGATGGAGGCCCTCGCCCTCGCCCGGGGCGCGCCCGGCAAGACCGTGGTGTTCGTCGGTATCGGCTTCGAGACCACCTGCCCGACCATCGCGGCCACCATGGTGCGGGCCCAGCGGGAGGGGGTGGACAACTTCTGCGTGCTGCCGTGCTTCAAGCTGGTGCCGCCGGCCATGGAGGCCCTGGTGGCCTCGCCGGTCACCAAGATCGACGGCTTCATCTGCCCGGGGCACGTGAGCGCCCTGATCGGGATCGCGCCCTACGAGCCCCTGGCGGCCCGGGGCGTGCCTTGCGTGGTCACCGGCTTCGAGGCCCTCGACATCCTGGAGGGCATAGCCATGCTGGTGGAGCAGGTGAGCGCGGGGGTGGCGAGGGTCGAGAACCAGTACGCCCGCGCGGTGCCCGCCGTCGGCAACCCCGTCGCCATGGGCCTGCTCCACCAGGTCTTCGCACCCTGCGATGCGGCCTGGCGCGGCATCGGCACGCTGCCCGGCACGGGCCTCACGCCGCGCCCCGAGTTCGCCTCCATGGACGCCCGCACCCGCGTGCCCGTCGCGGTCCCGCCCCCCGCGGATCTCCCGAAGGGCTGTGCCTGCGGCCAGGTGATGCTCGGGCTCCTGCTGCCCCCCGAGTGCCCGCTCTTCGGCCGCGGCTGCACCCCCGCCCATCCGGTCGGGCCCTGCATGGTCTCCTCCGAGGGCGCCTGCGCGGCCTACCACAAGTACGGAGGCGCCTGATGGACGCCCGCATCCTGCTCGATCACGGTGAGGGCGGCGCCGCCTCGGCCCGCCTGGTCCGCGAGGTCTTCCTGGCCCACCTCGGCGCCCCCGCCGTGCTGGAGGACGCGGCCGTGGTGGAGGGCGGCGCCCGCCTGGCCCTCACCACCGACTCGTTCGTGGTCCGCCCCAGGTTCTTCCCCGGGGGCGATGTGGGCAAGCTGGCGGTCTGCGGCACCGTCAACGACCTCGCGGTCATGGGCGCCGTCCCGCGCTACCTCACCTGCGGCTTCATCCTGGAGGAGGGGCTGCCCGTCGCCGACCTGGAGCGGGTGGTGGCCTCCATGGCGGCCGCGGCCCGCGAGGCGGGGGTGAGCATCGTGGCGGGCGACACCAAGGTGGTGGGCCACGGCGAGGTGGACGGCCTGTTCGTGAACACCTCCGGCGTGGGCTTCGTGCCCGCGGGTCGCGCGCTCTCCGCGGGCGCCTGCCGGCCGGGGGACGCGATCCTGGTCAGCGGGCCCGTCGGCGATCACGGCACCGCCGTGATGCTGGCCCGCGAGGGCTTCGGCCTCGAGACCGACCTCGTCTCCGACTGCCAGCCGTTGGCGGACCTCGCCGCGGCGCTGCTCGCGGCGGCGCCCGGTACGCGCTGCATGCGCGACCCCACCCGCGGCGGCCTGGCCACCACGATGCTGGAGCTGTGCGAGGCGTCGCGGGTCGGCATGGCGATCCGCGAGCCCGCCATCCCCGTGCGCCGCCAGGTGCGGGCCGCCTGCGACCTGCTCGGGCTCGACCCGCTGTTCGTGGCCTGCGAGGGCCGGCTGATCGCGGTGGTCCCCCCCGCCGAGGCCGGTGCCGCCCTGGCCGCGCTCCAGGCCCACCCCCGCGGGTCTGGCGCGGCGCACATCGGTGCGGTGGGGGCGGGGCCCGCCCGCCTGGTGCTGGAGACGGCGCTCGGCGGACGCCGGCCCCTGGTGGCCCTCGAAGGCGCACAATTGCCGAGGATCTGCTGAATGCACGAGGCCTCCATCGCCCAGGGCGTGATCGACGAGATCTGCCGCCTGCGCGCTGAAGGCGTCTGGCGCGGCCGCCTGGTGCGAGCCCACCTGCGCGTCGGCAAGCTCACCGCCGTGGTGCCGGACTACCTGGCCTTCTGTTTCGGGGCCATGGTCGAGGGTTCCGAGCTCGCGGGGGTGGCCCTGACCTGGGAGGACGTCCCGGTGCGCGGCCGTTGCCTGGACTGCGGCGAGACCAGCGAGTTCACCACGGTCGGGTTCCTTTGCATGACCTGCGGCTCACCCCAGGTGGAGATCACCCAGGGGCGCGAGCTGCTCATCGACTCCCTGGAGGTCGACGAAGATGTCCCCTGAGACCACCCGCAAGGTCGGCGTCGTGACCAACATCCTGGCCGCCAACGAGCGCGTCGCCGACGAGAACCGGCGCGTCTTCGCCCGGTACGGGCTGTGCGTGATCAACCTGATCTCCAGCCCCGGCGCGGGCAAGACCACCCTGCTGGAGAAGACCCTGCCGGCCCTGGCCGCGAAAGGCATCCGGGCCGCGGTGATCGTGGGCGACATCGCCACCACCCGCGACGCGGATCGCCTGGCGGTGCACGGCGTGCCGGTGGTGCAGATCATGACCGAGGCCTTCGGCGGCTCCTGCCACCTCGAGGCCAGCACCATCCGCATGGGCATGGAGCAGATCGATCTCTACGCCCTCGATCTGTTGTTCGTCGAGAACATCGGCAACCTGGTCTGCCCGGCCGAGTTCGACCTCGGCGAGCGCGCCAAGGTGGCCCTGTTGTCGGTCACCGAGGGTGAGGACAAGCCGCTCAAGTACCCCCTGGCTTTCCAGGTCTCGAACCTGGTCCTGGTCACCAAGGTGGATCTCGTGCCACACCTGGACTTCGACCTCGAGTCCCTGAGCGCCAACCTGCAGGCGGTGAACCCGCGCCTGGCGCGGCTCGACCTGTCGGCCCGCCGTGGCACGGGCCTGGATGCCTGGCTCGCCTGGCTGGACGCGCAGATCGCGGCGAGTCGCGGTTAGGTACCCACCTCCCCCCGCGACCCCGGAGCCGGGCCATGCTGAACGTCGGATTCGGCGAGATCCTGCTGATCGCCGCGCTGGCGCTCGTCGTCGTCGGCCCGGAGAGGCTGCCGAAGCTCTTGCGGACGGCGGGGCAGTACTACGCCAGGCTGCGGCGGTCGGCCCAGGAGCTGCAGATGGCCTTCATGGACGAGGGCGACCTGCTCGACGGTCGGACCAGCGATCGGTACGGCGGGCAGCCCAGGTCCGTACAGTCCCGGTCGCGCAGCGTGGAGTCACCCGAAACGGTGAACCCGCCCGTGGTCCTGCCCCCACCTGCGCTGGAGCCGCCCGTCGCAGGCGCCCCAACGGCCGAGCCGGCCTCGACCGCCGAGCCTCCCCCCAGCGGCAGTGACGGCCAGCCATGAGCCCGGCCGAACCGCGTGACCAGGAGCGACGGCAGCTCGAGGCGAGCTCCATGCCCCTCATGGAGCACCTCCGGGAGCTCAGGCGTCGCATCGTCATCTCGGCGTGCGCCATCGCGGTCTGCGTCGTCGGCTGTTTCTTCGTGGCGCAGGACATCTGGGGCTTCCTGGTCAAGCCCATGAACGACGCCCTGCGCGCCCAGGACGCCGGCAGCATGGCGGTGCTGACCCCGCTGGAGGGTATCGTCACCTACATGAAGGTGGCGCTGGTGGCGGGCCTCTTCGCCGCCGCACCGGTCATCGCCTGGCAGGTGTGGGCCTTCGTGGGGCCGGGGCTCTACACGCGGGAGAAGCGGGTCCTCGTCCCGCTGACCATCTCGTCCACCCTCCTCTTCGTGGCCGGTGCGGCCTTCGGCTACTTCGTCATCTTCAAGTACGCTTTCGCGTTTTTTCTGTCGGTCACGCAGGGCACCGCGGAGGCGGCGATCTCCATGGAGTCCTACCTGCAGACGGCTTCCCGCCTGCTGGCCGCCTTCGGGCTCTCCTTCGAGCTGCCCATCGTGGTGTACTTCCTCGCCCGTATCGGCCTCATCGACGCCCGGGACATGGTGCGGGGGTTCAAGTACTCCATCGTGGGCATCTTCATCGTGGCAGCCGTCATCACCCCGCCGGACGTGCTGTCCCAGATCCTCATGGCCATTCCCCTGACCGTCCTGTACGGGCTGAGCATCATCGTCGCGGCCGTGGTCAGCACCAAGAAACGGAGCCCCGAGCAGGGCGATTGAGGACCAACGGCAGGAGCACGCGATGCCAGGACAGACCCCTCCCGAGGCGAAGATCCACGATGTGGTGGTGATCGGTGGTGGCATCGTGGGCTGCGCCACCGCCCTGGCCCTCTCGGAGCGCCCCGGGCTCTCCGTCCTGGTGCTGGAGGCGGAAGACAGGTTGGCCGCCCACCAGACCGGCCACAACAGCGGCGTGATCCACTCGGGCCTGTACTACAAGCCCGGCTCCCTCAAGGCGCGCCTGTGCGTGCGCGGGCGGGAGGACCTCTACCGCTTCGCCGCCGAGCACGGCATCGCGCACGAGCGCTGCGGCAAGCTGGTGGTGGCCACCCGCGAGGAGGAGATCCCCAGGCTGGACGAATTGCAGCGCCGGGGCCAGGAGAACGGGCTCGTCGGGATCGAACGCCTCAGCCCTGGCCAGGTGGTGGAGCTGGAGCCCCACGTGCGCGGGGTGGCCGGGCTGCGCGTTCCCGAGACCGGCATCATCGACTACCGCGCCGTCACGGAGACCTACGCTCGGCTCACCCGGGAGCGGGGCGGTGAGATCCGCCTCCACAGCCGCGTCCTGGCGGTACAGCGGGAGCCCGATCGCCTGATCCTGCGGACCACCTCCGGCACGGTCCAGGCCCGCTTCCTGATCAACTGCGCCGGTTTGCAGTCCGACAGGGTGGCTCGCCGCTGCGGGGTGGCGCCGGGACTGCAGATCGTGCCGTTTCGCGGGGAGTACTACGAGCTGGTCCCCGAGAAGCACCACCTCTGCCGCCACCTCGTCTACCCGGTGCCGGATCCCCGCTTCCCCTTCCTGGGGGTCCACTTCACCCGTATGATCGGCGGCGGGGTCGAGGCTGGTCCCAACGCGGTGCTGGCCTTCGCGCGCGAGGGCTACCGGCACCGCGACATCGTCCTCGGCGACCTGCTGGAGTACGGCCTCTACGGCGGATTCTGGAAGATGGCCTGGAGGTACTGGGCCATGGGGCTCGGCGAGTTCTACCGCTCCTTCTCGAAGGCGGCCTTCGTGACCGCCCTGCAGGGCCTCGTCCCCGGGATCGCGGCGGCCGACGTGCGGCGCGGCGGGGCGGGGGTCCGGGCCCAGGCGCTGGAGCCGGACGGCTCGCTCTCGGACGACTTTCGCCTCCGCGAGGCCGAGCGTCAGCTCCATGTGCTCAACGCCCCCTCGCCGGCCGCCACCGCCTCGCTGGCCATCGGGCGCGAGATCGCGGGCCGGGCGCTCCAGGGCTTCGGGCTGGAGTGAGCCAGGCCGGCACCGGGTTGCCGCCGGCGCGCTTCGGGTGCAATCTGAGGCACATCCCAGGAGAACGGCATGAAGAGGTTCTTCCCCGCCCTGCTCGCCCTGTTCGCGACCCCTGTCGCCCTGGCCCAGGAGCCCGTCACCCCCGCGACCCCCACGGCTCCCGAAGACCAGGCCGTCCACCACGCGCCCCCGCCACCCGAGGAGGCGCTGCCGGCCGCTGTTCCCGCCGCCGGGTCCGGTTCCGAGGCTCACTTTGCCGCATTGCTCTCCTTCCGCCAGCGCCACCTCGACCTGCGCGGCTTCGCCCGCTGGGAGGGCGGCGACGCGGTCGTGCTGCACTCCGGGTGGGGCTGGGGCTGGGGCGGCCCCTGGTGGCACGGCGGCTTCGGCACCAGCTACGTCATCCCCACGGCCCGCGAGCGGGTGGACGACTGGGCGGTCTTTCGCGGGACCACGCGGCTCACCATCCCGGCCTACCTCGACGCCGTGGGCGACGAGGGCGGCAGCCGCGCGCTGCAGGGCTCCATCGCCCGCGCCGAGCGCAGCTCCCGCGCCCTCTACGCCGTCGGCGGGGCGGGGCTGGCGGCCACCGTGATCGGCTTCTTCGGCGCCGCCTCGGCTCGCGATATCGACACCTTCCACGCCTGGAACGTGGTCTCCACCGCCGGATTGGTCGCCGGGATCAGTGGCGTGGTGGTGGGCCGCGGCCAGTCCGGGCGCGCCCAGCGCTTGGGCCACGACTTCTCCGGCACCCTCGACGTGCAGGAGACCCAGACCAGAATCGACGCCTACAACGAGCAGCTTCGCCTCGATCTCGGGCTCAGCCAGGGAGACGTCTACCCCGTGCTCAGCGAGGAGCCGGCGCGGCGACGGCGTTAGGGCGAGGCCGACCGGATGAGGTCCTCCAGGGCGCGGTAGTTGTCCTCCACGGCGAGGTCGTAGGCGGAGAGGTTGTAGATCCCCACCAGGCGGTTGTCGGGATCGAGCACCCAGACGTCGCGCCACTCGGCGTCCCACAGCTCCCAGGCGCCCACCGTCTCCACGTCCTGGAGCCAGGGCAGATCGCTGACGTCGGCGACCAGCCCCTGGTAGGACACCTGGTCGATGGCGTCCACCCCCAGGATCACGGCCTGCCCGCCGAGCTCCGCCTGCATCGAGTCGAGGTGACCGAACTGGTCACGGCAGTAGCTTCAACCCGAGTGCCCGAAGTACCAGGCGCTGACCCGACCCAGTTGCCCGCGCACGGAAACCGTCGTGTCGTAGCTCGGGGAGCTGGGGTTGACGTCCCGCAGTGCGAAGTCGGGGACCGCCTCGGCGGTGTCGAACGGCAGCCGCGCGGGGCACCCCGCCGTGATGAGGACGAGCGCCGACAAGAGCCGACGGCCCATTGGCTACCCAAGATGCTGGCGGTAAAAGGGTGTTATCTGTTGAGCATCGAGCTCGCTCAGCAGGCGCTCCAGCACTTGGGCGTGGCGCTGCTCGGTCAGGGCGAGCCGGGTGAAGAGCTCCTGGGTCTCCCCCTCGGTCTCGGCGCCCATGCTGGCGTAGGTCCAGGCCGCGTGCCGCTCGGCCTCCAGGGCGATGTCCACGGCTTCGCGCAGGCTCAGCTCACCCTCGCCGACCATCGGGTCGGGGTCGGGTTCGTGGGTGTGGAGCGCCAGGACATGCTCCCAGTCCACCGCAGCGCGGGTGCCCCCCGCGGCCATGCCCGCGAGGATGCCGGCGTGCTCCTCCTCCTCGGCGGCCATGTCGTGCAGGAACGCCCGGGCGTCGGCCTGCGCGAACAGGCCGGCCAGCATCCGATAGAACGCGGCACCCTGTCGTTCGGCTTCGATGGCGCGCTCCAGTGCCTCGGCGAAGGTCAGCATGGGACCCTCCTTGCGCGCCTTCCATAACCAGGGACCGCGTCGGCGAGCCCTCAGGCCTTCCAGAACCCGTGCAGGTTGCAGTACGCCCGCGCGGTGACGGCGGTGGCTGCCGTGAGGAAGGTGGCCTCGGGCGCCTCGCCCGGCTTCAGGAAGCGGCGCTGCACCTCGTCGCCTGCGTTCAGCTCGATCCACTGGATGTAGTGGGCCTCCACCATGGGGTGCGCCACGCTGCCCACCGTGACCTTGTACCCGCCGGTGATGGGGGTGATCACGGGCAGGTGCTTCTCCCGCGAGGCTTCGACGGTGTTCGCCTCCTGGAGGGTCATGGGCTGGCCACAGCAGACGAGCGTACCGCCGCCGGCGACCTCGAGCTCCACGATGTTGCCGCAGCGGGTGCAGCGATAGATATCGTTGCGCTTGGACATGGGACTCCTTCTCGGTCCTTGCGGGGCTGGACCCCGCCCTACGGGGTGAGGGTGGCGTGGCGCGCGATGATCTGCGCCGCGAGCTCGTCCATCGCCGCCAGCGCAGCCCCACGGGGGAAGCCCTGGACATCGACTGGATCGAGGCGCTCGCTGGGGACGTTCTTGAGCAGGTCTTCGAGGTGTGGGATGGCGCGACCGGCCCAACCGTGGCTTCCAAACAGGCCGATCCAGCGTGTGCGGGGCTTGAGCAGGCCGAGCAGGTAGGCGGCCGAGACCGCGAGCGGATGGGCGCCGCCGAGCACCGTGGGCGTACCGATCAACACCGTGGCCGCGTCGAGGGCGGCCGAGGCCACCATGCCGAGATCCACCCGCTCCAGGTCGAAGAGGTCCACCTCCGTGCCGGCGCAAAACAGGCGATCCTCAAGGTGCAACGCCATCTTGCGTGTGCTCTCATGCATGGACACGTAGGCGATGACCACCCGGTCGCGCAGCGGGCCCGAAATCCAGACGCGGTAGGCGTCCATGATGACTCGAGGTTCGTCCCAGGCCGGGCCGTGGCTGGGGCAGATGGCCTTGATGTCCAACCCGGCCAGCCGATCGAGGTGCTTCCCGATGGGCTTGGTGAACGGCATCATGATGGTGGCATAGTAGCGCCTGGCCTCCTGGATCACGCCCACCGCCTCCGACGCCCAGGCCGCGTGGCCGGCGTAGTGCGAGCCGAACAGATCGCAGGGAAACAGCACTCCCTGCTCGGGCAGGTAGGTGAGCATGGTCTCGGGCCAGTGGACCCAGGGTGCGTGCAGGAAGCGCAGGGTGCGGTCGCCGAGCGAGACCTCCTCGCCGTCCGCCACGGTACGGATGCGGCCGGGATCGAGCCCGAGCAGGTCGGGCAGCATGGTCGCGGCCCTGGGTGTGCACAGGACGGTGGCCCGCGGGAAGCGTGCCGCGAGCTGCGGGAGCATGCCGGAGTGATCCTGCTCGGCGTGGTTGGAGACGATGATCTCGGGGTCGGCCCCGAGGCTCTCCAGGCGCTCCATCAAGGACTCTCCGAAACGCGGCTCTACGCTGTCGATCAACGCGGCGCGCTCCGAGCCCTGGACGTACCAGGCGTTGTAGGTCGTGCCGTGCGGCAGGGGGATCAGGGCGTCGAAGACGGTGCGATCGGGATCCTGGGCGCCGACCCAGTGGACGCGATCGAGGATGGGGCGTGCGAGCATCTCCTCCTCCGGGGCGTGGGGCCGCTCTGTCTATCTCGTCCGGCCGGCGCCCATGGCATGTGGCAGGTGCCGAACGTCTAGCCACGCCCGCTCGGCCGGCTCGAACCACCTGGGGCGCCAGTAGTGCAGGCTACCGCTCCCTTCGCCACCCGCGCCATCCGTCGGTCAGATCCCGTACACCTCACGGAAACTCGCCACGAGCGCGTCCGGCCCCAGCTCCTCGAGGATGGTGTATCGCTCGGGCTTGACCTCGACCGCGGCGCGGATCGCCTCCTCCAGCCGCGCCGGCTCGAGGTCGAGCGCCGCGAGCCCGGCCGAGTCCACCGGCAGGCCGGCGGCCGAGAACCCACGGCGCATCGGCTCCAGCCACTGGCCGTGGGCGTGGGCCGAGATCAGCGCGCCCACCGCCACCAGGATCCCGTGGGTGGCGCCCGAGGGAAAGCGCAACACATTCTGATACGCGTGATACAGCTTGTGGTCGAAGCCGCTGGCGGGTTGCGACGAACCGACCCGCGCCATGGCCTCACCCGAGGAAACCAGGGCCGAGGCCAGGGTGAGCACGAGGTCGTCGTCGTCGAGTGGTGCGCTTTCGGCCAAGCGGTAGAGGACCACCTCGCCGGCGCTCCGCGCGTGCAGCCAGGCCAGGTAGTCGAGCTTCGCCTTGCCGCGCTGCGCGGCCAGGCGCCAGTCGAGGGTGGAGGTGAGGTTCGAGACGGCATCGCCGATGCCGGAGCGCATCATGCGCTCGAAGAAGGGTCGCGAAGCCTCATTACGCGGTTTGATACGGCCGAGATCGATCAACACACCCAGCGGTGTGTTGGCGGTGACGGTGACGTTGGCCGCGGCGTAGCCCTCCGGCGGGCGGATCACGGCGAAGGGGGAGGCGATGCCGTCGTTGGCCAGGGAGGTCGGGATCGAGACGCAGGGCAGGTGCAACTGGAACGCCACCAGCTTGGCCATGTCCACCACAGTACCGCCGCCGACCCCGAAGACCACGGACGGAAACTTGGCCCCATACAAACGCCGTTCCCAGGGCTCACGCGCCTCGGACCAACGCCGCGGCCCCCGGCTCATGGACACGATGATCTCGTGGGCCTCGTCGTAGCGGTTGCTCTCCACCAGGGCCTGGCGGGGATCGAGCCGGGCGGCCTTGAACCCGTCGAACAGCTCTCCTCCGGCGATCTCCCAGGTGACGGGATCCGAGATGACCAGGGGCCGGTGAAGCCGGTCGAGCTCGAGGTGATCGCCGAGCGCCTCCACGAGGGAGGGGATGCGGTGGCGCAGGCAGACGAACCGCGGGATCACCAGGGCGTTGGGGCGGCTCGGCTTGAACCCGGCGTAGACCCCCGTGACCCGGTTGATCCCCTGGTCGAGCAGCCGTGCGAGCAGGTCGTCCACGCTATCTCCCCAGCCCGAGCAGGGCGTCGAGCTCCAGGGAAGCCCGCCGCGCGAGGTCGAGGTCGCCTTCGCGAACCTCGCGATAGTCCTTGATGATGTCCTCCGTGCCGCTGGCGCGCTTGAGCACCCAGAGGCCACTGTCCAGGACCACCTTGACGCCGTCGCCGACCTTGATCCGGAGGATGGCCCGGCCGGCGACCTGGTGGCCCTCCAGCCGCCGCCGGACCTCGCCCGGATCCTTCGCCAGGGCCTGGAGCGCCGCCTTGCGGGCCGGGTCCGCCGGGGTGTCCACCCGCTCGTAGGCGTGCGTACCGTGGCGCGCCTCGAGCTGGCGGTACTGGCTGGTGAGGTCGAGGCCGGTGCGCGCGACGCTCTCCATCATCAGGAGCGCAGCCACGATGCCGTCCTTCTCGGTGACCCAGGGGGAGCCGTCGCGCCGCGGCAGGGACAGCCCGGCGCTCTCCTCGCACGCCAGCAGGTAGCGGCCTCGGGTGAGGCCTTCGACGTACCACTTGAAGCCCACGTCCACCTCGTGGACGGGCCGTCCGTGCTCGGCGGCGATGAGATCGAGCAGGTGGGTCGTGCCGATGGTGCGGCCCAGCGCCAGGGCCTCGGGCAGGGCGCGGTGCCGGCAGAGGTAGTCGAACAGCACGCACAGCACGTGGTTGGGGTTGAGGCTACCGCCGGAATCCTCGGCTCCGAAGCGGTCCGCGTCGTTGTCGTTGGCCGCGATCAAGGGCGCCCCGGCCCGCACCCGCAGCCCCTCGACCGCCCGCATGACGTGCGGGGAGGAGGGATCGCCGCGCAGCTTGCCGTCCCAGTCCGGGGTGCGATGGCGCGCGGCCGGGTCGGGTTCGTCCAGAAAGACCCGGATGTCGGTGCCGAAGAGGTCGTTCACCTGCCCATAGACCCCATGGGCCGAGCCCCCCAGCGGCGTCGCGGCGAAGCGCTGCCCGCGCAGCAGGGCCAGGTCCACCACCGTGTCCAATTCGCAGAGGTAGGGGGTCAGCAGATCCTGCTCGACCACCAGCCCCGCGGCCTGCGCCTGCGCGAAGGTGACCGACCGGATGCTCGTGGGGTCGGCCAGCAGCGCGTTGGCCCGCTCGTCGATGGGCCCGGTGCGGGTGTTGGGACCCCCATCCGTGCCGTTGGACTTGTAGCCGGCCTCCTCGGGCGGGTTGTGGGAGGCCGTGAGGATGGCTCCCTCCACGTTCTCACCGCGGGCCTGGGCCGCGCGGATGGCGTGGGACACCACCGGGGTGGGGGTGGCGCGCCCACCGCGGGCCAGGATGACGGGGATGCCGTTGCCCGCGAAGACCTCCACCGCGGTCTCGATCGCCCAGTCGGAGGTGTAGCGCACATCTTTCCCGAGGATGACGGGACCTGGCGGCGCGCCGCGCAGGTTGACGGCCGGATCGTCGGAGGCGGCCGGCCCGAAGGTGCCGCGGGCCCCGCGGATGTCCACCAGCGCCTGGGTCATGGCCCGGACGTGCGCCACGCAGAACCCCGGGCCGGTCATGCCCCGGTGGCCCGAGGTGCCGTTCTTCACGGGGGCGAGGAGACCTGGGGGTTCGCGGTAGGCCCGCTCGAGGGCATCGGGGTCGAGCGCCATGGCAACCTCCGGCGGCGTGCGGCGTAGACGCGACCCCTATGCCGGGCCAGCCCTCCGCTCCAGATCCGCCAGGTCCTCCGCGTCGATGACGGCCGACGCCACGGCGAACGAGTACCCCGCCCGGGCCATGGCCCCGAGGTCCTTCGTGCGCCGCTCGGCGCGCTGTTCCTCGGGCCGGAACGGGCCCAGGCGCCGGCGCCGCGCGTACGTGAGGGCCGCCGTCAGGTCCACGTCGCCGGGCCGCTCGGCCAGCTCCGCCACCGCCTCGCCCGCCTCCTCGGCGCCGATCCCACGCGCGCGCAGTTCGGCCCGGATGCGGCCTGGCGGTTTGCCCCGCGCCAGGAGGTTTCGGGCCTTCTCCCGCGCCCAGGCCCCATCGTCCAGCAGCCCGGCCCGCTGCAGTCGCGAGAGCACCGCCTCCACCCAGGACTGGGCTTCCGCGCGGTCCACCACTTGCTCTCGCGCCGCGCGCTGGATCCGCCTCACGAGCGCCCGTCGGACGGCCTGCCCGTTGCCGCCGTAGCGCTCGACATACCAGAAGCCAACCTGGTCCAGGAAGGCTTCGGTCAGCGGGGGAGGGGGCCTCTCGGAGCGGCGGGGCATGGCGGGAAGGTGCTCACCGCGCCGCGGGAGGCAAGCACCAGGCACTCGTTCCGCCCAAACCCACCGCGAAGTTGCCACTTTTCGCCCAAACCCCCCACGGGGTTGCCACTCCCGCCTCCTCCCCTCCGGCAGACATGGTGAAAACCCGCCTTGGAGGGTTCGGGGCTGGCTGTCCATCCGCCCGGGACCCTGAAGTGGCAACTTTCAGGCCACTCTGGGTGGGCTCTGGCAACTTCGGGGGGAGTATGGGCGCAGGGACGCTCCGGGGTGGGCGTGGATGCGAGACCACGGAGATCTGACCCCGCTCAATCCTTGTTCGGCGTCCGGTACTCCATCACCAGCCGGCCCCCCAGGCCGTTGTAGAGGTCGTTGGTCGCCCCGGCGGCGTTGGCCGCGTACCAGACCTGCACGCCCACGTGCACGCCCGGAACGGTGAAGCCGAGGTCCGCGACCGGGATCACGGCTACCGGGCCGGCCTTGTAGACCGGCTCCTCGGTGTTGGAGAAGCCCACGTTGGTGAGCTGGTTGGCCAGCGTGAAGCCGAAGGCCGAGTCGAAGGCTTCCTTCCGGATCTGGAAGGCGTTGGTCCAGCGGATGCGCCAGGGGTGGCAGACGCCCGTACCCTGGCGCTCGTACCACTCGGCTGCATCGCCCAGCATGTAGTAGTCCTGCCAGTCCCCCGGCCCGACGTACTCGTACTGGGCATAGGGGAGCTG
>Ga0233425_10007310_pt1 | contig 15616 bp, 14 predicted proteins | sample Watercolumn_Towu_2_FD_181712 | JGI IMG/M metagenome (GOLD analysis project Ga0233425, IMG submission 181712) | Freshwater microbial communities from Lake Towuti, South Sulawesi, Indonesia - Watercolumn_Towuti2014_140_MG | ecosystem: Environmental > Aquatic > Freshwater > Lake | place...
TACGCTCCCACCGCTACCGCCATGTTGCCCGCCACCGCACTCATCGGTGCCAGCAGCGGCAGGCGGCCGTCCATGTCTTCCAGGGTTTCGTAGGCGATCGCAGTGGTGCCGGCCGTCAGCAGGGATTCCGTCAGGCGCCGCGGCGCCCCGGCCAGGTGCAGGTAGGTGAACAGCATCTGCCGTCCCAGCAGCACGTATTCCTGCTCCAACGGTTCCTTGACCTTGAGCACCAGGTCCGCGTCCCAGGCCTGGGGCAGGTTGCCGATCCGCGCTCCCGCCGCGACATAGGCCGCGTCGTCGAAGCCTGAGCCGCTGCCGGCCCCCTCCTGGATCCACACCTCGTGCCCGGCCGCCGCCAGCCGCCGGGCGCCCTCCGGAGTCAGGGCGACGCGGTTTTCCTTGTCCTTGATTTCCGTGGGGACGCCGATCTTCATGGGCTGCCTACCTCATACCAGGGCCAGTTGACGCGCGCGGCCGGCGGCGCCCAGCAGACCGACGTCGGGATTGGTGGCGATCCTGACGGACACCCCGCGCAGCAGCGGGCCGAAGCGGCCCTTGTCGCAGAATGCCGCCAGGAAGGCGCCATCCCGCAGAAACGGCAGGATCTTGGGGGCGATGCCGCCCCCCACCAGAATCCCGCCGAGGGCCAGCGTGTGCAGCGCCAGATTGCCGGCCTCGGCGCCGTAAAGCTGGGCGAACAAATGGAGGGTGCGGCGGCTGAGGTCGTCGCCCCGCTGGGTGGCAAATTCGCCGATGAGCCGACCGGCGTCGCCGCCCTGGGCCAATTGGCGGGCCATGTCCGGCGATTCCGCCTCAGGCTCGCCGTTTCGCAGGAACTGGTAGATGTTGTATACGCCCGGCCCGGACAGCAGCCGTTCGTAGCTGACATGGCCGCCGAACCGGTCGCGCAGGTAGATCAGCAGCTCGTCCTGTTCCGGCGAGTTGGGGGCGAAATCGGCATGGCCGCCCTCGGTGGCGATGGCATGGTAGCGGTGGCCGTCCCAGAACAGGATGGCTTCGCCGAGGCCGGTGCCGGCGGCGATCACCGCACGGTTGCCTTCCCGTTCGATGTGGGCCGGGTTGAGTTCGACGAACTCCTCCGCCTGCAGTTGCAGCATGCCGAGGGCCATGGCCTGGAGGTCGTTGAGCAGTTCCGCCCGGTACACCCCCAGCCGCTTTGCGAGGGCGGCGGCATCCACCTCCCAGGGCAGATTGGTGGTGGCGCAGCGGCCGTCCCGCACCGGGCCGGCGACGCCCAGACAGGCGGCCGCGAGATCGTGACGGTGGACGGCCAGGAACTCGCCGATGAGATCGGGAAAATGGGGATAGGCACTGCTGTCGAAAATCTGTTCCGCCTCGCACTGGAGCACGCCCCCGGCGCCCAGGCTGAACACCGCCAGTTTGGTCTTGGTACCGCCGATGTCGCCCGCCAGTACCCGCATGCTCACGGCCCTCCCCGCGATCAGTACTGGTCGTACTCGCGGAACTGGTCGGCGTTGCCGGCCTTGTCGAAGACGATCACGCGAAAGCGGTCCTTCTTGTCGCCCATCTCCATGCCCGGTGTCCCCGCCGGCATGCCTGGCACCGCCAGCCCGGCGGCCGTCCCTTTCTTCGCCGTCAGCAAGGCCTTTACGTCCCCCGCCGGCACATGGCCTTCCACCAGGTAGCCGTCCACCACCGCCGTGTGGCAGGAGGCCAGGTAGTCGGGCACACCCAGCCGGGCCTTGACCGCGTCCATATCGGCGGACGGCTGGTCCTTCAGGACGAAGCCGTGCTTTTCCATGTGCGCCATCCAGTTCTTGCAGCAGCCGCAACTGGCGCTGCGATGGACGGTGAGCTCCGCCGCCCCGGCCAGTTTGGGCGTGGGCTTGTCCCAGGGGCTCGCCGCAGCGGCGCAGGCGGTCGCGGTGAGGCTCAGGAGGGGGACGAGAAGCAGGGCGTATCGGGTCATGGCTACGGATCTCAACGGCTAGGAGAGGCGGATCGCCGCCAGCACGGCGGTGTTGCATCGAAGAGATTATACGGCAGTCCGCGCCCGCCGGTTTCCCTCACCCCGGGCCTACCCCAAAGGGCGAGGGAGACCGAGGTTTTCGCTTGCGACTGACGGGCACGACTGAATCCGGCAATGGCGAAGAGTCAAGCTCCTCTCCCGCAGGGATAGGGGACCAAGCCGTCTTAACATAACGGCATTGGGGGTAGGGGTAAGGGCCGATGCTCTGAAGGCTTGCGATGAACTCATGGAGATAAAAGGCGCGTCATCCACCCAGAGGGAAGGATCGCGATTCAGCAACCGTTTGTCATTGGAGAGGGTTCGCCATTTCAACGGTGTGGAGTGAATCCGGTCTCGCCAGCGCCAGCAATACAGGCAGCCAAGCCGCTGGCGAGATCCGGATGGCGCAGTTGCAGGCCCAGTTCTTCCAGGAGCAGCCGGTTGTCCAGGCGCTTGGATTCGTCCAGGAAGGACAGCAAGGCGGGAGGCAGCACCCGCCGCGCCTCTTCCATCCCGATCTGCGGCGGGCGTGGCAGGCCGGCGGCGTCGGCGACCCGGTTGAAATAGTCGGTCATGGTGGTGGGATGGCCGTCGCTGGCGTTGTAGGCCGCGCCGGCGCGGCCGCGGCGCGCCGCTAGGAAACATGCGGCGGCCAGATCGCCGGCGTGGATGCGGTTGGAATAGGGCGATTCTTCCTCCCGCAGCAGCGGCCGTCCGCTGCGAATGGCCTCCAGAGGCAGCCGCCCCGGACCGTAGATGCCGGGCACCCGCAGGATGACGATCGCTCCGCCGCTGTCTTCCGACCAGCGCCGCAGTGTCCTTTCCGCCGCCGCTCGGCGCCGCGCCCGCTCGCTCTGCGGGTTGAGCGGCTGTGCTTCCGTCACCCAGTCGCCGCGGCAATCGCCGTAGACCCCGCTGGTGCTGATGTAGACCACCACCGCCGGCAGGCGGGAGGGGTCGATGGCGGCCAGCGCCGCGTCCAGGCGCGGATCGCCGTGGCCGCTCGCCGGCGGCGGCGCGAAGTAGTAGAGGATGCGGCCCGCCACCGGAAGTGACGCCAGCGTCGCACCATTGTCGAGATCCCCCGGGACCGTCGCGATGCCCAGCGCGCCCAGTCGCCGCTCCGATTCCGCGGAGCGGGCCAGCGCCGAGACGCTGGTGCCGGCCTGCCGTTCCAGCAGCGCGACCCGGCGGCCGATGTCGCCACAGCCGATGACGAAGGCGCGGAGGCCGCCGCTGCCGTCCCCTGCGAATCGCTCGAACGGCGCGGGCCGCATGGCGGCAGATGGCCTCTAGCGGCCGCCCCAGGGCATGATCGGCACCGTCGAGATGCTGTTGGCGGGGGCTCCCTCGATCACCTTGCGGCTGATGGCCAGATAGACCAGGGTGTTGTGCTTGCGATCCAGCATGCGCACCACCTTGGTGGTCTTGAACAACAGGGAGGTGTCCTCGGTGAAGACCGTTTCCTCTGCTGTCAGATCGGTGGGCACGGCGAGCGGTCCGGTCTGGCGGCAGGCCAGGGAGAACTGGGACGGGTCCTCCGCCAGGCCCAGGCCGCCGGCGATGCCGCCGGTGCGGGCCTGGCTGACATGACAGGTGACCCCCGGCACCTTGGGGTCCTCGAAGGCGTCGACGCAGATCTTGTGATTGGCGCCGATCAGCTTCCAGGCGGTGGTCACGCAGCCCACCTCGTCCCCCCGCGCCGCTGTTGCGGCCACCAGCGCCGATCCCAGCAGGGCCGGACGCAGCAAGGCTTTGCGGATGTTCATCGCAGTCTCCATCGGTCAACCTAGCAACACGGATCCGCCGCTCTGGTCGCCGCTGAGGAAGTCCAGCCGGCGCAGGCTGCGGGGCTCCGCCGGGAGCGCATCATAGGCCTGCAGCAGGGGGCGCACATGGCGCACCGCGGCGGGGGTCACGTAAATCCAGTACGCGTCGCCGTCGCCGCTGCCGAACAGGGCCATGCCCTGGGGTCCGTTGCGCGCCACGAAGACCTGCCGGAAGGCCCCCAGCAGGATGGCCAGTTCGCCTCCCGCACATTCTTCCGATGACAGGCGGATGCGGTACCAGGTCGGCGCTGCAGGGTTCATCGGACGTTCGCGCCTCCGCGCGGATCGGGAGCCAAAGGTTCGGCCCCAGCCTACCCCGCCTACCCGGCCCGCTGCAACTGGATTCCCTTGACCATTCCGTAGATCGCCGGGATGACCAGCAGGGTCAGTACCGTCGAGGAAATCATCCCCCCCACCAGCGGCGCGGCGATGCGCCGCATGACTTCGGAGCCGGTGCCGTGGCCCCACATGATGGGCAGCAGGCCGGCGACGATGGCCGCCACGGTCATCATCTTGGGTCTGAGCCGTTCCGCGGCACCGGCCATGAGGGCGGCGTGGAGGTCGCCGCGGGTGAACACCCGTCCCTCCGCCCGGCACCGTTGTAGCTGCTCCGCCAACGCCTGGTCCAGGTAGATCAGCATGACAACCCCGGTCTCCGCGGCGACCCCGGCGAGGGCGATGAACCCCACTCCCACCGCCACGCTGAGGTTGTAGTCCAGCAGCCACAGCAGCCAGACGCCGCCCACCAAGGCGAAGGGCACCGACAGCAGCACGATGAGGGTCTCCGTCAGGCGGCCGAAGTTCACATAGAGCAGGATGAAGATCAACAGCAGGGTGAGGGGCGCCACCAGCGCCAGCCGCTGCATGGCGCGCTCGAGGAACTCGTATTGCCCGCTCCAGGTAAGGTAGTAGCCCGGCGGCAGCTTCACGTCCCGCTCCACTGCGCGCTTGGCGTCTACTACGTAACCTTGCATGTCGCGGTCGCGCATGTCGACGTAGATGTAAGCCGACAGCATCGCGTTTTCGGTGCGGATCGCCGGCGCTCCCTTGGCCAGGCTGAGGCGGGCCAGCTGGCCCAGGGGGATACTGGCGCCCGCCGGGGTCGGCACCAGGATGTGGCTGGCGATGGACTGGGGATCCCCGCGCAGCTCGCGGGGATAGCGCAGCACGATGGCGAAGCGCTCGCGTCCTTCCACCATGGTGCCCACCGACTCGCCGCCGACCGCTCCCGCGATCAGGTCGAGGACATCGCCCACCGCCAGACCCTCCCGCGCCAGCGCCTCGTAGTCCGGGTCGATGTTCAGGTAATAGCCGCCGGTGATGCGCTCGGCGTAGGCGCTGGTGGTGCCCGGCACCAGCGTCACGGTTTGCTCGATCTGGCGCGCCAGCCGCTCCATCTCCGCCAGATCCTTGCCGAACAGCTTGATGCCGATGGGGGTGCGGATGCCGGTGGCCAGCATGTCGATGCGGTTTTTGATGGGCATGGTCCAGGCGTTGCTGACGCCGGGAATCTGCAACGCCTGGTCCATCTCGCCGATGAGCCGGTCCACCGTCATGCCCGGCCGCCAAGCCGACTCCGGCTTGAGGTTGATGAGGGTCTCGGCCATTTCCAGCGGGGCCGGGTCGGTGGCGGTCAGTGCGCGGCCGGCCTTGCCGAAGACCGATTCCACCTCGGGAAAGGTCTTGATGATGCGGTCCTGGGTCTGCAGCAGCGCCGCCGCCTGGGTGACGGAGATTCCCGGCAGGGTCTGGGGCATGAACAGCAGCGTGCCCTCGTTGAGGGTGGGCATGAACTCGCCGCCCAGCCGGCTCAGGGGATAGAGCGTGCCGGCCAAAGCCAGCAGCGCCAGTGCCACGGTCAGGGCCTTGTGCTCCAGCACCGCGCGGATCAGCGGCCGGTAGCACCAGCCCAGCAGGCGGTTGACCGGGTTGCGGTGTTCCGCCACGGTGCGGCCGCGGATGAACAGCAGCATCAGCACCGGCACCAGGGTCACCGACAGCAGGGCGGCGGCGGCCATGGCGAAGGTCTTGGTGTAGGCCAGGGGCTGGAACAGCCGGCCTTCCTGGGCTTCCAGCGCGAACACCGGCAGGAACGACACGGTGATGACGATGAGGCTGAAGAACAGCGGCGGGCCGACCTCGCGGCAGGAGTCGAGGAGGATTTGCAGGCGCTCGGCTCCGTTCTCCTTACCGGCCGCCGTCGGCGTCCCGCCCGGTTCCGGGGGCAGGCCATGGGGATCGGGCGGCCGCTCCGGCGCCTGGGAGCGGCGCAGCTCGTAACGCTCCAAGTGCTTGTGGGCATTCTCGATCATGACGATGGCGGCATCGACCATGGCGCCGATGGCGATGGCGATGCCGCCCAGGCTCATGATGTTGGAATTCATCCCCAGCAGCTCCATGACGATGAAGGCGGCGAGGATGCCGGCCGGCAGCATCACTATGGCCACCAGCGCGCTGCGCAGGTGCAGCAGGAACACCACGCACACCAGCGCCACCACGATGCTTTCCTCCACTAGGGTGCGGCGCAGGTTGTCGATGGCGCGATGGATCAGGTCGGAGCGGTCGTAGACCGCCTGCACGCTAACGTCCGGCGGCAGCCCCGCCGCCATCTCTGCCAGCCGTTGCTTGACGTTGCCGATTACCTCCAGGGCGTTCTGGCCGTAACGGGCCAGGGCGATCCCCGACACCGCCTCGCCTTCGCCGTTGAATTCGGCGATGCCGCGGCGCTCGTCGGGGACCAGTTCCACCCGGCCGACGTCCCGCACCAGCACCGGCACGCCGTTGGCCGCCTTCAGCACCAGCCGTTCCAGATCCGCCTTGCCGCGCAGATAACCGCGTCCCCGCACCATGTATTCGGTTTCGCTCAGTTCCACCGCGCGCCCGCCGACGTCCCGGTTGCCGTTGCGGATGGCGTCGCGCAGGGTGCCGAGGGCAATGCCGTAGGCCTGCAGCTTGTGGGGATCGACGGTGACCTGATACTGCTGGACGAAGCCGCCGATGCTGGCGACTTCGGCCACGCCGCGGGCCTTGGTGAGCTGGTAGCGCAGAAACCAGTCCTGCAGGGTGCGCAATTCCGCCAGGGACTGGCTCTTGCCGAGCAAGGCGTACTGGTAGACCCAGCCCACCCCGGTGGCGTCCGGACCGAGTTGCGGCGTCACGCCCTTGGGCAGGCGGCCGGCGGCGAAGCTCAGGTACTCCAGCACCCGCGAACGCGCCCAGTAAATGTCGGTGCCGTCCTCGAAGATCACATAGACGAAGGAGGCGCCGAAGAAGGAGAAGCCGCGCACCGCCCGCGACCGCGGTACCCCCAGCATGGCGGTGGTCAGCGGGTAGGTGACCTGATCCTCCACCACCTGCGGGGCCTGGCCGGGGTATTCGCTGTAGACGATGACCTGGGCGTCGGACAGGTCCGGCAGCGCGTCCAGGGGAATGCGGGTCACCGCGTAGATGCCGCCGGCCACCAGCAGCAGGGCGGCGAGCAGGACCAGGAACACGTTGCGGAGCGACCAGGCGATGATCTGATTGAGCATGGCGCCGGAGGGGTGTGGCGGGCCGGAGAAGCGGGCAGTGTAGCAAGTTCCGGTGCCGTCCCGGCACCCGCAGGAAGGCCGCCGCCTGCTAGACTGTGCGCTAGCTTCGGGCCGGGCCGCTTCCCGTCGCGCGGCCAGGCCGATGCGCTTCGGCCAATCCGCCACCCGATTCCGCAACCCTCCCGTCCAGGAACCCGCTATGAACCGTTACCATCGGCTTTCGACTGCCCCCCTTGCCCTGCTGATTCTTTCCGGAGCGCTCCTCATGACCCAAGCCCGCGCCGGCTTCGCCGCCGATCCCGTCAAGGCCAGAACCGACCTGCATCAGATGGGGGTCGAATACAGCGAACAGCAGTTTGCCAAATCCGCCGGCGAAGGCGACCTGACGGCGGTGCAACTGTTCCTGGACGCCGGCATGGACGTCAATGCCGGCGGCGGCGCGGCGATCGGCCTGGCGGCCGGGCGCGGCAAGCTGAATATGGTCAGGTTCCTGCTCGGCAAGGGTGCCAAGGCCACCTCCAACTCCCTGCAATTCGCCCGCACCCGCGGCCATGGGGAAATCGAGAAGCTGCTGATCGAAGCCGGGGCGAAGGAGTAGCGGGAACAGCGGGACCCGGCCTGACCGTGCGGCCGACGCTACCCTGGCAGCGCTACCTGTTCCTCGCCGCCGCTACGGCCTGGCGCTACCGCGCCTGCGGCCACTTCGTCCACGGTTTCGTGCTGGGCAAGCTCCGGCACGACCCGGTCTACCGGGAATTGCTGGAAATCCTCGACGGCGGCGAAGACGGGCGCATCGTCGACCTCGGCTGCGGCCAGGGCATCGCCATGGCCTTGCTGGCCACCGCCGCCGTCCTCGGCTCCTCCCCCGGCCGGCGTTCTCCGGCGCCGCAACTATGCGGAGTGGAGTGCGGCCCGCAAGCGGCCGCCGTCGCCCGCGCGGCCTTGGCGGGCGCCGCCGAGATCGCCACCGGCGACGTCCGCGCCTACCGCATACCCGGCTGTCGCGCGGTGCTTCTCATCGACCTGCTGTACCACCTGGAACCGGAGGCACAGCTAGCCCTCCTCGGCCAGGCCAGGGCCGCCCTCGAACCCGGCGGCCTGCTCATTCTCCGGGAAGCCGACGCCGGCGGCGGCTGGCGTTTCGCCCTGACCTGGCTGGCGGAATGGCTGCGCAACCTGGGCCGCGGCAGACCCTGGCGGCGGCGCTACTACCGCACGCTGGAGGCCTGGCGGGAGACCCTGAGCGGGCTCGGGTTCGCGGTCGACGCCCGGCCGATGAGCCAGGGGACCCCCTTCGCCAACTACCTGCTGGTGGCGCGGTTGGAGCGCATTGAGTAGGCTTCCTAACCAGGTTCTATCGAGCGCAGGTCGAGTTGGGCCTAACGGTGACTCCGTGAACCGAACATCCGCTGCAGGTCGCCGTGCTGAAAGTCCCTGGCGGCGAGGGACTGGCGATCTCGATGAACTTCCTTATTTCTAGGTCTTCCGCGTCTATCAGCGCCACTTGACCCGCGGCGCGCAAGCCTACAGGTAGCGTGCCGTTCATGATGGCCTCACCGCCTCCCAAGGAGTCAGGTTGACTGTTGCCGCTGCCGGGCAATGGCTGCAACGCGATCGTCCCCAAGCTCTTGACAGGGCTAGTGGTCAGGTCGACGACTACCACCTCATCCGAAGCGGGCGAGGTGCCGAACCCCAGCCCACCGTCACGCGTCATATTGAAGCTGTGCCAGTCGTCCGCCCCAACGGTACCCCGATCCACGAGCGTGTCATTGGTCATGTCCAGCATATAGATGTGGCCGCCGCTGCCTGCGGACGCGACCACGGCGTGGTCGGCATTTGCGTTGGGCTTAATCATGGCGCACGCCACAAAGCCATCGGTGGCCAAAGTGCGGAGAATCGTCAGCGAGGGCACGTCGACGATGGCTATGCCGCTGGGCAACATGGATACATAAGCGCGCTGGCTGTCGCCGCGGAAAACGGAGCAGATCGGCTTTGCCCCCAGCGGTGCGAACGACACGCTACCTACCGCTGTCCACGAGCGGTTGACTTCGTCCACCGCAACCTTGTGGAGCATTTGTGTCGAGATCGCGGTAACCAGCATCGTCGTGCCGTCAGGCGAGACCTTGCCCTGGTGGCATAACGTCGGGGCGAAGGTCAACGTGTGCACCACTTGCCGGGACTTTGCATCGACAATTGAGAGGGTCCCGTTGCCCATGCCACTGATATACGCAAATGCCTCGCTGTGGAAGGTGGTGATGTGCGGCTGCGTGCCGGCGGGCAACGAGAACTCATCCAGCACTATGCCGCTGGGAAACTTCAGAACGGAAATTGCGCTATCGCGTTGGTGCGTCACCCAGAGCTCCGCCGGCCGATGTGACCTTCGGCCGATTGTGCCATTAACACTCGAACCGGCGATGCTCGAGTTCTGAGCAGTACACAGGGTGGCCGCCAGCAGTGCGGCGCATGAGGCTCCCACATGAAATCGCAGCCATCGCGAGCGCGGCGCCGCGAACCCGCACGCTTTCGCATGGCGCGTCATGCAGCTTGCGAGTGCCCGTGCGATACGCTTCAGGGAAGTTTCTCTCTGTCGAGCAGGGTTTCTGGCTTCTCCCGTTGCGGTTTGGGGATTCACTACGTTGACACGTGACATGGCCATCTCCTGTTTCCGATTTCGGTTTTGGGGTTTGCGCCGTTCCTCTAAGTCCGCGTGGAAATAGACTAAGTAGTTACGAAAAGAGAGTGAATACCCTAAAATGACAAGACATACTTCCGATTTTTGGAATAATCTTGGACCGACTGCAGCTGATGCAGGCTTTTGTCGCCGTGGCCGATACGGGCGGCTTCGCCCCGGCCTCCCGAAAGCTGGCGATGTCCCCGCCCGCCGTGACGCGCGCCATTGCCGCGCTGGAACAACGGGTGGGCATACCGCTGCTGCACCGCACCACCCGGCGGGTGCGGTTGACCGAGGCCGGAGCCCGTTTTCTGGAAGACTGCCGGCGCATCCTGGCGGAGGTTGATGAAGCGGAGCAATCGGCCGCCGGCGCCCATTGCGAGCCGCGTGGGCGGATTGCGGTTACCGCCTCGATGCGCTTTGGTTATATGTACGTGGCGCCGCTGCTATTGGATTTTTTGGAGCGATACCCGAAAGTGTCGGCGCAAACTGTGTTTGTCGACCGGATTGTGAATTTGCTGGAGGAGGGGCTGGATGTGGCGATCCGCATCGGCGAGTTGCCGGATTCGTCACTGACCGCGGTTCGGGTGGGTTCGGTGCGGCGTGTCATTTGCGCGGCACCCGATTATTTATCGATGCGGGGTACGCCAAAGATGCCGCAAGATATCCACTCCCACGACATCGTGCTGTTTTCCGGCCTGTCACCCAAGATGGGTTGGAGCTTTCGCTGCCCCGAGGGCAAGGTCACCCTGTCGTTGTCGCCGCGGCTCATCGCGAATACCGCCGATGTGGCCATCCGCGCCGCAGTGAGCGGGCGAGGATTGACCGGCGTGTTGTCGTACATGATTGCACCTGAGCTGAACGCCGGACAGCTGAAAATCGTCCTGGCCGATCACGAAACCGCTCCCCTGCCAATTCATGTGGTATATCAGGAAGGGCGTAAAGCCGCGACGCGGGTGCGGGCGTTTGTGGATTTCATGGTGGAGCGATTGAGGGCGGATCCTGCCATCCAATGATTGCTGCACCAGGGATGTTCGTCCGGCCCACGCACATTCAGCATATCGCCCTTCGACAGATTCGGAAATTCAGGTTCGGATTGGAACCGGAGTACCGCCCCGTGCATCAGCCCCAGAATCGTCGGCATCAACAACTCTCGGCGATTCGCGAAGAACGGCGACGCCTGCCGGGACTGCGCCTCAGCCTGGCACCGACCGCCGAGGACGTTTCCAGCGCCATCCAGTTCTGTGACTAGCAGTTTCGACAACGGCTGGTTTCGCCTTGGGTCACTTTGTGGACTGGCGGCACCCCAGCGGGCAACTCAAGGCCCGCGAAGGCCGCGACTTGTTGCAGCAGCTGGCCGAGCGCGATGGCCTGCCGTTACCGGAGAAACGCGCCGGACCTCCGACCGGCGCCAACGCCACGCATCCCCGGCGCGACGATGGAGCTCCCCAAGCACCGCTGACGCTTCCGCTTCGCCTCCTCTAGCCGATCCGCCTGACGCGGGCCGACGATGCGCCGCGACGGCAGCAGGCGCGCGGGTTCTCGAACAGTACCACGAGCTCGGTGGCCTGACCCCTTACGGCAATGCCGTTAGGTCAAGACGGCTTGGTCCTCTCTCCCTGCGGGAGAGGGCTAGGGTGAGGGCCAAAACGCCCGATTGTTTCAACGGAGTTCCCGCGAGCATTGACCGCTTGGCCCTCACCCCACCCCCGACGTCCCGCAGGGAGAGGGGCTTAACGGCATTGCCCCTTACGGCACGCATCTGCGCTACCTGATTCAGTCCGGCGACCCCACACCGCAAATCCTCGGCGTGCTCCAATATGCCAGCCCCGCCCGGCGCATGCAGCCACGGGACCTGCGGATCGACTGGGACGCCGCCGCGCGGCGGCGCAGCCTTCAGCGCCTGGTGAAGCAAAGCCGGTTCCTGATCTGGCCCTGGGTGTGCGTCCCCCATCTGGTCAGTCATATGCTCGCCCTCAGCGTCCGTCGGCTCGCCACCGATTGGGTCCGCACCGCCCGCCACCGTCACGGCAGCCCACCGAAGCGAATCTACGTCTACCCGTTGGTGAAAAACGTCATCCCCAAACTTCTTGGGAACGAGTAACCGCCACATCACATCAACGACTTATGCTTATGGAAGCGCCATTGGGGTCGGATTCTTTTGACGCTGTTCAACACCACCGGTTTTTCCGGTGTTCCCGGCAACAACAGGCTGAAATCCCACGACAATGTGGGCAATGGCATCGCGATTCTGTCCGGCTCCAACATGACCCTGGTCAGCCAGGTCCAGCCGGAAAGCCTCAACAACACAGGTGCCGGTGTGCTGGCGGACAACGGCAGCGCAGTAACCCTGCTCAACGCGTCCTTGCTGGCGAATATGCCCGAGGTGATGCTCTTCTTCGGCTCCCGTGCGGACATTCGTGCCTCCACCGTCGGGACCATTCAGTGCGATCCATCCGTGCTCGCACGCGGCGACGTGGCCTGTCCGGTACCTTAGAGCCCCTCCACGCCGGGGGCCATCGACCCCGGTTTCCCCCGGTGGCTTTACGACAACAACCCGTAACCCCTGAGGCGGACCCGTGAAGCGGTCCGCCATGGATCGGAGACAGGAACCGGGGGCGCCCATAGCCCGGCCGAGGTCAATAACCGATATAGGCCCCTGCCGAAAGAATCCGCATTCTGGAATCCCTGGACCGACATCCGCTTCGCACCCGGCATTTCATTCGGTAGGTGTCGGATGAATCGTCCGCACTGGTCACCCATCTCGATCAACGCGTGGCCCTTGGTTGCCGCACGGCCTGCCCTTGGCGTCAAACGCCTGGTTCCATACCGTGTCCAAACCATTCGTTCACAGACCCGTGGTTCCGCCCTTCTGCAGCGGTCCAACCCTGAGGTGGCTCGCGGTATGGGAGAATGATGTCCGTCAAAGACTTACCGTGGCACGGAATCAGACACGATGGATGCACCAACCCCTTTTCCGGGCTTGCCAAGGTGGCCTAATTCAGGCAAAACGATTTTTTTGGGGAGGAAGGGTCATGCTGACACACGACGCGGACGAACTGGAGAAGGAGGCGCAAGACGTCGGTGAGGTTTCCTGGGAAGTCACTGCCATCATCGAACGCTTGCGAAGCTATCGGCAAGCCTGGTCGCAGGAGCGGGACGATGCGGCGGACTTGCTCCCGTTTCTCGATGGGGTGATGGGGAAATGCGAGGCGCAGCTCGACGCGCAGCCGAATGCCAAGATCAATGAGCGAATCCGGGTGTTGCGCAGCGACGTCGCGGCTGAGTGGAACCGCATCCGCAACCAACCGATCACGGCATCGGCGGCTGAAAACAAACTCTCGGCGGAATTCACGGCACAGGGCGGTGAAACTGCCTCGATCTTCCAGCAATGGCTCTACGCCAGAGGGGCGGGGGCGTCGGCCAAGCATTGGGATGGCTTCCTGGCGGGATTTACCTTGGGAAACCTGACGGATTCCCTTCGCGCCTACGTCGACCGGCTTGCCGCCGAGAACGCCGTCCCGTCGAACGGGATTCCGCTGCCGGTCAAGGATGTGGACGAGTTGCTGGCGACCTCCAAGACCATCGGGCCGAATGTTCGAAAAGGGCTGGACCAAGGGAAGAAAGCCACGGAAACGATCTGCGTTCTGAAGGACCTGGCTTTCCAGGAAGCCTTCATCGAAGACAACTGGAAAGGGTACTGCGCGGGAAAGATCCGTTTTCCGGCATTGGACCGGCTAAAAAAAGCAGGTAAGGACGACAAGGTCTTAAGGGCCATGCTGCGTTTTTCCATCGGCCGCAAGATCGACCGCGTCACCGGCTTCACCTCCACGTCCGATCGCGCGATCTATCTGCGCTTGGGCGAACTGACGCCCCACGCCCTGATTCACGAGGCCATCCACAAATACGCGGGAGAAAGGTTTCACTGGGTCTTCGGCAGAACCATCAACGAGGGAGCGACCGAATTCTTCACGCGGGCGGCCATGAAGGAGGTCGGCCTGGAAAGCGCGATCGGAGACCATTATCCGGATGAATTGGAGATCGTGCTGGACCTCCAGGACACCGCGAAAATCAAGTTCGAGCTTCTCAAGAAGGCTTATTTCGACGATGAAGGGATGGAGGAGATACTCGCCGCGATCCAGCTCAACGAACAAACCATCAAGGCAACGATCGGCGCGGGGCATTATCAGACCCTGTTGGAAGAAATGGGGAACGCTTCCTGCTGAAGAGACCGGCTCGCCTTCCGGCTCCCCCAGCCCCGTCGGGAAAACGCGGCCGCGCTCACTCCCACCCGACTTTCCGTCCTTCCCCACACCATGACGAGAACGGGGCTTTGCGGCGATAATCGCGCCCGCCTTCGAAAATTGTAGAGTGAGCCCCCATGCCCATCGATATCGATCGATTCACCGAAGCCGAACTCCTCGATCTGAACCGGCGTGTCGTCGAACGTCTGCGATTCCTCCAGCAGATGCGGGCGCACGCGACCATGCTGAGGTTTTCCATCGGCGCCCGCGTCGGTTTCGAGACCGCCGACTTCCGGCGCATCACCGGTACCCTGATCCGGTACAACAAGAAGAGCGTGACGGTGCTGGCGGATGACGGGCACCGCTGGAAGGTTTCTCCGAGCTTTCTCCGCCCCCTGGAACCCAAAGACATCACCCCCGCGCCCTGCGGCCTGACGAGAACGTAGCGGGATCGGCTTGCAAGCCCGGAACCCGCTTTGTTTTCCCTGATCCGGCCTGCAAGGTCTGGCCCGGCATCGACCCGAGTATTCTTCGCCTGGAATGCCGCGCGTAGAAGGGTAGGGCGAAGCCCAATCCAGTATCCAGACCCTGCACCTTGCCAAGGACTCAAGCGCCGCCGACATCCGCCTTTCCCATGGCGGGATGTTTGAGATGGTATGACCGGCCCCCGTCGGATTCTTCCCCAATACAGGAAACGTGAACATGCTGAAAAAACCATTAACCGACGTCATCGTGCAAGGCCACTACATGAGCGGGGATCGGAACACCATTGCCACCGCTCTGGGGCTGGAATCCAAGCTGGGTATCCTGTTGCTCGGCCCGACGGGGGAGGACGACCGCAGCAAGGATTTGGCCGAGTTCTACCAGAAAAAGGCCCCGGGTCGCATCGAGCTGCGCCAAGTTCCCAAAGGACCGCACGCCACTGCACTGGACGCGGTAAAGGCGGCCTATCAAGAGGTGGCGGAATACACCAGGGATCGAAAGAACCCGAAACCTCATTGGCTCCGCGACCATGTGGCGGATGACGTCACCGTGCAGCCGGCGACCCATGCGACTTCCGTCATCGCTTGCGGTTTCCAGCAGAAAAGAGGACCCAAGACCCAGCAAAGGATCCGTGAGCTTTGGCGCCTGCCGGGGGATTTGGTTCAGCAGGACGCCATCCAGCGTCAGGTCTGGCGTTGGCTATTGAAGAAGGGGTTCCGCAACGACCGGGCCTATGTCTTTTTCTTCGCCAAGCTCGGTTCGCGAACGGCGGAAAAAGCGCACCACTTCACGTCCATCCTGACCTGGCACTTGCTGGCGGAACGGGTCGGACGCGAGACATCCATCATCCCGGTTGCGATGGGAGACGA
>Ga0233425_10007311_pt1 | contig 15614 bp, 15 predicted proteins | sample Watercolumn_Towu_2_FD_181712 | JGI IMG/M metagenome (GOLD analysis project Ga0233425, IMG submission 181712) | Freshwater microbial communities from Lake Towuti, South Sulawesi, Indonesia - Watercolumn_Towuti2014_140_MG | ecosystem: Environmental > Aquatic > Freshwater > Lake | place...
CTTTGATAAAAGTCGGCTAATAAAAGTTGCCTATTACATTTAGAACATTTTTTAATGTGCATTATAAGTATAAATATTACAATACTTAATATCGAAACTCAACTGTGTTCTTCAGACAGATGTGTGATCTGTTACGAACAAATTCGAAACCGCTTCCGCGTCTTCTGAGCTCACCACTCGCTTCGCTCGCGGTTCGCCCTGTTATTTTTTCCAAAAGCGATTTTTACAATTATATCAAGAAAATTGTAATTTTGTTTTTTGCCCCACCCAACCCATGCGCAAACAAAATTGTTATTGAAAATTTTTCTGTCACCATTTCAATTCCCACCCTCCCGGTCTAAGTTTGGCGCTGCCCCCTCTGCACTCGCTAGGGCCCCCTATGGGTGGCCTTGCCAGTGTTTTACTTTTGTTTATTTTCTTGGTTCAGTATCTGCCTCGCTTCGTGCAATTAAAACAAGCACATTACTGCTATCGCAGTTGCACTCAGCTTTTCTTTTAAGTGGTTTACTTCGTAGCTCGTTCCGGGGGGCGTTCCTTTTTTTCCGCCCCCGCGCTAATTTTTTCCCTTCTTTCGCGCGAAGGGCGGCAGTTCCGCCTTCGGCGGTAGCGCCAACGGGAACAGAGCACAAACACAGGAATCGACCAAATTCCACCATTTTGGTCAATTCTCACAGAAACCTTAGTAAACCAATCGGCCTATTTCCACCATTTGGGCCGATCGGCCAAAGTCCACCAAAATGGCCGATTAACTTCCAAACCCAAACACAAAAAGTTCATTCTTCTTTCTTACAGGAACAAAAACAAAACAGAAGAAATATGTAGGCTAAACACTTCGCTTTTGTACAAGAGTAAAGTATGAGGTTTCTACAAAGGCATTGTGACCGCGTACTCATTAAAACATGTTTCTGGAACTTGTTTTTAGTTAACTCTTTTTTCCTTGGGAATATTTTTTTGATAAACTACATCAGAAATCGCTGTTATTACATCGCTAACATTAACCAATCCATTTGACATTTCTGTGAGAGATTTAAAATGTCTATTTACAATAACAACTGGCAGGTCTTTCTTTTGATACTCAATAGAAAGTCCAAGTGCTGCCACATCACTAGATCCTATTTGATCAAGTATTCCACGATCACCAACAACTGCTATTTCACCAGCTTTTCTTGCTTCTAAAAATTCACTAAAGACTTGTCCTAGTGTTTTAGCATATTCACCTTGAAACCTTACTTTATCTCTGGTGTTTGAGAACCCTTAAATTCGTTGGCAGTCCCATAAACAGCGCCAGCTCCGAAAGCCAATTTATCCTCCAGACTTTTCTGGGCGACATCTTTAAAAAGTCTACTTGCTTCTATCAACTCGTTTTGCTCAGTCATAGCACAAGTATAACATGTTTTGATATAATTCTTCTCATGTCAGCAGAAGTTGTTGGAATATTTATTAGCCCTGCCCCAAACGGTATAGAAAAACCAAGAGGAGCTTTCCTATGGTTCAACTCGAAACTGCCGAATTAGTTGAGGGGAAAGGAATAAAATCTACTGACGGCCAGAAAGATAGATATTTTGGGGCTCAAGGTGAACAACTTCGTGGTGCTTATCCCAATAATAAAGTTCGTCAACTTTCCCTAATTTCATGGGATGCAATAGAAAAAGCTAATAGAACTCTAGATATCCCATACGGTTGGGCAGAAACTCGAAGAAATATAGTTATTGCTGGAATTTCTGCTGAAGAATTAAACGAATTAAAAGATCAGCTATTTCAACTGGGTGACTCTCAAGTTTTGGGAACCGAACTGTGTGACCCTTGTGATAGGCCAGATAAATTATCGGGCAAAAAAGGATTCAAGAAAGCTTTCACAAACGCGGAAGGTATTAGTATTGGCGGTCTTCGTGTTGAAATTCGTAAGAGTGGAATAATTTCTGTTGGTAGTTCTGTGATTTTTTAATCCTTCACTATTGTGCAAGACCAAAGCTAAAAATTTATGAACCTTTTTCTTTGTTGGTAGAAGCAATATTTTTACCGATAACCCATTCTTCAAAACCAGTATTTTTTACTAAACCACTAGCATCAGCAAATAGCCTTTCACGATCTGGTTTTTCAAGTGGTTTTATCTCGTGTGCCTTTTTAAAATCCCACCATTCTTCATCTGTACATTCTTTTAGTGCTTGTCTAAAATTTGGCAAAACTGTTTTTTCAGAAACCATATCGATCTGGGATCTTTGGAGCAATCTTTCTTCATACGATTCAATAACTTGCATAACTCTTTCAGGAATAGTTGAATCTTCATCAACAATTGCCATATCCCAAAGTTGAGTTAGACGTTTTGCAACAGCTTCGCCATTAGGATATGCACTAATTTTTTGAAATGTTTCTTCAAGTTTACTCATATTTATTCAGATCAATATTTCAAAAGTCCCCAATCTTCTTCCTTAATATTTGGGTAAAGTGCAGTTAAAACCGCTTTTGTAGCCTTAGATTCTAAATTAACCAGTCCTTGTTTAGCGTAAACTAAAGTTCTATACAAAACTCCAAATTTTGAATAATCATATGTCTGATATTTCCCTAATTTTTCTCTTTTAACATGATCTACCAATCTTGTAATTTGATGTTTCGGAATACCAAGTTTGTGCATTAACTTACGAGTATCTTTCTTTCGTAAATCATATTCTGCAATTCGCTTTACGGAACTATCAACTTTAGAAGTGTATTTTTCTCTCAACCATCCAATAACTTGATCTGCGCCTGCTCTGGTTGAGGCACTTGTTGCATTTTGTTGCACGGTTTTAACGGCCAAGTAAAGGATTGTGTCTCTTAGTCCTTCATCTTTAATATCTACATGCGGTCTATATGGATCACGTCTGTCTTCTTTTGTAACCCATTTACTGTTACCGGTCAATCTGTATGCTTTTGTATAAAGACTTTGCGAAACTACTTTTTCTGCGTCATCCAAACTTTTAATTCCATAATTTAACAAAGACGAACCCAAGTTCATACTAAACTGTGAAACTGTATCTCTAAAGAATTCATCAAAATTTGAACCACCCAAACTTGATTCCCCCAAGGCCTCTTTAAATCTTTCAATAAATTGGTATGATCCATACATTCTTCGTTTTAAGTCTTTTTGGGTTGTTTCTATATGCCTTTCTTTACTGGAAGTTCTATCAATAAATTGCAAAAAATCTTTGTCTTCTTTTAAAGAGTATCCTTCAATTTTAATTGCGTCGTCTATAAATTCGGGTGTATGTATTATTGGATTTCTAAGAGTTCCTTGACCCTCAACCTCCATGGTGCTTGGAGCCGAATGGCTGATTGTTTTTAAATGGCTAAGTGTATTCATTTCGTCTCTAACCATTGCTCTAACTTCGGCCGTCTCTGCTGGACAAGTAGCTAAATGGGAAAGATGATAGTCTAAGTACATATTTCTACCATCATTTGGTATTGCCGCGTAAGTTTGATTACTTACTCTATTAACAAATTGATAGACCTTCTGAGCCCCGTCTTCATCGTCTCGGACGATAAGACCCATAAGATTTTTAACTCTTCCCAATTCTTCTTCATCTACCTTTGTGAGTTCAGATACATAATTAGGGACTAATTCGCTCTCACCTAAATTATGTGCAGCCAAATTATAAGTAATATTATTTGCAAGCTTGCCTTCAAAAGTGGCTTTATATAATTCTTTGACGTTATTTTCTACAAAATCTGGAGCTTCGTCATAAAGTGCGTCTAAATTTACAGCCCTAAAAGCAGGTAGGTATAGATTCTCTTCCTTTTTTGGTTCGTAGAGTACTAAGACTGCCTGCCCCTGCTGATTTGGATATACCTGCCAACCTTGGCTTACCAACATACCAAATTTAGAACCAGTATCGGAAGTAATTCTTTGTGCAGAATGTTTGTCTACAAATTGTTCTAGTTGCTCAATTTTAAAATCTTCATCTAAACTATGTTTCTTGGCTTCAGCTAACATTTCTTGGCCGAAGTTCGAAATTACTTTTTCATGCGTACTTGTTTCAAGCGAAAAATCAGCCTTAATTTGGTCCAAATCATCCTCAATGCTTTCGAGTTGAATATTTCCGTTTTGACCTCCAGGTAAAACCTCATCTGGAATAAATTTTTCTGCAAGGGAGATTCCATCACCATAATAATCAAAAACTTGCGAGTCAACCGATTGTTTTGATGCCTCTATGCAGAGGTTTCTGTCAAAAGGTCTTTTCTCAGCCTCAGTATCCGAACGTCTAGTAATAGTTTCCATACTTGTTATTATATCAAATTTACAACAATAGTAAACTATGGGTTGATTTATTAAGCCTCTATTAAAGTTTATATTCAAACATCACTTCGTCAGTTTCTTTTGCTACTATTCCACCAGTTGAGGTATATAGTTTCATTGCTGGAATATTTGATTTATTTGTCAAAACAAACATTTCGGTTACATTCATCTCTTTTGCGGTCTTTTTTAGTTCCTCAATCAAAGCCTTTCCGACCCCTTTTTGTCTAAAATCTTTGACTACACCAATTTCATAAAAGAATAATTCAGATTTTTTATCATCCATTCTCTGAAGTTTATATGCACTAATCATTCCCGCGATTTGATTATCAAAATATGCCAGTAAAAATATGTTGTCAGAGATCTTGACAAACTCTTTGACATTTTCTAAATTCCAATCACCACTTTTTCCATCTGGCTCACCTTTTTTAAAAGTTTGATTAAGTAAAGCTATTAATTTTTGATCAATTTCAAGAATTCTTTTTATTTCCAACATGTCTAATTATACCCTTTTCTTATACACATTAATGTTTACTTTACTCATGTACAACGTCAAAGCACTGGTATAATTAGGTTATGTCAAATTCAAAAGTAGAAGTTAAAGTTTCTAAAATTCAAGTGAAAAAGACAAGCAAGTTTTGTCCATTGATGCTCAAATTGCAGAATTAAAAGAGTTTGCCAAGAAACAAAACTTAGAAATTCTAGATTATGTAATAGAATCGCGTACAGCTAAAGTTCCAGGCAGGCCATACTTTAACAAAGTACTAAAGTGAATTGAAAAAGGTGAAGCGCAAGGAATTTTAAGCTGGCATCCCGATCGTTTAGCCAGAAATAGTATAGATGGTGGTAAAATTATTTACTCACTAGATACTGGAAAACTAATTGATCTGAAATTTTCCTCATTTTGGTTTGAGAACTCACCACAGGGCAAATTTGTACTCAATATTGCTTTTGGTCAGAGCAAGTATTATGTAGATAATTTAAGCGAAAATGTTAAGCGTGGAATGAAACACAAAGTGAGAATTGGTGTTTGACCTGTACAGGCTCCACTTGGGTATCTAAACGATAAAAATAGTAAAACAATAGTAGTTGACCCAATCTGTTCAAAAATAATCAAAAAGTGTTTTGAAATGTTTGCAACTGGAAACCATTCGTTTACCTCCATATCAGAGTTTTTGTATATAAATGGTGCTAAAACTAGAGCTGGTAAAAAGATTAATCCCGATACTATTAAATCCAAGCTTTCCAATAGGTTTTATTTAGGAATTCTTAACTATAAAGGAGAACTGCACAAAGGAATTCATAAACCGATTATTAGTAAAACACTTTTTGATTCAGTCCAAAAACAAATTGAAAGATTTTCCAAGCCTAGATATATAAAGGGGCACAATCTTCCTTTTGTTGGCTTTGCGAAGTGTGGTGAGTGTGGAGCAAGTATTACTGGAGAAAATCATATTAGGCATTATAAACGAGGTAATTCTCAAGAATTTACATACTATAGATGTACCAAAAAACTTGGTGCTTGCAACCAGAAATATATAAACCAAAATGAGCTTGAGCATCAATTAAAGAAACAATTATTAGATGTAGCTATTCCCAAAGGCTGGTGGAAAACATGGTTGGCACTTTTGGAAAAAGATAAATTAAACGAGACAAAACTTGCTAGTCAAACGATAATCCAGATTGGTGAGGAAATGAAGGCTATAGATACCAAACTCAATAAACTTCTTAACGCATATCTGGACGAGACGGTTGATGAAGAAACATATAAGACAAAGAAAAATGAACTTTTTGAAGAAAAACTAAAACTTCAGGAGAAAGTTACTAAAATTCAAAGTGTCGGTTCGAACTGGCTCGAACCTTTCGAAGAGTTCATAAAAACGTCAATAGCATGCGGAAAAATCGCTTTTGGAAAAAATAATTTGCAAGAAATTAAGATTCTTGCAAAAAATGCCGGCTCGAACTTCATTCTTGCAGATAAACGCCTCACTTTTGTTCCAAATTAGGGCTTTGATTCGGTCAAAATCGCTCGTGCCAACTGGCGTGTTGACACTCGCTCCGCTTCAAAATCCGAATGTGTGAACTTAATTATCTCAGAATGGAACCTTTTTGTTAATAACCTTCTAAAAATCAAGGAAGGGCTTAGTCCATTCGTTCCCGCTTCAGAAATACCAGCTTTATCCTACGCCTATTAAATACCAATAAGGGATTAGAACCTATCTTTCCTGGCTTATAATATAGGTATGGACAAAAGTGATGTATTCCAAAAGATTGAAGATTTAACAAAACAGAATGGATATGTTTATACGCTTATTCTTTGTTTGTTTCACGATTTTTTCTTTACACCAGAAGAATCTGCTGACGTAAATTGGCAAGATAGACTTAGTTTCCAAGAAGCTTCGCATTTAGTCGGTTTATTGGTAAAAAATGGCTTTTCAGCTGATTACATACCTTCGGAAGAAGAATATAAAATTCAAGCAGAACAAACATACAAGCTATTTCAAGATCTACATACTGCCTATATGCGACCTTTTCTAGATAAGCTTGTAGAAACAAAACCAGGTGGTCCAATTTCCGAAAAGGAATTTAAAAAAATGTCGGATAAATTGTTTGGTTCTGGGGAGATGATGACCGAACCAATATTTTACGGTGATTCAGGCGCATATGATTTTCAGTACCTTGAATTTGCTTCTAAAAGATATGACAAAGATAAAGATTGGTTAAAACGAAATTATAATTTTGATCTAGATACGCTTACATCAGATGTCAGAAAACTTAAGAAGGTATCGGAAAGCAAACATTACCCTTCTAAAGAATCGATACAAGATTTTAAAAGTTATTGTACATTCGCTTTAAATTCTTTTTGCTTTTCTGATAAAGATTTTGATGATATTAACGAAGATAGTAAAAAAGTCCTATTTAATTCTTTTCTTTCTAAACCTGGTATATCGAATATAAACTATAAAATTCCTGGTGATTTTAATGAAACTGAAGCAAAACCATTTATTAAACTAAATGATTATAGATATTTTATTCCAATATTCTTTTTTTTAACCGAAAGCGTGTATGTTAGTCCATTCTATTGGATGTTAAAGGACGACAAGTATCGTGATATTTCATTTAAGAATAAGGGTGTTTCTACAGAACAGATTGCCTACGAATTGTTATTGCCCATTTTTGGCGCACCAAATGTTTATAAAAATGTACAAATTATACGCAAAAAGGGTCAACCTAAAACTGACATAGATGTATTAGCGGTTACAGGAAATAAGGCTGTAATTATTCAAGCCAAATCAAAGCAAATGACAGTAGATGCTAAAAAGGGTAATGAAAAAACTTTAAAACAAGATTTTAAGAAAGCAGTCCAGGCTTCTTACGATCAAGCGATTGAATCGCGATCGGCATTACTTAAAAGTGGGTCAAAGTTTATTGTTAATGGGAAACTAGTATCACTAAAGGAACCATTAGACGACGCGTACATAATTTGCTTAACTTCAGAAAATTATCCCGCCGTCATAAATCAGATAAATACTTATTTAAAGAAAAGAATCAAAGATCCATTTCCAGTTGCGATAAATATTTTTGATCTAGATATTTTAACCTTTTATTTAAGCGATCCTTATCAATTTCTTTATTATTTAAGACAAAGAATATCACTTTCCGGATACTTTAACGCCGGAAACGAAATCGCTTTTTTGGCATATCATTTAAGAACAAAGTTATTTAAAGATCCAAAAGCGGACAGAATAGCCATAGCAGAAGATTTCGCCCAGTTAGTTGACGCTAATTTTATTTCGTTAAGAGGTGGTTATCCTAGAACTGAAGCGGTCGAAAAACTTTACAATAAATGGGCAAATGATGAATTCTTTAGTTTGATTAAGCAAATTAAATCACTACACGAACCAGGTTTAACAGACGCGATTTTCTTCTTATTCGACTTATCTGGTGATTCGGCTGATAAAGTTATGGAACTAATCAAAAAAATGAAAGATTCAGCCATAAAAGATAATAAAACACACGATTTTTCTATGACATTTGATAGTGGAAATTCCGGAATAACTTATATCTGTTCCCCTGACGATCGATTTCAAAGTTCAAGACGATTAGTTAGCTACTGTACATTAAGAAAATACAAGTCTAATTCCAATTTGTGGATTGGTTTAGCTTCTAGTACAAAAAGCCCGAATTTAGTTGATCAGATAATATTCAATAAAGAACCCTGGAGAAGTAATAGGCAATTACGCAATCTTTCAAACAAATTATTACTTGGTGGTAAAGGTATTCCGGCCGAGAATATTTAAAATTAGCCCATAGATAGCCACATTACCAGGTATAAGTGAGCGTGGATTGTGATATTATTAGGATATGCCACAGCTTACTTGGATCGGAAAAGATAAAGTTGAAAATCACGATAAGGATCTTCCTTTCCGCGTTTTAAAACCAAACAAAAATCTTTCATTTGGCGAAGACGACAACCTTCTTATCCAGGGTGACAACCTTGAAGCACTTAAAGCATTAATGCCTTTCTATCACGGTAAAATCAAGTTCATTTATATCGACCCACCTTATAACACTGGTAATGAAAAGTGGGTATACAATGACAAAGTTAATTCGCCACAAATTAGAGCCTGGCTAAACAAGGTGGTTGGGCCGGAAGGCGAAGACCTGTGTAGACACGATAAATGGTTATGTATGATATATCCCAGACTAAAGCTACTTAGCCAACTGCTTAGTGACGACGGCGTAATTTGTGTAAGCATTAATGATATTGAACAAGCTAATCTTAAACTTTTAATGAATGAAATTTTTGGTGAAACCAATTTCATTACAACCCTAATTTGGAAAAGTAGACAGAACAAAGATAACAGAAGTGTGAATGGAGTTTCTATAGATCACGAATATATTCATTGCTATTGTAAAAATAACAACCGAAATAAATTCTTCAAAGGGGATGAAAGAAAAGTAGATCAGTACAAAAATCCTGATAATGATTCGCGGGGATTATGGGTAAGTAGCAATATGGTAGGTATATTGCCTGAAGATCAAAGGCCTAACTGTCATTACGATTTAATCAATCCGGACACTGGGGTTAACTATGGTAAACCTAATTTGGGCTGGCGGTATGACAAGAATACAATGAATCGATTAATTAAAGAAGATCGAATACTTTGGCCTTCTAATGCTGATGGAAGACCGCGCAGGAAAGTATTTTTAAATGAATTAAAAAGTGAAACAACAGGATTTTCAAGTGTTATCGGTGAACACGTATTTACAAGACAGGGAAGTGGGGAAATATTTAATATTTTTCAAAAACGTGTTTTTGACTTTCCAAAACCACCTTCGTTAATAAAAATACTAATAAATCAGATTTGTGGAGATAATGATATTGTCTTAGATTCTTTTGCTGGCACAGGAACAACAGGTCAGGCGGTTTTAGAGTTAAATAAGACTGAAGATGCTACAAGAAAGTTTATATTAGTCGAAATTGATAGCGAGATAGCCAAAACAATTACTGTGCCAAGACTAAAAGCCGTGATTAACGGTTACGAAAACGCCTTATACCCGGAAGGAACGGGTCAAGGGTTTCAATACCTTGATCTTAATGGTGAGCTTTTTAACAAAAGTGGTTTTGTTAATCAAGTTGTAAATTACGAAGATCTTGCTTCTTATATCTACTTTACAGAAACAAAATCTTATCTTGACTTAAAGACGATAGATAAACCGTTTATCGGTAGTTATGGATCTAATAACTACATTTTGCTATTCGAAGGAAAAGGGGAAAATGTTTTAGACGAAAAGGTTTTGAAACAACTTTCAAAATATTCTGGAAAGAAAGTAATATTCGCAGATAAAACGTTACTAGACGACGATTATTGCGAAAAACATAATATCGTTTTTAAACAAATTCCATACGAATTAAAGAAATATTAATATGCTAGCTATAAAGAAATACCAATCAAGAACGCTACAAGAATTAGAAGAATTTTTAGTAAATGCTAGCACCCTTAAAGGTGAACGCGGTATTAGATTAGCCTATCTAGATCAGGTCGGTGACGAAGAACGCCACTATAAACCGATTGAAAAGCTTGAAGAAGCACCTTTTGTCTGTGTAAAGATTCCTACTGGTGGCGGTAAAACATTAGTTGCGTGTCATTCCTTATCCGTAATTCTGGATAAATATTTAAAAGATAAGAATGGTAAAGGTCTTACTTTGTGGTTTGTACCTTCCGACGCAATTAGATCACAGACACTTAAAAACCTAAAGGACCGTAATCACCCATATCGTGAAGTTTTGGATTCTAAATTCGGGAATAACGTTAAAGTCTTCACTGTAGAAGAAGCGTTATCGATTACAAAATCAGATATTCAGAATAATCTTTGTATTGTTGTCGCTAGTTTAGCAGCCTTTAGAAGAACAGATACACTTTGGTTAAAGGTATTTCAGAATAACGGATCGCTTCTTTCCCATTTCGAAAATCTTGTAGAAGATACCGATTTCCTAGAGAAAGATTCAGAAGGTGAAATAATTTATTCCCTAGCGAATGTTATAAAGATGAATAATCCGCTAGTGATTGTTGACGAAGGACATAATGCCCAGACAGAGCTTTCCTTCGAAATGCTTCAAAAGGTCAACCCTTCATTTATTTTGGAATTTACCGCTACGCCTAGAGATGAAAGTAATGTTCTAGTTAAGGTTCTAGCTTCTGAACTTAAAGCCGAAAAAATGGTTAAGATACCTATTTATCTAGATAACGTTAGCCAATGGCAAGAAGCAGTTCGTGACGGCGTTAAACAACGAAACGACCTGGAAAAGCTTGCCGGCAAAGAAAAACGTTTAACTAAAGAATATATCCGCCCCATCGCCTTACTTCAGGCGGAACAGGAAAAGGAATCGGAATCCAAGATCTACGTCGAACAGATTAAACAATTCTTGCTTGACGAATTAAAGATCCCAGAAGAACAGATCGCGATAAAGACTAGTAAGCAAGACCAGATAAAAGACGTCGATTTATTCAAGCCAAATTGTCCGATTAGATACATAATCACCGTAAACGCCCTAAAAGAAGGTTGGGACTGTTCCTTTGCCTATGTGTTGATTTCGGTGGCAAATATAGGCGCTACGATAGCCGTAGAACAGACAATGGGACGCATAATGCGTTTACCTAATGCCAAAGAAAAGAAATCTACTGATCTTAACTATTCCTTTATTTATACTTCGTCTGAAAGCTTTAACAGGGCTTCTAGCGCGGTTATAAAGGGCCTGGAACAGAACGGCTATTCCCGACAGGATCTTCGAAAGAACGAGGGTAAGATAGTTCCGGAAAAGGAAGAATTCAGCAAGTTCGTAAAAGATAAAGACATTAAGGTTCCGTATCTAGCCATAAAAGGTAGAAGCGACGCGTTAGCGTTCAATCGTGATCTTATTGGTGAAGATTTTAGGATATACGATCACTTCAAGCCTTTCGAAATTGATTTTCATAACGATCAAAATCAGCGAATTAAGATCGACGTCGATAAAGAAAACGGTTTATACAGAATAACGCAAGGAAAGCTAAGTCTAATTCTTTACCCCGAAGACTTTTCTATTGAAGAAGTCGGAAACTGGCTTAAAAGAAATGTTAGGCAAAACGTTGTATCTTCTGAAGAAATGTCTAAATACATAGACTTGGTTCTAGCCGAAGCGGTTAAGAAACATTCAGTTGAAGAGATAAGCCTTAACCGATTTAGACTTAAGGAATTGATTGGATTCGAAGTGTTAAAAGTAATCACTGATTACGCGAAAAGAATATTCGATAAATTATTAGCGAAGAAACAAATTAGTACAGAATCTGCCTTCTACACACCAGAAGAAAGCGTATTACTATTACGGCCATCCGAAGAACATTTTCAAAAGCATTTATTTGAACGGGCCGGACATCTAAACGGGGAAGAAACAGACTTTGCTATGCGACTTGATACGCTAAATAATCTTACCTGGTGGTATCGCAACCGCGAAAAGGAAGACTTCTACCTTCAGGGTTGGAAGCAGGGTAAGTTTTATCCGGACTTTATAGCTAAAACAAAAGGTGGAAATTATTTGTTAATTGAATATAAAGGTGAAGATAGGCTTAGCAATGAAGACACAGGTTATAAAAAAGATTTAGGTAACTTATGGTCGCAAATTACAGGTGGTAAACATAAGTTCTATTTAGTAAACAAAAGTAACGCAGACGAAATTCTTAAGGAAATATCTTCTATTGTGTAGGTTAGTAAACTTCAGTCAATTAAAGTAAAGATTAGTCATATTGACAATCTTCCAGGCATTTAGAAGAATATATTTAGTGGGACAAATCCCACAAAATAGAATCAGCATTTGAATAGCATAGCATAGGATCTCGACTTTACCGTCGGGACTTTTATTAGCTAATCGCTATATCAAATGCTAACCGCCGACAAATACATAGACAAACTTCAGAAGATAGGCTTCGACGAAAAGCAAGCTAAACAGGTGGCCGACAAAATGATTACCTTCGCATATTTTGTAGTCGATACATACTGGAATGCTAAAAACGTTTCTATGGCTAAAAACCCTAGCGCAAACATAACGCAAGCCGAACAAAAATTAGAAAAGTTATCTAATATCCAAACGAAATAGCTATAATGAATTAAGGCTAAAAAGCGTAACGAAAACAGAACGCAAGCCGAACAAAATTAGCAATATGGAAATACATAGTATTAGCAACAAAGATCGGATTTATGGCGCAATACTAGTGCGTGTTTCTACCCTTAAACAGTATCAGGAAGGAAGTAGCCTTGAAGACCAGTTGGCACAATGTAAACATTTCGCTTCTGCTAGGAATATACCCTTGTCTGGAAAAGAATTTAATCTTGTTATTAGCGGTTATAAGGCCGAACAATCACAACTTGACGAAGCATACGAGTACTGTAAAGATCCAAAAAACAGAATTAAATACCTAATCTTTAAAAGTATTGATCGCGTATCTAGGGGTGGAAGTTACGCTTATAGCTATCTTAAGGCTAAGTTAGCTGAATATGGTGTTCAGCTTTTAGATACCTACGGTGTTATTCAACACCGATTAACACACTTGAACATTTAGGCTTTAAGTATACGTGGAGTATGAAAAATCCGGCCGAAAACGCCGAGGTGCTAGAAGCGAATAGGGCACGCCAGGAAGTAACAGATATTTTAACTAGAATGATCGGTGCTGAAATTCAATATAAACAAAAGGGGTATGCGATTGGTAGCGCGCCATTAGGACTAAAAAATATCGATACAGTATGTGTTGACGGTAAAAGAAAAATTAGAGCACCTAAAGAAATTGAAGAAGACTGGATATTAAAAATGTACCAATTAAGAAATGAAGGCATTCTAGACGATAAACAAATCGCGAAAGAAGTTAATAAGCTTGGTTACAAGACTCGTGACAGGGTTGTTTGGGACAAATCGGCGCACCCACCCGTACCAATAAGAACGATAAAGGGAAAGAAGCTTACTGCTAAACAGCTTCAGAAAACGATTCAAAATCGGGAATACGCAGGTGTAACAATTGGCAAGTGGACACGTAATATGCCTGTAAAATCAATCGGGTTTGACGGATTGGTGACGTTTGAAGAATTTAATAAAGCTAATAGAGGAAAAATATTTCTTGAACTTGTTAACGGTAATATTATAATCACCCGCAATAAAAAACCACATATCCGGTTAAAAGATAATCCACTGTTTCCCTATAAAGACTGTGTCCTGTGTGGTACCTGTGGTAAGCCTTTATTGGGTAGTACTTCAACTAGCGAACACGGAAAACGAATCCCTTACTACCACTGTTCAAGAAATCATAAATATTGGGGCGTTCCGGTTAAGAAACTTAACGACGCGGTATTTAATGTAATTAAAGAATTAAAGTTCGACGCTAAATTTATCGAAGTCTTTAATGAAATAGTTCTGGAAGTCTGGAACGATAAGAAAAAGGAAGCCGAAAGTGACGCAATTATTCGAGGAAAACGGACCATTGAATTAAGGGAAAAACTTAAGTCAATCAGCGACAAGATATTGCTGGTTAGTTCCAAGGCCGTTATTTCTTCACTAGAGAAAGAATATGAAAAGGTAGAACAAGAACTTATTAGCGAAACTGAAATGCGGGATAACGCCGAGGACGCAGAACTTAATATGAAAGAACTGATCAATTACGCTTCATATTTTATGTCCCACTTAGAAGACTTGTTCCTAGCGCCTGACAATCCGAAAAGACAAGCGGTTCTATTCTGTTTAATATTTAACCAATTTCCAACTTATGAAGATCTAGTTAATAGAACCCTTGATTTAGCCCCTATATTCAAGCTAAATCAGCAGTTCGCTTTATCAAAATCACTTTCTGTGACCGCTGAGGGATTCGAACCCCCGACCTATTCGATGTAAACGAATCGCTCTAACCAGCTGAGCCAAGCGGTCATCTGTGCGGGAAAGAGGACTCGGACCTCCACGTCTTGCGACACATGCTCCTTAGGCATGCCTGTCTACCAGTTTCAGCACTCCCGCATTCTGCTCTTGTATTATACATAAAGATTGATCCAATTTAAACTTCTTTCGTGTCAAATAAACTAGATTTCTTTTATAAATATATATGTTTAGCAAGTTGAATTACTGAAAGTTTAGAGTACCTCAACACAAAAACACCGCTATATTTATTACTTAATGACGTTAATTCGATATAAATTCCATATTTTATTTTTTAACCACTTTAAATATTTATAACTAGCAGATACAAATCCTAAATATAGAATAAAACTATTCTTATACTTATTTGACCAGTACGATGTTGAATAACCGTCTCCATCAAATATCCCTCTTAATAAATCTCTAAAGTATGTGTCAGGTATATCAACATTAAAAATTGATTTAGATTTGTTAGAATATATTCCGATACTATTTAAAAATTTATGGAAGTTTACATCGCTAAACTGAACAGAGTAATACTTCTTTCGCGTAACTGTTCCGCTATTTTTCAGTCTATATTTTGACTTAATATCTATACATTTCAAGAAGTTAACAATTTGTTCATAATCTCTTGAAGTAAAATCAATGTGACGACCATCTTTTGATAAAGAACCATCTGTAACAATCAAACCTATTGCATAAGCAAATTTAAATCTCCACCTAAGTAGTACTCGATTGTAAATAACACAATTTTTTCTATATAATAGCTGACATTAATCTATTAATATGTGCCGAGAGAGAGATTTGAACTCTCACGAGTTACCTCACACGCTTCTGAGACGTGCCTGTCTACCAGTTTCAGCATCTCGGCTTACTTATCTCTTTCTAGGCTTCTAGCATGTATTATACCAAACT
>Ga0233425_10007312_pt1 | contig 15613 bp, 15 predicted proteins | sample Watercolumn_Towu_2_FD_181712 | JGI IMG/M metagenome (GOLD analysis project Ga0233425, IMG submission 181712) | Freshwater microbial communities from Lake Towuti, South Sulawesi, Indonesia - Watercolumn_Towuti2014_140_MG | ecosystem: Environmental > Aquatic > Freshwater > Lake | place...
CGGCAGAGGTGTATGCCCTGCTCCTAATTAAATTGGCTATTCTGGCCGGATTATCCCGTTGGGTAACCTTTGGACAACTCCAAAAACAAGACCCCCGCTCTCCTCCTCTTGGGCTATCCTTAATCCATTTTTCAAAAAGCTAAAATAGTACGATGATTTTTATTTGGTATTAAAAGCACTTATAAACCAATCAGAATATTGACTCCTTGAATACTGGCATTATCTTCCACTTCTACTCTTTTGGAGATGATTGAAATTTCTTGACAGCACGATTACGTATTATTATAATTTATTAATACGTACTATGGAGGAACATATGAATACGAAATTAACCTTAAAAATGGACAGCCAGGTGATCACCCGGGCCAAGGGATACGCAGCCAAAGAAGGGGAAAGTCTTTCCAAAATGGTGGAAAATTACTTTAGGCTGATTATCGGTCACAAAGAAAAGAAGTTCACCCCTGTGGTCAAGGAATTATCCGGTGTCATTCGCCTTAAAAAAGGACAGGATATTAAAGCGGACTACACTGATTACCTGCAGGAAAAGTACAAATAGTGGAAGAAATTTTTATCGATTCGGATGTCATTTTAGACCTCCTGGCCAAACGAGATCCATACTACAGTTCGGCGGCTTTGCTTTTTTCTCAGGTGGAAAACAGGACGTGTCGGGCTTTTATTTCACCTCTGATTTTTTCCAATTTGTTTTATATTTTGAGGAAGGCAACCTCCTCTGCAAAGGCCAAAGAAACACTGAAGAAACTAAAAACCTTGGTACATGTCCTGCCCATTAATGAGAAAATTATTGAACAAGCTTTGAATTCGGAATTCATCGATTTTGAAGATGCCGTCCAATATTATACGGCCATAGAAAAGGGGATTAAAATTTTAATCACCCGCAACAAAAAAGATTATAAAAAGGCGGCTATAACTATTTGTACGGCCGATGAGTTTCTCGGTGCCCTAAAAATTTTGACTTAGTGGTCGGCAATGTTGTCAAAGCTACGCTTGGTGTTGAGCCGAGGCGGCCAGGATTCCTCTTTCCCCCAAATTCACCCTTTCCCTTACAAGTTGAGAGTCTGATTGAAAAGAATAATCAATTGTTTCGATTTTTAATGGAGTTATTTCTGGCCCTATTCCATTGGAGTTAAGCTTAAAGAAAAGAAATAGAGATTCTACCCAAACCCAACGCCATCGAACTTAAGATAAATTACTCGGGTCCCTGCTAACTTTTTCTGAGGAAGTCCTAGATTAATATATCATTATTCTTCGGATTATTGGACTGATTAAAGCAAAGTAAGATCAGAATGGGGGGTGTGGTCCGTCCAAATTTCGGCGTGTTGCCTAATCTGTTCGCTGATTTCCCATTAAGAGTAACCTTCTTAAACAAAACTTAGAGTAAAAAGGGAAAGATGAACCTAAAAGGGCTGAAAGAAGGAATGAGAATGGTAAGTACTCTATTTTGCGAAAGACAATTTTTAGAACTGTGAAGTGTAATTTATGGATCTAATAATCAAGAAGCTGTTTGTGGAAGTCTGAGTTGTCTATCTGAACTTAGAGAGCTTTGAGGTTAGGTGAAGTATTAAGGAAGCCTTCTCAAACAATTATTTGTCGTACTTCTCTTTATCGATTAATCGATTTTTGCATGTTACAAGAGGTAGTTGCCTCTTGTCGGTGTTCGCGAAGGTATCTTTTTAATTCGTCTGGGCCGGTTTTCAAGGTCATAAGGCCTGCCTTCCGGCTTTAATCGCCTGTTTCCAAAACCATCTTGATGGCACCTTTAGGGCAGACCGAGGCGCAGATACCGCAACCTTTACAATAATCCAGATCGATCTGAATCCGGTCGGTTTCTTTATTTCGGGTGATGCAGAGTTCCGGGCAGAGAAGACTACATAGCTCGCAAGAGGAACAGGTCCCTTCACCCAGACATCTCCGGGCGGCCTCCAAAGCCTCTTGTTCGTTAAGTCCCTTTTCCGGGAGGTCTTCAATTTTAAATTTGTTTTTTTTCATGGGTTTAGATCGAAAATAAAAATTTTTTACCGCCCGTTCCCTTCGGTCACTTGAAAAAGGCTGGATAACTGCGGGATGATTTTTTTTTTCACGGCACGATGTTATGCCGTGAAAAAACACCGTTGCCCTCGGGGACTATCGCCCGAGGGCAAAAAATGTCCTGTTTTTGTCCCAGTAATCAAGTCAGTCCCGCAGGCTGACGGGCGGTTTCTGAATTTATTTTCATGCTTCGTGATGCCCATCGGGGTATGGGAATTAGGACAAATATTCATGGATAGCCGACGCCCCTTTTTTTCCAGCAGCAATGGCCTCAATGGCCCAGCCGGGACCGGTGACCACATCACCCCCGGCAAAGACCCCTTTGACGCTGGTTTGCCCAGTCTGGGGATGAACCTTTAGCGTTCCATCGATTTGTAATTCCAAGTCCCTGCTGATTTTACGGTCCACCTCCTGGCCCACAGCCGAGATAATCGAATCCGTCCAGTGGAAAAATTCGGAACCTTTTTGGGGAACCGGTTGTCTTCGGTCCCCTTCATCGCCTTCAGTCAGAATAGTTTTCAAACAATCCAATTTCAATTGATTGTCTTTTGATTTTGTGATGCTCGTGGGCATAGATAAAAATAAAAATTCAATGCCCTCTTTTCGAGCGGCGGCGATCTCCTCCGGAATAGCGGGCATCTCATTAAGAGAGCGGCGATAAAGGATTCGGACTTCTTTAGCCCCTAAGCGGAGAGCGGCCCGGGCGCAGTCCAAGGCCACGTTTCCTCCTCCCAGAACGATCACCTTGGCCCCCAGAACGACCGTTTGCCCGAGATTGAATTTGCGTAAAAATTCCACTCCTCCCCACACTCCGGCCAATCGTTCTCCGGGGATGGACAGTCTCCGGCTTTTATGGGCGCCCAGGGCCAGGAAGGCGGCCCGAAAACCTAGACGTTTTAGATTTTTAATCATGTCCTGAAAAGGAAAAATTTTGCGGGTCTGCATATCCACCCCCCTTTGGCGAATACGCTCAATTTCTTTAGTAAGTATTTCCCGAGGCAGACGAAAGGCCGGAATCCCGACCCGAAGCATTCCGCCGAAGACAGAGAGGGATTCAAAAATGGTCACCGGATAGCCCAACGAGGCCAGATCATGGGCTGCCGCCAGTCCGGCGGGACCGGAGCCCACAATCAGGACCCGTGCCTTTTTTGTAATTTTAAAGGGGGCAAGATTCTGTTCAATTTTTAGGTCCAATTCGGCCACCAATCGTTTCAAAAGACGCAGGGGAATGGCCTCGTTCAATCGGCTGCTTAGACAGGCCGCTTCACAGGGATGGTGGCAGATATAGCCGCACACCGCCGGGAGGGGATTATTCTCCCGGATTATCTCCAGGGCTTCCTTCCATTTTCCTTGGGCAATCAGGGCTGCATAGCCGCGGGTGTCTTGATGAATCGGGCAGGCCTGTTGGCAGACGGGGAGTGGGGGAGACTGGTCCGGAGGTCTATTCAGGATGTTGGCTGGATAAAGGAGATCCTCCAGCCGGTCCTGCTTGGGGCCGTATTCAGGGGTCCATTCAGTCGGACAGCGGCCCAGACAGAGTTGGCAGGACCCGCACTTTTCGGCTTCGATGACCGGTCGATATACTCTTCCTTCAGCCACGGGTCCGCCTTCCCAAGTGTATCCCGATGGTCAGGGCCTCCTGATTTAATTTTTCAAAGCGCTCAGGCACCTGAAGTCGAATGGCTTTTCGCATGGAGGGTGGTGAGACAATCTTAGTGATTGACAATAGGGCGCCAAGAAAAACGATATTAACAGTCTGGGTTGTTTTTAATTTCTTAAGGGATTGTTCCGATGCCGGAACGGCGATCTGATTATAGAGCAGGTCCTCTTGAGGACGCACCTGCCCTTGGTCGTAAAGGATCATCCCGGAATCGGGACGCACATCTCCGGCATATTGGTTATAAGCACCCTGAGACATGGCCACAAGCACATCGGCGGTGATTAAATGAGGAAAGTCAATCGGTCCATTGGAGAAAACCACTTCCGCCTTGCAACCGGAGCCCCGGGCCTGGGCCCCATAAGAATTTGAGCCGGTCACAAAACGGCCGTCCAGGACCCCGGCCTGTCCCAGGAGCATCCCGGCCAGGACGATTCCCTGACCGCCGAATCCGCTCAGACGCACTTGGGTTGTATCGCTCATGGACAGAATTCTCCGGTAATGATTTTATCGGTTAATTCTTCTTCGGTCATCCTTTCAGCATCCTCCAAAGAAATGGTCCGCCGAATCAGATCCTGCATCATCCGCTCCGGCCGATCCATTTGATTGCGCCGTCCGTATTGGGTCGGACAGGGAGAGAGGCAATCGATAAAGGAAAAGCCTTGATAGAGGAAGGCCTTTTTTAACGAATGGATCAGGGCCTTGGGCTGAGTGACGGCGTAACGGGCGACGTAACCTGCCCCGGCGGCTTGAACCAGTTTGCAGAGATCAAAAGGACGATAAGGATTGCCTTTTCCCGTGGTCGAGGTCTTGGATCCCTGAGGGGTGGTGGAGGCCACCTGTCCGCCGGTCATGCCGTAAATCATATTGTCGGCGCAGATGCATTTCAGATCGATATTCCGGCGGGCGGCGTGGATCAGGTGATTTCCACCGATAGAAGAGAGATCGCCGTCGCCGCTGACCACCACCACACAGAGGTCCGGGTTGGAGAGTTTCGCTCCGGTGGCAAAAGCCAGGGCCCGGCCGTGAAGGGTGTGCAAGGTGTCACCGGCGAAATGGGGGCTGGGGATCCAGGCGGCACAGCCGATACCGGAGACAAAGAGCATCTTGTTCATGTCCAGTTTCAACTCATCAATGGCCCGGAGAATCAGACCCATCAAGATTCCATGGCCGCAGCCCGGGCAAAAAGGGGTGCCTTTGACTCCGGGCCGGAGATATTTTCCCAGGGCTCGAGCCATTACAGGTGTCTCTCCAATTCGGCGATGATCCTTTCCGGTCGAATGATTTCGCCGTTGGTCTGGGTCAGGGAGAGAAGTTCTCCGGAAAAAACCTTGCGCACTTCTCCGGCCACCTGACCCCGATTCATTTCCGGGAAAATTATTTTAGGCACACGTTGACCCAAACGGGCCACTTCCTCTTCCGGAAAAGGCCAAAGGGTTTTTAAGCGAAGCAGACCCACCTTGGCCTTTTGTTTGCGCAATTGTTTGACGGCATAGAGGCTGCTTCGGGCCGTAAAGCCGTAGGCGATTACGGCCAGTTCGGCATCTTCCAAGAAGTATCCTTCCGTCTCGATAATATCTTTTCGGTGGGTGATGATTTTTTGGTTGATCCGCCCGACCAGTCGGGCCTGGACCTCTGCATCATCGGTCTTGCGAACCCCGAAGCCGTCATGGGTTGAGCCGGTTATAGCCAGATGTTCCCCTTCCCCAAAAGCGGGCATGGGCGGGACGCCGGTGTGGTCTTCAGTGTCAAAGGGTGGTGCGCCTTTCTGTTTTTTCCTGTTGAAAATTTCCAGTTTGGGGCTGATCCGCATATTTTCCCTCAGGTGGCCTACCGCTTCTTCAGCCAAAACGATGGCCGGGACCCGGTAGTGCTCGCTGAGATTAAAGGCCCGGATCGTCAGATCATACATCTCCTGGACCGACCAGGGCGAGAGGGCGATGATTGGATAGTCCCCATGGGACCCCCATTTGGCCTGCATAATGTCCCCGGCCCCTACCCGGGTGGCCTGGCCGGTACAGGGCCCGGCCCGTTGGACATCAATGATCACACACGGGGTTTCGGTAAAAGCGGCATAGCCGATGGTCTCCTGCATCAAGCTGAACCCGGGTCCGGAGGTGGCGGTCATGGCCTTGGCCCCGGTCCAGGCCGCCCCGACCACGGCGGAGATCGAACCGATTTCGTCTTCCATTTGGATGAAGACCCCGCCGATCTCGGGCAGTCGTTCGGACAGACGCTCCATGATTTCACTGGAGGGAGTGATCGGGTAGCCGCCGTAAAAACGGCACCCGACGGCCAGGGCCCCTTCGGCGGCAGCCTCATTTCCTGAAAAATAGTATTCTCCTTTGGGCAGGAGACTTTTAATCCATCGATTCTGCATGAACTTCTCTAAATAATAACTATACCCTCTTAAAGAGGACAAATTCATCATGAAAAAATTCGACGAATGACGAAGGCAACACTCTGATCTTATCGCTCTCTAAGTCATTTCATCTGCCTTTTCCGCCACAGCCATTCGCTTCTCCCTGATCACTTTTAAAAGGGGGAGGAATAACAGCAGTAAGGTCAACGACAGACAAACGGCTGAGATGGGTCGAGTAAAAAAGATTTGGAAACTCCCGTGGGAGAGCATCAGGGAAGATTTCAAATAATACTCGAGCATCGGTCCCAGGACAAAGGCCAAGACCAAAGGCGGGGCCTCGTAATTCAGCTTTTTCATCAGATAGCCGACCACCCCGAAAAAGAGCATGATCAAGACATCGGTCGTGCTACTGGCCAGGGAGTATGATCCAATCAGGCAAAAGATGATGATCATGGGCATCATTAAAGGATAAGGAACTTTTAACAGCTGCACCCAGATCCCAATCAGGGGCAGATTGAGGACCAGCAACATAATATTGCCCAGGTACATGCTGGCCACGACGCCCCAGAAGACATCGGGACGTTGGGTCAACAGCAGAGGGCCAGGGGTCACCCCATGAATAATCAAGGCCCCCAAGAGAACAGCCATGACCACATTGGAGGGAAGGCCCAGTGTTAATAAAGGGATAAAGGAGGCCTGGGCCGCGGAGTTGTTGGCCGCTTCAGGGGAGGCCACGCCTTCAATCAGACCGGTGCCGAATTTTTCCGGGGTCTTGGAGCACCGCTTTTCGATGGCATAGGAGACAAAAGAAGAGAGGACCGCACCGCCTCCCGGCAGGATACCCAGAAAAAACCCAATGACCGTCCCCCGGAGAATGGCCCATTTGGCCTGCATCCAATCCTGAAAGGTTGGGAAAAGGCCCTTGACCCTGGTGGAAAAGATCTCCCGATCCATTTTTTGTTCCAGATTAATCAGGATTTCGGAGATGCCGAAAAGACCCATGACCAGAGGGACCAGACCGACGCCGTCCATCAGCTCCAATATCCCAAAGGTAAATCGAGTGGAACCGGAGACCGTATCCGTCCCCACTGTGCCGATGATGATGCCGAAACAGGCCATCATCAGGGATTGAATCAGGGAGGCGGACGTCAGAAAACTGAGGACCACCATGCCCAGACACATGAGGGAAAAATATTCCGGAGGGCCGAATTTAAGGGCGAAGGAAACCAGAGGCGGAGAAAGAAAAGATAAACCCACTAATCCCACAGTGCCTGCAATAAATGAACCGAAGGCGGAAATCCCCAGGGCCGGGCCGGCCCGTCCCTGGCGGGCCATGGCATATCCATCCAGACAGGTCATCACCGAAGCCGCTTCACCGGGGATATTGACCAGAATGGAGGTTGTGGACCCCCCATACATGGCCCCGTAATAGATCCCGGCCAGCATTATGATGGCCGTAACCGGCGGGGAGTGGAAGGTGGCCGGAAGAAGCAGGGACATGGCGGCGGTAGGGCCTAGACCGGGCAAGACCCCGACCAAGGTCCCGATCAAACAGCCCAGAAAACAATAGAAGAGATTGACCGGCTGAAAGGCCACGGAGAAACCTGTTACGAGTTGATTAAAGACGTCCATCATCAGATCCCCAAGATCCCTTTGGGCAGCCGGGTCCCCAGGAAAAAATCAAAGAGAACATAAGCAGCCGCCAGGGTAATCACCGAGGCGAAAAGGACCGTTCTCCATTTCAGCGGCTCCATGATCCGGAAGAGGAAGAGGAGCAAGAGGAGGGTTCCAATGATAAAACCCAGGGTGTTGAGCAGCAGGACGTAGAGGACGAGTGCCCCGGCCAGGACTCCGACTTTCATCAGGTTGTTTCTCAAGGTGAGAGATTTTTTCTCTGGAGAGAATTTTTCTTTCAAGGCCTGAATAAAGGCGATCAACGCCAGGAAGGCCAGGAGCAGACCGGTAATAAAGGGCAGAAATCCAGGCCCAGGGGCATGGAGATCGCCGACGTTTAAACGCCAGGACTCCAGACAGACGGCCAGGGAAAAAACCATCCAGAGGACGTTGATGATGAGATTGGGTTTTTTCAAAGTCTTATTTCTTTATATATTTCTTTACATGCTCCCCGGCCTCACCATAGGCCTCGGCCCAGTACTTGGTGAAGTCCTCGGAATTTTGGTACATGACCGGCATCTCGAACTTGTTCATGGTCTCTAAAAAGATGGGATCCTCCAGGGCCTTTTTAAAGGCATCATGGAGAATCTTGACCACATCTTTGGGCATCCCTTTGGGTCCGACAATGCCGATGGGCGAGTTGTGTACAAATTTATAACCCAGTTCATAGACCGTCGGTACATTCGGATAGCGTTTAGTCCTCTTTTCCCCATAGGTGGCCAGCAATCTGAATTTCCCGGCATCGGTGAGGGGGATCCAGCCTGAGGTGGTGGAGATGGCCTCGATGTGCCCGCCCAGAAGGGCGGTGGAAGACTCCTGATCTCCCTTGGAAGGGAGATGGTTGAACTTCAACCCTCCGGCAAAGTAACCCAACTCCTCCATGGCGATATGTCCCCCCGTGCCGATTCCGGAGGCCATGTAACTCACTTTGCCGGGGTGGGTTTTGGCATATTCGAGCAAATCTTTCAGCGTTTTATGGGGAGAGTTTTGATTGACCAGGATACCGTAGAGATAACCGGCCACTCGAATGATCGGGGTTACATCCCTCACTGTATCGAAAGACAGTTTGTTGATAAAAGAGGCCCGATGCAAACTGGTGACGACGACTGAAAGGAGATAGCCGTCCGGATTTTTCCCGATAATGGATCCCACACCCACGGCACCGCCGCCGCCGCCCCGATTTTCAACGATCACCGGCTGGCCGAGATGTTTTTTGGCTGCTTCGGCTAAAGGCCGGATGACTACATCCGTCGCTCCCCCGGCCGGATAGGGGACAATCAAGGTTATGGGTTTATTGGGGAAACCGGCCGCCTGCGTCAAGGCGGGAAGCAACATTCCCAGCATCAGTAAACCGATTAAGATTCTTCCGCTTTTTGTCGTCATGATTCATACCTCCCCTGAAAAATTCTCTATTTTAAGTAGAAAAGAAACCGGCAAAAGTCAAGCTAAATTGGTCAGCCGACTTTCTCCGGACCTTCTATTTCATTGACAGGGATCAGGAACTTTGCTACCTAGTTCTCATCCGGAAACGCCCTTTCCGGATGAGAACATACAGCTACTGGCTGTTCTCAATGTCCAGGAACCCTTTTATTTAGGGTTTCTGGACAGAACTCCAGACCAGAATCGGAGTGTTTGCATCCGGAAATTTGAATTTCCGGATGCAAACTACCAAGCTTCTCATGCCTGAGAAAAAAATAATTGAGATCAATGGGCTTTTTCAAAAAGCCCTGGATCTCATGGAACACACCGATCAACATTTTTTTATCACCGGCAAGGCCGGGACGGGGAAATCGACCCTTCTGGATCATTTCCGGACGATAACACAGAAACGCCTGGCTGTTCTGGCCCCCACCGGGGTGGCGGCCCTGAATGTCTTCGGTCAGACCATCCATTCCTTCTGCGGTTTCAAACCGAACATTTCTCTGGAGCAGATCAAGAAAAAAAACTCTCAGGAAAGTCGACGCACAACATTATACAAAAAGCTGGAGACGATAATTATTGACGAGGTATCCATGGTCCGGGCCGACCTTCTGGATTGTCTGGAAAAATTTCTGCGTCTTCACGGTCCGCGGCCTCGAAAACCCTTCGGCGGGATCCAGATGATCTTTATCGGCGATCTCTATCAGCTTCCGCCGGTGGTCACCTCGGCCGAGAAGGCCGTCTTTGAAATTCAATACGAAAGCCCCTACTTTTTTTCGGCGAAGATTTTTAATCACCCCAAATTCTCCATGGAATTTGTCGAACTGGAGAAAATTTACCGGCAAACCGAAGAAGAATTCATTGCCCTGCTAAACACCATTCGGAACCGCTCGGTTGGGGATGAGGATATCCTTCGGTTGAATCGGCGTTTGAACCCTGATTTTCTCCCAACGGAAAAGGATTACTATATTTACCTGACCAGTACCAATGATCAGGCCTTTCGGCGAAATCAGGAAAAATTAGGTCTGCTGCCCGAGCGGGCCTATCGCTTTCACGGTAGGGTCTCGGGGGATTTCGACCTCTCGGCCTTGCCTACGGAAAAAGACCTGGAAATAAAACCGGGGGCCCAGGTGATGCTCCTTAATAATGACCCCTACGGCCGCTGGGTCAACGGATCGATCGGGAAAATCCTCCGCATCATTCGGCCCCCTGGGGAGGAGGATATTATTCAGGTCGAACTGACCTCTGGTGTGATCGTCCAGGTGACCCCCTTCACTTGGGAGATTTTTAAATACACCTTTGATGAACGGAGACAAAAAATTTTTTCCCAGCCAATCGGCTCTTTCACTCAATACCCTCTTAAACTGGCCTGGGCTGTTACGATTCATAAGAGTCAGGGAAAGACCTTTCATAACGTCATTATTGATATCGGACGAGGGACGTTTGCTCACGGCCAGGTCTATGTGGCCCTGAGCCGCTGCACCCGTCTCCAAGGCATTGTTCTGATGAAACCTATTCAAAAAAACCATATTCTGATGGATTACCGGGTCGTCCGCTTCCTCACCCGTTTTCAATATCAAAAGGCTGAAGAAAAATTTTCTTATGACGATAAAGCCAAGGTGATTCATTCAGCCATTGAAGCGAAAGAGGATCTGGAAATCACCTATTTAAAGACGGACGATACCAAAACCCGTCGGCGGATACGCCCTCAAGCCATTGAACAAATGGAATACAGAGGAAAAAAATTTGAAGGTTTAAGGGCTTTTTGTTATGAACGGCGGGATCTGCGTCATTTCCGGATAGACCGGATTTTGGAACTGACAACCTGTCCTTAAGGAGGAAGGGGTATGGAAGGTACCGGTGCCTGCGGCATTAATTGTTTAACCTGTAGACTTTTTGTAGAGGGCCGGTGTAGCCCTTGCGGGTCCGGCATTTCGGAGCAGGCCTCCCGGAAATTGGCTGCCCAATTGAGGCTTATGGGTGGTGTGTGCCCGATCCTGAACTGCGCCATGGAACGGAAGGTGGAATACTGCCTCCGGGACTGCGACCGATTCCCTTGTAATCATTTTAAGTCCGGACCCTATCCCTTCAGCGAAGGCTATTTACAAATGCAAAACCGTCGCCGAGGAGGCGGAACGGATTCGGGAAACCCCCCGAAAACCCCTGTCCATTAAAGTCCTGCCGGCTAGATGGAAGAGAACCAAAAGGAGTAAGATCGGCCAGGAAAAACGGAAAGGTTGCAATCCCCTGGCCGATGTACTATAATTTAATAAAAACAGATACGAGCGTTTACTGGTTTTAAAGGAGAAATATGGGCATGGCTAATCCCCAAAAAACTCAACCCACTGAAAAGGCAGATTATTTTTATGCTGAAATGGAAGACGGGGGCCTGGTGATGAGGCCCTTCTGCCGCTGCGGAAATCCTTTGGCGGAAGAATATTTTTGTGAAAAATGCCAGCGCCAGTGCCGCTGCACCGATGTGGTTTGTGCCGACGAAACCACCTTCCGGTATGTCCAGGACCATCCTCCGTTCAAGAAGTTTAATTTTTATATTGTCTCGAAGTAATTGGCCAGATGCTGAAAAAGGCCATCGACGGCGTTGCCCTCATCCTTCGTCATTGCGGCGTATTTTTATCTACGTCTCATTCCTCAAGACTTCGGGAGCCTTGGTACCGGTCGCGCCACTCGACCTTGTCGAGTTTTTGAAAAGGTATCCTTTCTGATGCCGTAGGCTGACCTTTTTATTATAATTTATAAGCTTCCTCTGGAAGCCCAGACCCTTTTTGAACAACCGGTAAAAATTGAAAGGAATTGTGGTTATGAAAGAAAACGAATCCGGGATTAAACCAGCCGCCCGGGGCGAGGGGATTATGCCTGTTCACGGCACCTTCAATTTTAAATGCGGTCCCGGCGTTTCCTGCTTTACCAGTTGTTGCGGCGATGTGACCATTTTTTTGACCCCATATGATATTTTGAGACTCAAAAATCGTTTGGGGATTACCTCTGAGGATTTTATTGATCAATATACCCTTCCTCTTACCAAGTCCGATCAAGGCCTCCCGGTGTTTATTCTAAAAATGGGGGATGATCCCGATAAACGCTGCCCCTTTGTCAGTTCCGACAAAGGATGTTCCGTCTATTCCGAACGCCCTTGGGCCTGCCGTATGTTTCCCATGGATACCCGTGACGGAGAAGAGGGCGATGAGGAATATTTTGTGGCCGCCGACCCGAATAAATGCCGCGGATTGGAGGAAAACAATCCGGTGACGGTTGAAGAATGGGAAAAAGGCCAGGGGCTGGATGTCTATAAGGACATCGAATTCATGTTTAATGAGATCACTTCGGCCCAACGGATCTGGGGAGATCATAAATTGGACGGTAAAGTCCAGAACATGGTCTTGCTGGCCTGTTACAATACGGAACGATTCCGAAAGTTCATTCTGGAAAGCAATTTTTTAAAGCTTTTCGATTTCTCCCCTGAAGAGATTGAGGTTCTCCGGACCGACGACCTGGAACTCTTAAAATTAGGTTTCAAATGGCTGCAATTCGGTCTTCTCGGGAAGTCAACACTTCCCATCCGGGAAGAGGTTATTAAGGCCAAAGAAAAAGAACTGGGGATTACTCTGCCTAAGGATGACGGCCTCTGGAAAAACCCCGAGGTCCCCCCGGCCAAGAAATAAGCGGGTTGCCCATGGCCGCCCAAGACCACTTTGATTATCTGGAAAAGGATACCTTTTCCTTTGCCTGCCATCCCAGAGTGACCTGCTTTACCGAATGCTGCCGGGATTTGAACCTGGTGCTGACCCCCTATGATCTCCTGCGGTTGCGGAAAGCCTTAAACCTGAACTCCTCGGATCTGCTGGATCAGTACGCGATCATTAAACCCAATGAGTATAACGGGTTTCCGGCTGTTTGCCTGAAAATGGAGGATAACGAACGGCGGACTTGTCCTTTCGTGACCCCGGAGGGCTGTCGGATTTATGAGAATCGTCCGGGGGCCTGTCGAATTTATCCGATCGGCCGGGCGTCCTCCCGGACCCAAGGCCAGGAGGACGCCCGGGAATTTTATTTTGTGGTGCGGGAAGCCCATTGCCAGGGTTTTCAGGAACCCCGGTCCTGGACCATCCCCGCCTGGTCCCAGGATCAGGGGCTTGCCCCTTATACGGTTTTTAATGATCTCTGGACTGAAATCATTACCTCTAAAGTACGGATTTCTGCAGAAGCGGTGGAGCAAAAACTTCAGATGTTTTTTATGGCCAGTTATAATCTGGACCAGTTCCGCCGCTTTGTCTTTAAAAGCACCTTCCTCCGGCGTTTTGACGTCCTTGAAGAAACGGTGCGAAAGATTGAGGAGGACGACGAAGAACTCCTCAATCTGGCTATGCAATGGCTGAAGTTTTTTCTTTTTGGAGAAAAGACGATTCCTCTTAGAGGCTAAAGCAGTCTTTTAATCTGTCTGGACGGGACCTCTTGATTCTCCCTTAAACCACAATAAAAAACCCCACTTTTTTTGAAGAAGTGGGGTTTTTATTTCCTAATGGGGTTGGCCTCCCTCTGGAAACGTTGACTCCTGTTTAGTTGGTTTGAATCCGGAAATTCAAATTTCGGGATGCAAACGAATTAATGTTTGAAAGCCCTCTGGCCGGTAAAAACCATAGTCGCCTGGGGAACGGCCTGGTTGCAGGCCTCAATCACTTCATGATCCCGCATTGACCCTCCGGGTTGAACCACCCCGGTCACTCCCTGACGAAGCCCCACATCCACTCCATCCCGGAAAGGAAAGAAGGCATCGGAGATCATCACCGAGCCGGGCAGACCGGCTTTGCCCTCTTTCGTCTTTTGATCAATCTCTTCTTTATCAGAGGGGTTGCGCTTGCCTTGCTCAATCTCCAATTCCAGATCTTTATAAGGAATCCCGAAACGGTCGAAACAAAGGATATCGGCATATTTGGTATAGGCCTTAAAAACGGCAATCTCGGCCACACCCACCCGGTCCTGTTCGCCGGTGCCGATACCGACGGTACACTCCTCTTTTACATAGAGAACGGAGTTGGAGGTCACCCCTTGTTCCACCGACCACCCGAAGTACATATCTTCCAATTCTTTCTCCGTCGGTTGGCGGTCGATCCGGTATTCCCGGCCCTGATAGGTGCAGGCCGCCGGTTTAAAATCTTCTTTCTTTTGAATGACATTAATCGGGGATTGCTGGAGGACAAGCCCGCCATCTTGCAAGCTTTTTATATCAAGGAAGCGCATCTGACGAAGATCGGCCAGGCGGTCCATGCGCGGCACCCGGATGATCCGTAGATTTCCTCTTTTGGCCAAGATCGGAACGGTCCCTTCCTCAAAGTCCGGAGCGGCGACTACTTCCAGATAGTTTTTGGCGATCAATTCGGCCGTTGACTTATCCAAGGGACGATTGAAGACCGCCGCCCCGCCGAAGGCGGCAATCCGATCGGCCCGGTCGGCCCGATTATAGGCCTCGGCCAGGGTTCGGCCATGGGCTACACCGCAGGGGTTGTTATGTTTGACGATAACGGCTCCTGGTTTGGCTAAAAGGAATTTGAGGATATTCAGGGCATTATCCACATCGGTGAGGTTGGTCTTGCCCGGGTGCTTTCCCTCCTGGATCATTTCCGCTTCACTGATGGCCGAGACCATGCTTTTGCCCGGCTGGATGAACTGGCATCCGGCCAGGACCAGATTCCCATTGATCAATTCATACAAGGCCGCTTCCTGCCCGGGGTTTTCCCCGTAACGCAATCCCTTCTCCTCCAGGACGCCATCAGACTGAGGCAGCTTCCAGGTCCGTTTCCGGTAGATGAGGGTCTGATCTCCCAGGGTAATAGTCAAATCGGCCGGGAAATGATCGGCCATAACCGTACGGTACATTTTTTTTAAGTCGTCCATAATAACTCCAGGTGTAAGGTTTAAGGTTCAAGGTATAAGATGAAAATTTTTTGAACCGCCCGTTAGCCTTCGGCTGACTTGATATCGCTGTTCGCTCAAGGATATCGCCCGCTAAAGCGGCCTCAAGGATTACCGGGACAAAAACAGGACATTTTATTTGCCCTCGGGCGATAGTCCCCGAGGGCAACGGTGTTTTTTCACGGCACAACATCATGCCGTGAAAAAAACGTCCCGTCATAGTCCAGTCTTTGTCAAGAGACCGGAGGGAACGGGCGGTTAAAAATTATTTTTCGGATTAAACGAGTTGTCATACATTGGTGATCCTCTGATCACCCCTTAAGATCCCGTATATCCAAGGCAATGCTTAAAGCCCTGTTCATTTCTTCGATTTTCTGTGGAGAAAGCGATCCGATAAAGTTGATCAGCAATGACTTGGGCATACTTATCAGTTCATCACAATGAATACTGCTATCGTGCTTCAATCCCTGATCCGCTCCAACCTTTACTTGAGTAGAAAGACTGTCGTGGGTTGAATAAATTGGGGC
>Ga0233425_10007313_pt1 | contig 15613 bp, 10 predicted proteins | sample Watercolumn_Towu_2_FD_181712 | JGI IMG/M metagenome (GOLD analysis project Ga0233425, IMG submission 181712) | Freshwater microbial communities from Lake Towuti, South Sulawesi, Indonesia - Watercolumn_Towuti2014_140_MG | ecosystem: Environmental > Aquatic > Freshwater > Lake | place...
TTGTATAATGGTAAGAATATATGTAGCCAAGGGAGCGGCAATATCAAATTTGATTACAGCTCACTTACCAGTGATTCCGCAGAGTTAAAAGAAAAAGAATCATGGGATCCTTGCGTAATGGGTTATGCCATAGGCGGGTATAGTTTTACAGGAAATTATGAAAGTCGGAATAAGGCCCAGCAAATATGCACTCAGTCTGGTGGAATTGATTGTCTTTTTCAAACTAATATTGGTACTCAATCTTCTTGTTCAGGTCCGACCTCCCAAACCGCTCCGCCAGTCTCATGCTCCTATGCAGTGATTGGGCCGGTGCGTTGTATTGATAGCAAAAATAATTTTATTTCTTACTCTACGAGCACTTACAAGACATACAATAGTGAATTCTGTGGTAGTCCAGGTAAAAAGGTCGTAGTCTGCGAGAGTAGACCAGCCCCGGGTATTGGCGAGGGAGAGGATTATGGCCTGGACTTAAAAATTAAAATGTGTAGCAATATTGCCACACCAAATACTTTGGTGGCTAAGGTGCTCACCTCCGATGGGCCGCAATTGCAGACCCTGATCGCCTCCGCTCAGAAAACTTTTTCTTGGATATTTGATCCAATTGGCAAGACGGTCAAATACCAACCTGATGATAGCTGGGCCTGGAATAGCACGATGAATTTGGATGGCAAACAGCCAGGGCAATATATCGGAGTCAATAGCGCTCCGCCGGTAGTCCATCCGGTGAGTGATGAGTGTACGACTGATGATCGCTGTAAAGAGATAAAACAGGATGGCCTCACTATCAAGAATGTGTGGAATAAAGATGCCTATGTGCAGAGTAATTCCGAAAAAGTAGTGATGAAATTTTTTGCCTCAGCCGATAAAAATCACATGCCAATTAAGAAGATGGTAGTGAATTGGGATGATGGTACAGATCCGATAAATATTAGTCCGGCCTTTATTCGCAACGCCAAGGGTGAATATAGCTCTACCTGTAATAAAAGCACTGGAAAATGTGAAAGTCTCAAGGGTGAATCCTGCGGCTCGGATACAGACTGTCAATTACTAGATCCGTGTGTGGAGGAGGGCACAGCCAAAGAATTTGGCAGTATTGTTAATAAGACCTGTGACAATAATTATTTCCGCTTTGAACATACTTACCAGTGCAATAGTAAGAGCACCCCGGCTTATGACCCCAAAAATAACAAAGGCGGTTGGTCAGAGACTTGCCCGGATAGTAAAGTCTTCCCCAATGGATGTTGTGTCTTTAAACCCCGAGTGCAGGTGATGGATAATTGGAATTGGTGTAATGGTGTCTGTCCGGGAGGGGATGATAAGACGGATGGGTGCTATGATAATATTGGTAGTATATTAGAATGTTCTTTTAATCCTAAACAAAGCCAATTTACCTATTTCAAAGGCAATGTCTTAGTAGCTCCAAGTAAAAATTAATGAATAGGCTAGAATTATTAAACAAAAAATCTCCCGATTGAATCGGGAGATTTTTTATCTTCCTCAGAATATTATTTATTATTTTTTTAAATAACATCCTCAGGAGGTGTCCGCGGCGGCCGAGAGGGTCGGCCGCCTTGCAGTGCGGACACGAGAAGGTGGGGAACGCGGCGGGGAACCGCGACTGTTGCGATGGGACCAGTACTGCATCACTGGCCCTTGTTGGGATCGCAGGAGAACTTGACGATGGCATCCGGTTCGTCGTAGCCGATTGGCATCGCCGACCACTGGAGGTACGGGTTGGCCGGTGGATTGGGCTCGGCGATGACCTTGGCGGTCTTGAGGCGCACGCTCACTGCTACGCACTCGTGGAGCTTGGGGGAGAACACGGGGTTGATGACCACGGTGTCCTTGATCCCACTTGCCCCCTGCCGGATGCACTCCAGGCCGGCGTACTTGGCGTACTCCTCCTTGCAGGAGATCACCTTGGCCACGTCGGCCTTGGGAGCCTGGTCGGCCTGCTGTTGCGTGTTGGTGTCACTGCCGGACACCGTGTCGGCGCTGGGCTGGACCCAGCTAGAAGGGCTCGTGCCCGGGCCGGGATTTCCGGTCTCGGTGGCACAAGCGTTGCACATGGCGACCACGAAGGCCGCGATCAGCGCGTAACGCACGATGTCCTCCGGAAGGACGGTGTTTTTGACCAGAAGCTGGTCAAACCACTATCTCGGAGCGACTCGCTCGTTGATTGTGGTGGTATATGTAAGTATTAGATATCTGTTTTAAAAACAGGTTCTATATATTATTTCTTACTCACATATTCCACCACAATCTGCCGCTATATTTCCACTCTTCTCGTTATATTGGCCTATTTTAGCCAGGGTAGGCAAAATAGACACTTTTCAAAGAACGACTAATTAGGATAGCACAAATGACAACTTTTGTCAATCATTTGGCTATAATTATGGCATTCTAAATACCCATTCCCTTTTATAGTAGCACCACTCAATTTTTGTTGGCAAGAGGGGTGTGGATAAGTTATATTTTAGTTAATTTAGTAATCGTATCATTTTGATACAATAATCATCTCATTTTGAGATGATAAAAATTAAAAATAAAGCCCCGGCTACACGCCGAGGTTTTTATTGTGTGGATAACTGTTTATTTCGCAATTTATTTAGTTTGTTGGCTTAGCCCAAATATGCTATAATTATAAGGTAATTTTTTCAGCATGTTCTCAAAGATTAAAGCGAGAACAATTCGGTTGTACCATTTTTTGCAAAACCACAAAAAATACGTGGTGGTTTTTCTATTTTTGTTGATTTTATTATCTGCAGTGACTGTTGTCTTTGACAGTCGCAGTGTCTCGGCCACAGAGACGCCGCCCGCCGCTGGTGCCGCCCCAGCGGCCAGCGCTGATGCCGGATCTGGTAATGCCCCTAGTGGCGGCGTGGAGCCGGGAGTTTTCATCACCGCTGTCACCAGTATGCTTTTGGCCGGCGCGGCATTGCTCATCAAACTGGCAATCTTTTGTTTGTCTTTTATCATTGAGATTGCCGGCTACAATGGCTATCTGGATTCCACCGCGGTCAATGTCGGCTGGGTGATGGTGCGCGATATCACCAATATGTTTTTTGTGGTGGTGTTGCTCTTGGTGGCGTTTGGTACGATTTTGGGATTAGAGCAATATGAATGGAAAAAAATGTTGGTGAAGTTTTTCTTTGCCGCTATTTTGGTAAATTTCAGTCGGGTGATTTGCGGCATCTTTATTGATCTTGCCCAAGTGGTGATGATTACTTTTGTCAACGGGATTGCCGCCACTGCTGGCGGTAATCTGATCAACGCTTTTGGTCTCAATAAAATTTTGTCAATTTCGGGTAATGCCAATCCCAATGAAATTATCAGTGGCACTTTTGCCGCTGGTGTTGCGGCCATTGTGTTTGCCGCGATGACGCTTGGTATCATGCTAGTGTTTGTGTTTATGCTCTTGGCGCGAATGCTGGTGCTCTGGGTGCTGATTGTCCTTTCACCATTTGCTTTTGTATTGAGTGTGATTCCACAGACTGAGAAATATGCTTCACAGTGGTGGAGTGAGTTTGGTAATCATGTGGTGATTGGTCCGGTAGTAGTATTTTTCCTATGGCTGTCTTTTGCGGTGGTGGGTGGTGGGCAGATCAATAGTGAAATAGAAGGAAATAATTCTGCTCCAGCGGCTAATATGCCTAGTGCCGCGGCCAATGCGGGTGTGGCGGCCTCGGCGGGTATTAGTCAGATTATGGATTTTAATCAGATGGCCAATTTTGCCATCGCGATTGGGATCTTGCTTGTGGGCGCCAAGACGGCACAGTCGCTAGGCACAGTCGGTGGCAGTGCGATGAGTAGAGCGACCGACTTTGGCAAGAAAGTGGCGATGGTGGCCTCGGGTGCTAGTGCCGCGATTTGGGGTGCGGGTAAAGTCAAAGAAGGTGCTGTGGGTGCGGCTAAATTGGCGGGTAAGGGATTATACACAGGTTTGTTGGAAAATAGAGTAGAAATAACCAAAAATTGGCTCAAACGTCAGACAGTAGGAGCGTGGCGCGATTGGCGTGCTGGTGGTGGACCGCAATTTAAATACAAGACTGATGAGCATGGAAATATGAAGAGGGATGAATATGGCAACGTTGAATTTGAAAAAGATGAGTTTGGCAATCCAATTTTAGTAGCTAATGAACGCAAAGGTGTAGGCGCTGGATTGCAGAGGTTTTTTTATGGTCGTCATGCCGCTTTAATTCGCAGTCAAAGAAGATTGGAGAAAGTAGAAGCTAGTACCAAGACTAGAGAAGAACTAATGCGCAAACGCGCCGGGGCAGTGCCGGAACACTGGATGCAGACCTTTGGTCAAGAGAAAATAAAAGAATTAGATAGGATGGAGCAGGGTGTGTTGACGGCTGAAGAGGAGAGATCGTCAGCTAAGACAGCCCAGTTTAAGGCCAGAGGTAGATTGGCCACTCTTGGGGCTAAACGTTATAAATTTGAGCGTGGTAAAGAAGGATTTTTGGAGGGTAAGCCAACCGTCGTCGAACAAATCGCCGAACACAAGGAAGAGACCGCTAAGACTGAGTCGCAAGTTAAGCAATTATTTTCAATGGCTAAGGCCGCCTATGTATCGGACAAAGGCAAAGGCGTGGTAGAAGCTAAAATTAAGGCGGATTTGAGAGCGGAGTATAATGACAAATTATCACATTTATCAGAAGGTGGAGCTAAATTGCACTTTTTAGAACACGCCGGACAGCCGCTTTTGAAGCTAACCAAGGCATTGGAGGTAAAAGAAAAGATGGAACATGCGGAAATTGGAGCCGTAGAAAGACGTGCCGAAATGTATTCCATGTTGGATAATGCGGGAAACGTCAGACCGGAGTATGCCGCTATGTTGAAAGCAGAGAACATGTCCAAGGTTTTGGACGATACTGTTTCGGCTGTCAAACAAAAACAATCAGAGGATGTAATGTCTACAATTATTAGACAAGCTGAGACCGGCACACCAGAAGAGCAACGTACGAGTCTGTTTTATAAATATGCCGAGGCGGTAGCCAACCAAAAAGACTCAGCTAAGCAGTTTAGAGTTAAACAGAATACTCTGTTATCCAGAGTAGCTCAAGAAACTGTCCATGGGGCACGTGGTATTAGTGTGCCTACTGATGCCATTACCGCTGGAATAGAAGAATATGAAAAAGAATTTGCTGAGATGGAATACAACCGTACTCTTTCTAACATGCGAGCTAACTTTAAGATGATGTTAGCTAAAAGAAGAGGTGGTCAAGCAGTTACCGAAGGTGATAAACAAGCAATGGCTGGTTTGTTTAAACACGCCTTCAAAAATAGCTGGGTAGACGATGGAATAATCGCTATGATGACTGACGATGAACTGGCCGGACAAGCACAAGAAGCATTTGGTTGGACCGATCAGGTATATACACCAGAGAAGATAAATCAATTACAGTCCTTGTGGGCTAGTGGTGGTGATTTTGAATTTGCCAAGGCACATTCATCAATCGCTAAAATGTTAGATGTTTCTCAGGCGCAATTGGGTGATAATTTTAGTATGTCTGACTTTTTAGCCAAATGGCGTAATGGTAATTTTTCTGCTGACGAGAGAGCGGCATTTACTCAGGCCGGGGCTAATCTTGCCAATGTAGATGGCGGTTATGATCGTTATATGCAAGTGACTAGAGCCAATCAAGCACAATTGCAGATGCTTGGTAACTTGCGTGATCAGGCGATTGGGAATAATCATCCTGAGAATGCCGATCACTCCCAATTCGTCAAGACTGATACTGGTGATGAATTATATATGATGGTTAGTAGCAATATGGCCAAGGCGGCGGTCAATAGCGATCTCAATAAAACTGACGTGCGTCTGCGTGCTAAGATGCATTCGCATGCCGCTGGTAATATTGACGAAGAATTTGGTGTTTTGACCGGAGTGAGAGCCAAAGATTATCAAATTGTACGCAAAGGTATAAAAAATATCAATGATTGGCGCGGTACTAATGGTAGGTGGCAAACTCAATTTTCAGGTTTGGCCGCTACCGAAGATATTGCTAATTTTAGAGATGCAGAGGGGGCTTTCTTAGTAACTGGTCTTAATACCTCTGGCGAAGAATCAAAACGTATAAAGAGCATGGTCAAGCGCGGTCTAATCAATGCTCAGGCTACTACTAATCAAAAACAAGTAGCGGCCGTCAATGATTTGGTGACCGAAGTGTTTGTGCCACAAATGCAGGAGAATATTGAGGATTTCTTATTGACGATGGCGGCGCAAAGTGGTGTGAGTACGAATCAAGCTCTAGGTAACGGCACTATGAATATAAAAGTTATGACGAGAAATGGTGAGGAACATATTACTAATGTGAGTCGATTGATTGAACTAATTAGGAACGGTACCTTTGGTCGCGCTGTCAATATTGCTAATTATAGAGGCGGGCCGCAAACCAATGATCCCGGTGAATAATTTATATGTTTGAACTTTTTGAAATCACTAAAATTTTATTACCAAAGTTGTCTGATGCCCAGCTAGATTTATTGTTGAAAAATGATCTCAATGATTATAAAGATTATGATCTCCAAAGTTGGCAGCTGATAAAGATGGATGATTTAAAAACCGAGAAGGTCAGATTGAGCTTGGTGCATACATTATATCAGAGCCAATTTGGCTATGATGGGGTATATTTAGAGATTTTGCGCTCTTTGGAAAAATGGTCCAATCGTACTTTGTTTTTTGAAGGATTTTCTGGCGATGATTTGTTATTTTATAATCGTCTGTATGTCTTGCTTGGTTATAATATTTTTCCATTCGCCAATTTGGGTACCCAGGTATTTTTGGTAGGGTCGTTTTGTTTGCCGTTGGCGGTAATTTTTAAAATTGATATACACAAACAGATTAGAGAGGCCTTTGCTAGATTTTGTCAGTTGGATATCTTGGAGGTTGATGCGGATATTTTTACTGCTGCTTTAAACAATAATAATAGCGTTTTAGCTCGAAAAAATAATGGCCAGACAATCACTGTCAAGGAAGTGCTGTTAGGATTTTTGCAATTAATAGATAATCAACGCAATATAGATAATTATCTAAAAAGTTTGGACTTAGTGGCTAGTGATGTTGAAAATGTCAGGATAGTATTAAATTTATACAATGATCTGATTACCAATAAGATTTGGCTGGAACTGGATCATTCGTTGTGCGCTCATAAAAAAATAGAAAAAATCAAAGTTGACCCCTTGGCAGAATATCTGAAAATTATAGAAGAAACGGCCGATTTAAGCGGGTGGTTGGAGGATTATAAAAATGTTGCTTCTTGGCTGGCGGATAAGGACGAAAAATTTATCAGGAATATTTTCAAAATTTTACAATCCAAAATTAATTTAGGCGACCAGAAATTAGCTGATAATCTGTTGTTATTAATAGAAGAATTGCACGGTCAAGGCCGAGGAAATATTGAAGTCATTTATTATGATGATGTTAGTGGGAAAATAAAATGGAATGAAGAATATTTAAAATAAGTATGGCTGAAAATAATACTCCAAAATCTACCAACCTGTTTTACCTGCGTCTAGAAGAATGGAATGAAATAAAAACTGCTCTGCGTCTATTGCAAGACGCCAAAGCGGATTTATTAAAAATTAACGATTCTCAGATAGCGCGCTTTTTTGAATATGCCGATCAGCTCTATACGGTGAGTCAAATTTACAATGATAAAAATATTTTTGAAACGATAGATATTTCTACCATGCGTTTCTTACAGCCGGCGGTGATTAAGGCTTTTATCAAAGATCCCACAAATTTGGTGTGGAGCAGTGTGGTATTTCAACAGTTTGCAATGGTGAGCGCCGCTACGCTTAATAGCCGAGTGGAGGAATTAAAAGAGTATGATTTAGAAGAAATTTTGCATATTATCAATGGCACCGCGGATGTTTACAGTCCTTTTACTTTTGTTTTTACCCTTAGATCATTGATAGAGAAGGATGAATTTGAGGAAAGAATAGCCGCTATCTTTTTGCTGTTGGATAAAATTGATCCAGAAAATTTTGAATTTCCGGAATATTTTTGGCAAGGCGGTTTGGAATTTAGCCTAGTGATGCAGTTACTATGGAAAAATTTTGTCTTCCTTGGCTCGGCTCAGCAGGAATTTCTCTTGCAAAATTATTTTTATACCGCCATTGTCGCCGGGGTACCAGTAGAATATTGGCTATCGCAGATTTTGTCGCTCACTATGGATGCGATAGACACCGAGGCGGCCAATAATTTCTTTTTGCGTTCGTTAGAAAAGAGTAATGAAGTATTTCCTATCAATACGGCTAGTTTAGCCAAAAGAAAAGTAACTGATTTATTACTTGAATATGTCGGCAATGTTTATGGCAGTGAGATCAAGACTTTGGCGCAAGAGAAATTTATTGATAATATATATAAAGGACAATTGGAAGATAAAAAATTTAGTCAGTGGTTGCGCACTTTATTGCAAATTTATTATAATTTGAGGACTAAAACTTATCTCCATAAATTTTAATTATGGCGAGCAATGATCAAATTACAATTCTCGTGAAAAAAGCCGACGGCACTACTGAGCGGATTTCTTTGGCTGAATTAAAAAAACGCCAGGCTGGCGCTTCCTCTGTGATAGCAAAGGAACAAATCTCGGTTACATCTGTGGCGCAAACACCTAGTGTTCCATCTCCAAAAATTATTCCTGTTATTCCGCCGGTGCTTAAAAGTGCGCCCGCCGCGTCGACTGAAACACTGGCGATGAAAAATACAGAAAAAGAAAAATTTAGTATAGAAAAATCACTTTTGACTGAAGAGGCGCCCGCTAGCCCGCACGCCAAATCAGTAGTGGCGGCCACAAGAGAGGATCAGGTGACCAAAATCATCTCTTCGCTATCATTTAAAGTACCAGCTCAATTTGAAAATCGCTTGCGCAGTGTTATCCAATTGCGTCTCAAAGATATCCGCAGTGAGGCCGATACCCTGGATGCTTGTGCCCGTTCTATCAAAGATGGCGGTCTAGGGCTCAGTGAAGTACAGGCCAAAGAATTGACCGAAAAATCCAAACCAGCGGCCTATGTACCCAAAGCGGATAAAAAGGAAATGGCCGTGCGCGAGCAAGTGGTGGATCAGATTATTGCCGGCGAGGCCAAAGGAGCGGATATTGCCGAACTTTTGCCGACTAAATCCGCTTCTAAAATTGACCCAGCGACCAAACCAGTTTCTCCGCTAAGAGCAGTCAATAATGCAATGGTAAAAAATGCTGTGCATGATGTGAAGATCAAACCCGTCGCCATGGGGCCGCTTGATGAGATAAAATATTTTACCTTAGTGGATTTTCGCCGTTTGTCTTCCAATCCGACTGAGGCGGCCAATCGTTTGAAGCAAAAATTTGTCAATCTGCGCGATGAATCATATCTGCTATTTATGGACTCCTGGTCAGCGTGGCGTAGTAGTCCGCTTTATCAGGCCTATTTTATGGTCATAGATGAGGCGCTCTGCGATAAACGTCCATTGAGTGCTGTGCTTGGTGAGCGTGATAAAATATCTATGGCGGAAATTGAAGTGCTGGTAAATTTGGAAAAAGATTTAGCAATTTAATATGGATCAATTTGTCGTACCACAATTTATTGATGTGGAAGATAAAATTTTTGGCCCGGTGACTACCAGACAATTTGTGATTTTGTTGATTGCCGGCCTGATTTTATTTATCGCCTATAAATTGGCTGATACGGGTTTATTTGTTTTTTTACTGGCTGTGCTTGGCGGTTTTGCTCTGATCTTGGCCTTTGTCAAAATCAATGGCCAATCCTTTCATTATTTTTTGCTAAATTTGTTTCAAACCATGCGTCGCCCCAGCCGCCGCGTGTGGTATAAAATGGATGCCAAAGAAGAGTTGGAAGAATTGCGCAAAGGTGAAAAAATTGAGTTGCCAGAAGTGGTAGCGGCCGTGCCCAGTCTTTCGTATAGTCGTTTGCGCGATCTCTCCTTAGCCGTTAATACTGGCGGTTATTATAAACCAGAAGAATAATCTTTATGAAAAATAAACAAGCCGCTAAGAAAAAAACCGCTTTGGTCCCATCTCAGAGATTTTTAGCGATGTCAGAAATCAAACAGGACACGATTGTGATGAAAGATGGCACTTTGCGCGCGGTACTATTGGTTTCGAGCATCAATTTTGCGCTTAAAAATGAAGATGAACAAAATGCGATTGTGGCCGCCTATGTCAGTTTTCTCAATTCACTTGATCATCCTCTGCAAGTAGTCATTCAATCGCGTGAATTATATATCAAACCCTATATAGAAGATCTGCTCAAACGCGAGCGCGAACAGACCAACGAATTACTGCGCGCTCAAATTGCCGATTATCGTTCATTTGTGTCGGAATTGGTAGAGATGGGGGAGATTATGAGTAAAAATTTTTATGTCGTGGTGCCCTATGATCCGCTTTCCAATAAGAAAAAAAGTTTTTGGTCGCGTCTGAGTGAAGTCTTTAATCCGGCTGTGACGGTAAAATTAAAAGCAGAGCGTTTTGCCAAGCGTAAATATGATTTGGATCAGCGGGTGCGCCAAGTAGATAGCGGTTTGCGCAGTATTGGACTGGAAGTGGTGCGCCTAGATACCCAGTCGCTGGTGGAAGTATTTTATTCTACCTATAATCCTGATGTGGCTTTGACCGAACGCTTGGCGCCACTTAATCAAATGCAATTGGAACAATAATTTTATGGCTTTTAAACCACAATTCATCGCGAAACGGGGGGCAGCCGATAGTTTATCTGCCAAAGAAAAGAAAAAATTGGAACAAAAAACCGCCGCCGAATTGATCACCCTAGAAGAAGAACGAGTCTATCGCGAAGGCATTGTCTCGCTCAAAGATATTGTTGCACCCTCGGCCTTTAATGTGGAGAGCAGTTTTGTGCAACTCGGCACCACTTATTGCCGCACGATTTTTGTGATGAATTATCCGCGCTACATTTCCATTGGCTGGAGTTCGCCGGTAATCGGTTTGTCGGTCAATATGGATATTGGGATGTTTTTTTATCCGATAAAGTCCGCGGTGATTTTGAAACAATTAAAAAATAAAGTAGGCGCTTTGGAAGCGCAGATTACAGCCGATGCCGAGAAAGGCGCGCCCCGTGATCCTATTCGCGAGACCGCTCTGCGGGATATTGAATCATTACGCGATAATCTCACCCAGGGTACTGAGCACTTTTTCCAATTTGCTTTTTATGTCACAATTTATACCAAGAATAAAGAAAAATTGGATCAATTATCCGAAGATATCGAGAGCATTTTTGGCAGTAAATTGATTATGAGCAAAAAAGTGCTCTATCAGGCGGAGCAAGGCTACAATTCCACTCTGCCATTATGCAATGATGAACTGATGATCACCTACAACATGAATTCCTCGCCGATTGCCGCTTCTTTCCCCTTTATTTCGGCGGAATTAACTTCGGATAATGGGATTTTGTACGGCATCAATCGTCACAATAATAGCCTGATTTTGTTTGATCGTTTTTCGATGCAAAATGCCAACATGGTGGTGTTTGCGACCTCGGGAGCGGGTAAAAGTTATGCCATCAAATTGGAAATTTTGCGTTCCATGATGATGGGGCTTGAAGTCATCGTGATTGATCCGGAAATGGAATACAAACATCTCTGTGATGCGGTGGGTGGGACTTATGTGAATATTTCCCTATCTTCTGAGAGCAAAGTCAATCCGTTTGATCTCCCTCGCCCGATGGGTCAAGAAATATCGGTAGATGATATTATCCGCAGTGCGGTGATTACTGTCAAAGGATTATTGCGGATAATGCTTGGCGGTATTACTACTGAGCAGGATTCTATTATTGATCGCGCCTTAATTGAAACTTATGCCAAAAAAGACATCGTCTCAGGCGCGGATCTCAATACAGTAGAGCCACCGATTATGCAGGATTTGCAGGAAGTGCTCGAAGGCATGGAAGGTTCGGCTGAATTGGTATTAAAATTGAAAAAATATACTGAGGGTACATTTAGTGGCCTTTTTAACTCACCCACTAATGTGGAGATGAAAAATCAGTTGGTGGTATATAGCGTGCGTGACCTTGAAGATGAATTGCGACCGCTCGCAATTTACGCCATCATCAATTATATTTGGAATACGGTGCGCAGTGAGCGTAAGAAACGCATTTTAGTCATTGATGAGGCTTGGTGGTTGATGCAACACGAAGACAGCGCCCGTTTTATCTTTGCTTTGGTCAAACGCTGTCGCAAATATTATCTGGGAGTGACCACTATTACCCAGGATGTCAACGATTTCTTGCATTCGCAATATGGCCAGGCGATTGTGACCAATTCGGCCTTGCAATTACTCTTGCGTCAGTCGCCGGCGGCCGTGGATAATGTCCAAAAAGTTTTTATGTTGACTGACAGCGAGAAATATCTGCTCTTAGAGAGTAGTCCGGGTGAGGGGATTTTCTTTGCCGGTCTCAAACACGCGGCGATCAAGGTGGTGGCTTCGTATACGGAGGATCAATTGGTGACCACCAATCCTCAGCAATTGTTAGAAATTGAGCGGGCGAAACAGGAATTTGAACAACAAACCAAATAATTAATTAAAAATATGCTTTCTTTACGCGCGAGAATTTTTATCATCATTAGTTTGGCCGTATTATTTATTTTGGGGGTATCCATATTTTTGTGGGTGAAATCCAAAGATAAAACTGCAACCAATGGTAATGGCAGTGAAACTGTGACGACCAATGGTGGTGCTGTTAATCAAAATGCTGTTAAGCCGGTGATTGTCTCCAATGTGACAAATTTACAAGTGCAAAGGGTATCGGATGAAGAAACTCAAAAAAAGGCGGTGCAGAATTTGGCCAAAATTTTTGTAGAGCGACTTAATTCTTATTCTTCGGGTAGTAAATTCCAGAATGTGCGTGATGTCGAGTCAATGGTGACGAGTAATTATTGGAAGCAATTAAGCGCTAAAATCAGCGCCAGCGGCGGTGTGATTAGCGCTGATAATTTTTTTGCTATTAGTGTCTTAGCTTATGGCTCCAAATTGATGAGCTTTGATAATGATAAAGCCACGGTGGAAGTACAGGCTAAAATGAGTGAAGAAAAAGGCGGAGCGGTCAACAAAAAAGACGTACAGGCAATTGTCAATCTGGTAAAAACTAATGGCGAGTGGCTGGTGGATAGTTTTTCTTGGAAACAATAGCCAGTTATGGATCTGTTGGCGGTGAAAAAATTTTTACTTGATTACCTCTTTCCAATTTTTTGTGTAGGTTGTCAAAAAGAGGGGGAGTGGTGGTGTGAAAATTGTTTAAAAAAAGATTTTAGAGGCGGACAGTTTAGCTGTCCGCTTTGTCATCTGCCTACATCCGCTGGGCGGCCGTGTGCTGTATGCGCGCCACATTCTTTTTTAGATGGCGTGGCGGCTTTTTATGAATATCATGACCAAAAACCAATCGGAGGATTGATTAAAAATTTCAAATATCAATTGGCGACCGATATTGTTTCGGTCTGGGAAGTGGTATCCAAATTATATTTGGATCTGATTTTTAGGCAAGCTATTTATTTTAATCAGAGTTATCTTTTACTGCCAATCCCGCTCCACTACAAGCGCGAAGCTGAGCGTGGTTTTAATCAGGCGCAGATGATCGCGGAGACTTTTCTAAAATTTTTACCCAAAAGCGAATTTGACGTCAGACATCAAGTGCTATCGAGGATTAAAAATACACCAAAGCAATCTCAGCTCAGCAAAGAGGAGCGGCAGAAAAATATTTTAGGTGCGTTTGAATATCGCGGTCTGCCGCTAAATAATCAATCAATAATCCTAGTAGATGATGTCTATACCACCGGCGCGACGATGCAGGAATGTGCCAGAGTGCTCAAAAATAATGGCGCCAAGGCGGTGTATGGCCTAGCGCTCGCGCGCGGGTAGTGTGTCAATATGTTTCCAAATAATCGCGCGTTTATCATTATAAATTTTTTGCCAAGAGGGCGAATTATTAATTTGCTCTTCCAGCTTTTTTTCGTGATCAACAAAATATTTTTTAAAATTTTTGCCAAAGAGATATTTATCAGTCCAGCCGGGTCGGCCGCTGATAATAAAAGTAGGTTGGCGCAACATGATATAGTCGGCACCTTCCTGCTCAATGATCTTTACTGCATCATCTCGCTCTTTGAGATTGATATAGTATTCGAGCATGCTCGTATCCTTATCATACATCCAGGTGGCCGTGCCGCGGCCGTCTAGATAAACCAAGGCATTGGGTAACATCCAATTGAGATAGCCGCCCCAACTAAATTCATTGAAAATTTTTACTTTTTTATTGGCTATATATTGTTGTAAAAAAGTGGTCGCCTCATAAGGCGGCGCGTTGTTATTAGATAATTTTTGGTCATTCCAAGGATCGGTGGTGTAGTGAATGAGCAAGCTATAAACTACTAGTAGAAAAATAAAAAGCATAGCCAGCATCCAATAGAATTTATCTTGCTGTCTTTGGATAAATTTATAAAGAGAGAAACGACTAAGCTCGGTACGCACTAGGATGGCTGTGTGTTCTAAAATCGGCGCTGAGAGCAGAGCGGTAAAGATACCTTGGCGTTTATAGAAGAAGGCGGCCAAAAAAAAGGCGATAAAAAATAAGACGTGGGTGAGGCGAACTCTTTTTTTGTAAGCGCCATAGATTATCAGTACCAGAGAGATAGTTTGTAGTATCAGAATTTTGGGAAATACCGGATAGGCATAGCTTGGCGTCCATTCACTGATATGCGATTTATAATAATTTTGTCCGAAATATTGCAATACTTCTGTCCAGATTTTTATCCCGTAGGGATTGATAATTACCAATCCAGCCGCTATAATTTGGACAATGATCAATTGATAAATAAATGCTTTTGATCTTTTTTTATCGGTAAAATATTGATGATATTTTTCGGGGATGAGATTGGGTAGAATGGCGGCACCTAAATATAAATTGACGATGATAAAGCCCAGAATCCAGCTGCCGTGCAATATTGACCATAAATAAATTATCACGGGTATGATATAGAGCGCGCGCGGGTGAGTGTCATATTTTTCAAATGCTAAAATAATTAAAGCGGCAAAAAATTGGCCAAACATCGCTAGCCGGGGAGAAAAAATATGGAACACCGCCATCTGACAAGTCAAAGAAAAAAACAGAAATGAGGGCGTAATTTTTTTACAAAAGGCTTTGCCAATAATTAAAAAGGCCAAGGTACTGACCAGAGCAGTGATAATATTTATCCAAAAATATCCTAGGTTGGTATATATCTGATAAAAAAGCCAATCGCCGCCCCACTCATGGTTGATCCAGGGTTGGCCAAATTTGGTATAAGTATAGGTATCTAGATAGGGGAAGGTCGCCTGAGTGTGAATATCTTGGCCAAAACGCAGGTGCCAGCCAAAATCCCCGTCGAGAGCATTGGAGACAATTTTGAGCGGGTAGATAAAATTGAGTAATAAAAGTATATAAAACAGAGCTTTTTTCATAGTAACGGTTGACTAATTTTATTTTTCTGCTACAATTATAGCACATTTTACAATTTTGGAGAGGTGGCTGAGTTGGTCGAAAGCGGCACACTGCTAATGTGTTATACGGCGTTAAAACCGTATCCAGGGTTCGAATCCCTGCCTCTCCGCCAACGAAA